>Ga0210387_10000102_pt1 | contig 59008 bp, 47 predicted proteins | sample IncBWC7OmetaG_FD_160108 | JGI IMG/M metagenome (GOLD analysis project Ga0210387, IMG submission 160108) | Forest soil microbial communities from Barre Woods Harvard Forest LTER site, Petersham, Massachusetts, United States - Inc-BW-C-7-O ... | reverse complement strand
CTTCCGACGCGAAAATCTACGGTTTGCGCACGCTCACCGCGGGCGGCGATCCCTTCGGCTCATTCGTGAACCGCAATCATTTTGCCGGATTTGTGGAACTCACTCTTCCAGCCGGCCTGGCGCTGCTGATTTTCCGCGGCTTGCGCCGCGACATGATTCCATTAACCGGCTTGCTGACCATCGTTCCCGTCGGTGCCATGATTCTCTCCGGCTCGCGCGGCGGCATCGTCAGCTTCGGTTTTGAGATCGCCGTGCTGGCGCTGCTGGCGCGCTTCCGCAAAGCTCCGGAAGGGCCGCGGCTGGTGGCGCTGGCGATTGTGGGATTCGCTGCGCTGGCGCTAGTGGCGTGGCTGGGAGCGGGCCAGGCGATCGAGCGATTTTCAACGTTGCATAAGGGAGATGTTTCGTTGGGACGGCGCGGCACCATGATTCGCGGCGCAGCGCATATTTTTTTCGATCATCCCATCAAGGGAGCGGGAGTGGGCGGCCTGGTGGCCGTGTTCCCGCGCTACGAAGTTGCCTATGACGGCTTGGTCGTGGACCACGTGCACAACGATTACATGGAACTGCTCGCGGAAACTGGCATCCTCGGCGGCTTGTGCGGCCTGGCGTTCCTGTGGATTCTGATTCGCGGTGCGCGCAGGGGCTTCACCGCCGAGCAAGGCCATTTTTCGCGCGCCATCCATGCCGGCGCGATCACTGCGCTCTGCGGGCTGTTGCTGCACAGCATGGTGGATTTCAACCTGCACATTCCTTCCAACGTTTTGTTGTTTCTGCTGAATGCACACTTGGCCACCACCACGCCGCTGCCTTCACAGGGCGCCGCGGTGCGCACGCGTAAACGGGTTCGCGAGGACGAGAGCGAGATCGAGACGGTTTGAAATCGCGTCGATGACCGTGCTGCGCATGGGCGCGGGTCCTGGTGCGCGCGGCGGCGTCGCGTCAGCGCGACAATGTTTACCAAAGCTCTCGATAGAAACGCGTTAGCACAGGCGAACACAACGAGAAATCGGGCGTTGTGGTAGTCACTTGCGTGCCGAAACGATCGCGATTCCGAGCAAAAGTGACACCGGTGAATATTAGAACTTGCTAAGCTGTTTCCGTTGTCGCCGAGTGTTTTTCTACTGGATTTCGCGGGTTGACAGTAGCGCACCGGCTAAGGGATAGTGTTTGCGATGTTATCGATAGCAATGAAATTCGCCTTCCGACGCGTTGCGGACTGGCCCAAAGCGAAGCTTGCCTCATTCTTGCCCCTGCTCCTGTTGTGTGCCGTTCCGGCACTTTACGGCCAACAAAAAACCGAGACGCCACAACAAACCAACGAGAAAATCCAAGAGCTCGCCGCACAAGAGCGCACCAAGGTCCACGACGTTCCGGTCGGCACCGGCGATCTGTTGCACATCGAAGTGTTCGATGTTCCGGAACTTTCTCGTGACGTCCGGGTTGGTGATGCGGGAGACATCTCGTATCCGCTCATCCTGTCGAAGATTACCGCGGCGGGGTTAACGCCGTTCCAGCTCGAACAAAAAATGGAACAGCTACTCATCGAAAATGGTTTGGTCACCCACCCGCAGGTATCCGTCTTCGTGAAAGAGCAGAACAGCCAGCCCGTTTCGGTGGTTGGCGCGGTGATGAAGCCGATGGTCTACCAGGTGATTCGCCCCACCACGTTGCTGGAAATTCTCGCGGGAGCAGGCGGGATTAGCGATGACGCCGGGAGTGTTGTAATCGTCACGCGCAGTCCAGACGGTCCGACGGCGCGTAACGCTGCGGCCTTAATCGGAGCGCGAGCGAACGGTAGCGGGAGCGTCAATGCGAGTACGAGTGCCTCTTCCGCGGACGATCCCCTAGTACAGAATCCGCAAATCATCACCATTCGCTTGCAGAATCTGCTGGAATCCGGTGATTCAGCTTACAATATTGCAATCTACGGCGGCGACGTGATCTCCGTGCCGCGTGCCGGCATTGTCTATGTCGCTGGCGCGGGCATCACTCAACCCGGCGGATACGTACTGCAAAACCACGGAGAGCAGGTCACCGTCCTCAAAGCGGTAGCGTTGGCCCACGGTTTGACCGGCTTCGCGAAAGCAGACAGCGCGGTGATTATGCGCAACAATCCTGTCACCGGCCAAAAAGACGTGATCCCGGTGCGCATCAAGCAGATCGAAAACCAGAAGACACAGGATGTCGCCATGAAGTCGAACGACATCCTTTATATCCCTGACAGCAAGGGACTGAAAGTTCTAGCACGAGGCGCCGAAGCAGCCATCAGCATTGGCTCGTCGGTTGCCATCTATCGGACGGCTTACTAAGCATCCGCAACTGCTCGCAGAACTGGAAATGAAGGGGTAAATGGAAGAGCCCTCCAGAATTGTACCGAGTCTTCGCGACCGGAAATCCGGCGAAGCGCTGACGGTGATTCCCGCGCCGTCCGTGCTACCTTGGGATCAGGTTCCGCGCGAACCGCACTTGCTTGATTACCTGATCATCCTGCGCAAGCACCAGTGGCTGATTTTTACGTTTCTGTTAACGGTAGTGACAGTCGTCACCATAGCTTCTTTCAAGATGAAACCGGTGTATGAAGCGGCAGCACGCGTGGAGGTAGACAAGGAAGCGCAGTCCATGCAGCCTTTCCCGGACTCGAACGGCTTCGGAGAATGGGAAGACAGCGAAGCGTACATCGAAACACAGACCAAGATCCTGCAAAGCGAGACTCTCGCTCTGATGACCATTAAATCGCTGGACCTCGCTCGCTACCCCGAATTTGGCGGCTCCCCCAATTCCATCGCCTGGCAACACTCTGCTACGTCCCCTACTCGGCCGGCCATACTGGGCGCTTTCCTAGGGCGTTTGGTCATCAAGCGAGTACCCAACAGCCGCTTGATTGAGGTTCAGTTCGAAGCGGAAGATCCTCAGCTTGCCGCGCAGATCGTCAATAGCCACTTGCAGAACTACGTGGAGGAAAATTTCCGTAGCAAGTATGACGCCACCACCCAGGCTTCCAACTGGCTATCAGCGGAACTGGAAGAGCTGCGCATCAAGGTGGAAAAATCGGAAGATGCACGCATCGCGTATCAGCGCGAAAACCAAATCTGGCAGATTGACGAAAAGGAGGACATCACCTCCCAGAAACTTGGCGATCTGAGTAAAGCGGTGACTGAAGCACAGACGGACGTCACCCAAAAAGAAGCTCTTTATCGCATGGCGACTTCAGGGAACGTGGATGCGCTCCCCGCTGCTCGTAACAACGACGTGATTTCGAATCTGCTGAAGCGCAAATCGGATCTCGATGAAGCCTATGCCGAAGCCCTGGATCAGTATGGGCCGAATTATCCGAAGGTTCTACGGCTGCAAGCTCAGCAAAAGGAAGTCGAGCAGGGCCTTGCGAATGCGCGAAAAACAATGGTGGAGAGTGTCGAAGAAGAATTCAACACGGCACGCAGCCACGTGGAACTGCTGCAAGAAGCGCTGGACAAACAGAAGGCTGAAGCCAACGATCTCGCCGAGAAACTCGTCCAATATCATATACTGCAGCACGATGCAGAATCGAATAAACAGCTCTACGATGGGCTGCTGCAAAAACTGAAAGAAGCGGGCATCACCGCGGGACTGCGCTCCAGCAACATTCGCGTTGTTGATCCGGCACTGGCGCCGGCAAATCCGTCGCGGCCGCAGAAGGCGCGTAACATCTTGCTCGCGGTTCTGGTTGGCTTGGTTGGCGGAGTGGGCCTCGCGCTGTTCCGCGAATATCTCGATAATACCGTGAAGTCCCCGGACGACATCGAAGCGCTGACCGGGCTTCCTTCGCTTGCAGTCGTGCCTTCACTGCCGGGTCTGCGCACCAGCCACAGCCGTTTCTCGCGGCTGGCGCGCGAAGCGGCGCCGCAGTCCGCCTCGGGGCCGCGCGTGGAATTACTCTCTTACCTTCAGCCCAAATCGCAGATTTCCGAAGCGTTCCGCGCGCTGCGTACCTCGCTGCTGCTTTCGCAGGCCGATCATCCGCCGCAGGTGATCCTGGTGACTAGCGCGTTGCCGCGCGAAGGGAAAACCACGGCTGCCGTGAACCTGGCGGTCACGCTCGCGCAATTGGGTGATCGCACGCTGCTGATGGACTCCGACTTGCGCAAACCCGGCATTCGCCGTGCGTTGAACTTGACCATCGGAAAAGAAGTCGGCCTGAGTTCGTATCTCGCGGGCGTTTCCACCTTGGACGAAGCCACCATTCCCCATCCGACCATCGATAATCTTGTGGCGCTCACCACCGGGCCGGTGCCGCCTAGCCCCGCTGATCTGCTTTCTTCGCATCGTATGCGCGAAGCAATCGTCGAACTTCGCCACCGTTTCAAATTTATCGTGATTGACTCGCCTCCTGTGATGGCCGCCACGGACGCTGTGATACTCTCTGCGCTCACCGACGGCGTCCTGCTGGTGGTGCGCAGCGGCGAAACGCCTAAGGAAGCTTTCACGCGCACGCGGGACTTGCTCGCAGCTGTAAAATGCCGCCTACTCGGCGTAGTCTTGAACGCGGTCGATTCCAGCGCTCCAGATTATTACTATTCATACCGCTACTACCCGTACGCATACGGTTACGGTTATGGCGAAGATGTGGGCAAGAGTCCCAGATTTCCAACGGAGTCCGGGGAATCACACGGACCCTCCACCTAAAGGTGTCATGATGCGTTACCTTATAACCGGCGGTGCCGGCTTCATCGGCTCTCATTTATCGGAAGCATTGCTGAACCGCGGCGACGAAGTTTTCGTTCTCGACGATCTTTCCACCGGCAGCGTGGAAAATATTCGCCACCTCAAAGCCGATCCCCGCTTTCATTACATCTTCGATTCCATCATGAACAAGCACTTGCTGGCCGAGCTGGTGGATGAATCCGAAGTGATTTTTCACCTCGCGGCGGCCGTGGGCGTCCGCCTGATTGTGGAGAGTCCGGTGCGCACCATTGAGACCAATGTGCACGGCACGCAGAACGTGCTGGACGCAGCTTCCAAGAAGAAAAAACTGGTCTTCACCGCTTCCACGTCGGAAGTTTACGGCAAGAGCGATAAAGTACCGTTCCACGAAGACGCCGACCTGGTTCTGGGGCCCACCAGCAAGGGGCGCTGGAGTTATGCGGCCTCCAAAGCGCTGGACGAATTCCTGGCGCTTTCCTTCTGGAGAGAAAAGAAGCTGCCGGTAATCGTCGCGCGGTTTTTCAACACTGTCGGTCCGCGCCAGACCGGCCGTTATGGCATGGTGCTGCCGAATTTCGTGCGCCAGGCACTCGCCGGCGAGCCCATCACCGTGTATGGCACTGGCCAGCAGTCGCGCTGTTTCTGCGACGTTCGCGACTGCGTGCAGGCTGTGCTGCACCTGCTTGCCAACCCCCACTCCATCGGTGAAGTCGTCAACATCGGCAGCACCGAAGAAGTCTCCATCGAAAATCTGGCTTTGCTGGTGAAGCAGCGCACCGGCAGCAAATCGCCGATCACGCATATCGCCTACGATCAGGCGTACGAACCGGGATTCGAAGACATGCCGCGGCGCGTGCCGGCTCTGGAAAAATTAGTGGGGCTGACCGGATTCCGCCCATCCACCTCGCTGAATGAAATCGTGGACGGTGTGATCGCCTACTTCCGCGATCGGCAAGAAGCGGGCATGGCCAAGAGCGTGACGTCGGGCGCTGCGGAAGGCCGCGCTGTCGCAGGACTATCCGCGGATTAATATTCCGCGGTCCGGACGTGCGCTCTTCTGGCAAATTGCCCGGCGCAAATATCGCTTGGGGACTATGAGCGGTTCGCCAACAAAAAACCAGATCGCTAGCGCCGGCACTCGGACGGCTTTGGAAGCGTCTATCACTTCCAAGGACGCACGCGGCGAGAATCGCACCAGCACCACACTCTCCGTAATCGTTCCGGCCTATAACGAGCAGTATTTGATCGAGGCGAGCCTGCAGGCGCTGTCCGTCCTGGACGAATCGCCGCGTTTGACGGGCATCACCGTGATTGTGGTGGATGATTGTTCGAAGGATGGCACCGCCGAAGCCACGCGGCGTTTTCAGGCGCATCTGGAAACCAGCCAGGATTTCAAGAAATTCAACTGGGTCTGGCTCCGCCATGAAAAGAACATGGGCAAGGGCGCGGCCATCCGCAGCGCGCTCTCTCACGTGGATACGGACCTGGTGGTGATTCACGACGCGGACCTGGAATATCATCCGCGCGACCTACTGCAAATGGTGGACCTGTTCCTTTACGAAGACGCGGACGCGGTGTTTGGTTCGCGCTTCATGCCCGGCGGTTACAAGCGCGCTCTTTTCTTCCGCCACGAGCTGGGCAACAAATTGCTTACGCTACTTTGCGACCTGGTCTGCGATCTGAATCTCACCGACATGGAAACCTGTTACAAAATGGTGCGCGCGGATTTGCTGAAAAGCATTCCGTTGACCGCCTCAACCTTTGACGTCGAGCCGGAGCTGTGCATCAAACTCGCCAAACGCGGCAGCCGTATTTTTGAAGTGCCGATCAGCTATTCCGGCAGAACGTACGCCGAAGGCAAGAAGATCAATTGGAAAGATGGCGTGCGCGCGCTGTGGGCCATTGGCCGCTACGCGGCCTCCGATAAAATTTATGCAGCCGACGGGCATGGCGGAGAAATCCTGCTGCGCTTGAACCGCGCCCCGCGCTTTTCGCGCTGGATGGCGGACGTGATCCGGCCGTACGCTGGCAGCCGCGTCCTGGAGCTCGGCGCGGGAATTGGCAACCTGACGACGCACTTGGTGCCGCGCGCGGCCTATTGGGCCACGGACATCAATCCGGAATATCTCGACAATCTCGAACGGCTGCGCGCGAATCGCCCGTACTTGCGCGTAGCCCACGTGGACGCGACGGATGCCGCCACGTTTCCCACCGAACAATCTTTCGACACCGTCATTTTCCTGAACGTGCTGGAGCATCTCAGCGATGATGCCGGCGCGCTGCGCAACGTGCATAGCGCTCTGGAAAGTGGTGGCACCGCCGTGGTGCTGGTTCCGTGCGGCCCGAAGCTGTTCGGCACGCTGGACGAAGTGCTAGGGCATTGCCGGCGCTATACGGAGAAGCAGCTAGTCGCAGTGGGGCAGTCCGCCGGATTCAAGGTGGAACGTGTGCTGAAATTCAACCGCACCGGAGTAGTCGCCTGGTGGCTGAACGGCAAAGTTCTGCGCCGGAGGACCTTCGGCCTGGCCCAAATCCGAGCATTGAACTTGCTGACACCGCTAATCCGCGTGCTCGATGCTTGGCTTCCGCTTCCACCTCTTTCCCTGATCGCGATATTCCGGAAGGATGTTTCGGCGCGGGGGCGTGCCGGCAGCAGTGCTCCGGATGCGGCTCGGGAGTCGTAACGCAAGTCTGGAGCATAGTGGCCACGAAATCAGCATGCTGCACGGCGCGCCGAGGAAACGAACGCTAATTTGTTCACGACTTACAAATACGAAAAGATTTTGGTGCTTATTTTTGTCTGCACGCTCCCCTTGGTTAATCCATGGGTGCGTGGCGACGGCGTCGGCTATTACGCCTTTGCGCGCGCGCTGTTGATCGAGCACCAGCTCGATTTCCGGCAGGATTGGCTGCACGCGAATTCCAGTTTTCGCATGGGGCGCGTGGACGATCGAAACCAGATACTGCCAGGTGAATTCACATCCACGGGCCACATCGCTAATCATTTCTCGATTGGTCCGGCAATTCTCTGGGCCCCTTTCTTGCTGGCGGCTCATGGAGGCATAAGGATCAATCACCTCTTCGGTGGGCATATACTCGCGGATGGATTTTCGTTTCCATACATTTTCGCCGCGGTCATCGCCACTGCCCTCTACGGTTTCCTGGGAATTTTGTTCTCTTTTGCGATTGCAAAAAAATATCTCCCGGCGCGCTGGGCGTTCCTGGGAAGCTTGGGCATCTGGTTTGCGAGCTCCCTGCCTGTCTATATGTACTTCAATCCTTCGTGGTCTCATGCCCAGTCCGCGTTCGTGACGGCGCTGTTCTTCTGGTATTGGGACCGCACTCGCGCGGACCGCACCTGGACGCAATGGCTGGTCCTCGGCTTGATCTCCGGGCTGATGATGGACGTCTACTACATCTGCGCGGTTCTGCTGGTGGTGCCTCTGTTTGAATCTATGGCCGGCTACTGGCAGGGAATCCGGTCCCGGCAAATGTCAGCGGCGGGGCGTTTATTTCTCCAGAATTTACTGTTCGCGTTCACGACATTTCTGGCCTTCTTGCCCATGCTCATCGTGAAAAAAATCATTTACGGCAGCTATCTGGAATTTGGCTACGGCCCGCACTGGATTTTCACTTCACCCGCGCTGCTGAAAGTGTGCTTTTCTTCCGAGCATGGCCTCTTCAGCTGGACGCCCGTAGTGCTGTTCGCGGTCGTTGGGCTGGTTCTTTTGCAAAATCACGATCGCCCACTGAGTCTGTATTCCGTGCTGGCCTTCACGACGTATCTCTACACTATCGGATGTTACGAAGACTGGGCGGGTATATCTTCCTTCGGAAATCGATTCTTTATTTCGCTCACGCCGCTATTCATTTTGGGCTTGGCTTCGTTCTTCGACTGGCTCGCCGCGGCTCTGCAAGAACGGCGCGCGGCCATTTTGACTGCATCCATCACCGCGGCTTTGATCGCCTGGAATATGGGGCTGATCTTCCAGTGGGGCACGCACCTGATACCGTCCCGCGGACCGATTTCCTGGCATGATGCCGCTTACAACCAGGTAGCCGTCGTTCCGATACGGGCCGCGCGGACACTCGAATCGTATGTGACGGACCGGAAGCAAATGATGTCGCGCATCGAACAGCAGGACGTCAAACACCTCAAGTCCACGCAACCCGCGGTTCCCGGTTCGTCGCAATGAGCGCTGCCACGCAGCCTACGGCGCTTGCGCATCCGCCGGTTCCGGTCTTGCGCATCACCCCGCCCCCTCGGTGGTGGGTGGTGCCCTTCGCTGAATTGTGGGATTTCCGCGAGCTGGTCTATTTCTTCGTTTGGCGCGATGTGAAAATCCGTTACAAACAAACCGCGATCGGTGCCGCGTGGGCCGTGCTGCAGCCATTGCTAATGATGCTGATATTCAGTCTATTTTTTGGCAAGCTTGGTAATCTCGGCTCTGATAGCCTGCCTTATCCCATTTTTTATTACAGCGCGCTACTGCCCTGGATGTATTTTGCCTCCGCGCTGCAGAATTCCACCAACACCATCGTGGAAAACCAACGCCTGATCACCAAAGTTTATTTCCCGCGCCTGGCTTTACCGCTTTCTTCCGTGCTCTCTGGACTCGTCGATTTCGGGGTCTCGTTTTTGATGTTCGTCGTGCTGATGATCTACTACCGCATTCATCCCACCCTGGCCCTAGTCTGGTTTCCCGCATTTCTGCTGCTCGCCATTCTGCTGGTGCTGGGCGTGGGCCTGTGGCTTTCCGCGATGAACGCCATTTACCGCGACGTACGCTATGTCCTGCCGTTCGTGGTGCAATTCTGGCTATTCGCTTCGCCGGTGGTGTACCCCAGTTCGCGCGTGCCGGCGAAATGGCGCTGGCTCTATGGCCTGAACCCCATGGCCGGAGTCATCGAAGGATTTCGCTGGTCTCTCACCGGTCGGGGCAACCCGCCGGGGCATCTGCTCTATGTATCCGCCGCCATGGTGGTGATCGTACTCGTAGGCGGTGTGGCGTATTTTCAGAAAATGGAAACAACCATGGCGGACGTCGCTTAGAAAATGACCGAAACTGTCATTCACGTGGAAGGATTGGGCAAACGCTATCGCGTCGGCGAGCGCGAACGCTATTTCGCCCTTCGCGATGTAATTGCTCGCGCGGTGCGCGCGCCTTTCGAGCGCAATGGCGCGCGCCGCTCCGTGGATTATCTCTGGGCGCTGCGCGACATCTGTTTTGATGTGAAGCAGAGCGAAGTTGTCGGGCTGATCGGTCGCAACGGCGCGGGAAAGACCACGCTGCTCAAGCTACTCTCCCGCATCACCCGACCCACCGCCGGATTCGCCGAAATCCACGGGCGCGTCGGCAGCCTGCTGGAAGTGGGCACGGGATTTCATCCCGAACTGACGGGCCGCGAGAACATCTACCTCAGCGGCGCGATCCTTGGCATGCGCAAACGCGAAATCGAGCGGAAGAAAGACGCCATCGTGGCGTTCGCAGAGATCGAGCGCTTTCTCGATACGCCACTCAAGCACTACAGCACCGGAATGCAAATGCGCTTGGCATTTGCAGTGGCAGCACACCTGGAGCCCGAGATCATGCTCGTCGACGAAGTCTTGGCCGTGGGCGATCTAGAATTCCAAAAGAAGTGTCTAGGGAAAATGAAAGAGGTTTCGAAGAGCGGTCGCACGATCGTTCTTGTCAGTCATCAAATGAATCAGATTCGCCGATTGTGCGAGCGTGTGATCTGGATTGACGCAGGCCGTCTCTGCCAAGACGGTCCAGCTGAGATGGTAATAAGCGCTTACGAACAGGCAGCAATCTCGGCCACCAGACGTCAATTCCCCCCTCGCTCACTGGAAGAAGGCATCGTTTTTTGCGGCTGGGCGGTCGGAGAGCCGCAAGGAAGCGGAGAACACGCCTTGGCATCGGGTCAGGGGCCCGCCTCGATCAAGATTCGCATTCAGTCAGGCGTGCCGATTCACCACGGACGTGTTGCGGCCCTCATTTATGATGCTCGGGGTTATCTTCTTGCTGGTTGGTCTTTCGATAATCTGACACTGGAGAGTGGAGAGCACGAGATTACTCTTTCATTTTCGCTCTTGCCCTTGCAGCCCGGAGGTTACAGTCTTTACTTCAGCATCCACGACGATCATCAGAGGAACTACAACTGGACCTTGGTCCCCGCGCTTGTCATTGAGGGCAGTCCGGTGACACACTTTATGGATGAGTGGGCCGGAGTGCTGAATATTCCCTGTTCGCTAGAGACTCGCGAAATCGGCAAGGTGGGCGTCTGAGCGTGGACGACAACCAAAATCTTCGCGGAGATTTGAAACCGGCCAGCTTACAAGACTGGCTCGCAGTTCACTTCGCAGTCCGTCTCGCTAGGTTCGATCGACTTAAGTGGGTAAAGGAGATGCGTCGAGCAGTTGTTTCTCGCATAGCTCGGGAGCAATCCGCCATCAGATTCGCGACACCCTACGGTTTTGAGCTCCTACTGCCAAGTGCCGACCAAGGCACGCTGATTATGGCGCTCGGGAGAGCCCGCTTGCACCCGAGGGTCCGCGAGATTCTTGAAGCAAGTATTCGTCCAGGTGATACCGTCATTGACGGCGGCAGCAACGTCGGATTTTTCTCGCTCCTTGCCGCCCGTCTTCTCGATGGAAAAGGCCAAGTAATCTCGTTCGAACCAGACCCAAACACGTTTGGTTTGCTTCGGCAAAATGTCGAGCACAGCGGCCTTCAATCGATTGTCCGGCTGGAGCAGAAGGCGCTCACAAACTGCGACGGAACCTTCGAGTTCGCCGTTTTGCCTCATGAACCAATGCGCAACAGTCTATTTGCTAATCCGGGACCGATGGGTAAGACGATTCGAGTCTCGGGTGTGCGCCTCGATGATTACCTAGAGGCTAATGACCTGCAGAGCGCAGACATCATAAAGTTGGATCTGGAAGGTGCCGAACCGCTCGCGCTCGCGGGGATGGCGGTAAGTCTTCAAACTGCGAGGCTCATCGTTTTTGAGGTTAACGGTCCGCTGCTAAATCAATTGGGCCTCGAGCCGCTCGACCTGGTGCGCGGTATCGTCGAACAAGGCTCGTTCAAAAAAATCTCATTCGTTGACGAGCAAGAGAATCGAACTTATGCATGGAACCCTGAGCAATTCCAGCAGGTATTGAGGGATCGCGAGATCGTCGACGTTCTTTGCTCCAAGAATGAGAGCTGCCCTCCTTCGGCGACGGAAGCTTCGACCTCCCCGGGCGCGATTGTGAGGTCCGCGTGACACAACATGCGCCGGAGTGCTGGCCCGCAAGTGGTAGAGACTGGTTGATTTCGCAGTGTGGCATACGACTTGGCCGCGTGGACAAAATAAACGCGCTCCGCGAGGCTCGCAACGCTCTGCTTTCTCTGCTCGGTCGTGACCATCGCGCGGCGCTTTATCGTACTACGTATGGTTTTGATATCCTGCTCCCTGCTTGGGATTCCAACATGGTGATCGCGGCATCAAACGGGCGAATTCTTCACCCTCGTATGACAGAAATCTTCCTCGCCGTCGTTCAGCCGGGCGATACGTTTGTAGATGGTGGGGCAAATATGGGGTTCTACTCACTATTGGCGGCTACGGCCCTGAAGGGCGAAGGTCGGGTCCTATCTTTCGAACCGGATCCGCGAAACATCCCGATCCTGCGAACCAATGCAAAAATCAACCGGCTGAATTCTCTCATCCATATCGAGCCGAAGGCGTTAAGCGACACGGAGTGTGAATTGGATTTCTGGACTGCGCCAGAGAATAGCTGGGGCGGCAGTTTGGTCGAACTACCGGGTGCAAAGAGCACACGGTATCGAGTACGTGCCGTAACTCTCGACCACTATGTGTCGTCAGCGAATATAGAGCGGGTCGACGTCGTCAAACTCGATGTTGAAGGTGCCGAGCCACTGGCCCTTGAAGGCATGCGCGAGGCCCTTCGGACAGCTAGGCTCGTGGCCTATGAGATCAACAAACCTCGTCTCGATCAATTGAAGATTCAACCAATGGACTTGATCAGGCGGACAAACGATTGGGGCGAGTTTGAAATCACACTGATCAGTGATGAAAGGACGGATGAGATGTTGCCTCTGGAAGATGCTCGGTCTGTCGAAATCCTGGATCGCTATGGCTGGGCGAACGTCGTCTCCGCAAAGGGAGACGCGGTGGATCGTTTGTACAAAATGTTCAAGCCATGAACGCCTCTGTGACCCAGCTTCCCTCCATATCAGTCGTGGTGTCGACTTACCGTCGCGCCGATCTGGTCAGGAAATGCATCGAGAGTCTCCTCGAGCAGGATTACCCACGCGAACGATATGAAGTCATCGTGGTTGAGGATGGCTCGCAGGACGCCGAGTCCGTCGTGAAGTCACTTCAATCATCTGCTACTCGGTTGGAGTATCTGAAGATTTCGCATGGCGGAGCAGCGTCCGCATACCAGGCGGGCCTGAAACAGGCGAGCTGTGATCTAGTGGCGTTTATTGACGATGATGCGATTGCACCATCTACTTGGCTGCACCAGATTGCCTCGATTCTTGATCAGGGAAAACCGGCAGGAGTGATCGGCACCGGCGGCCACATATCTGGCGAATACCCGCTCACCCAGTTCGAAGCGAGCGTGTCGTCGACGGGTGAACTCCGATGGACGGGGTTCGGTCTTTTTTCATCGCCAGCGTGCGACGTGGATCACCTCCCGGGTTGCAATATGGCATTCTGGCGTGGCGCGCTTCTAGAAATTGGGGGATTTGACACTCGATTCTCGAAGACAATCTCTTGGAGGCATGAAACGGACGTATGCGTTCGCCTGCGCCATCGCGGTTATCGGCTTACCTATGATCCGCGGTTGGTTGTAGTTCACCGCGGGGCTCGATGGTCCAACTTGTTGGAACGGGTGAACCCCGAAGTTGTCTGGAGCATGATTCGCGACGACGCGTATTTCCGCACGAAGAATTTTGGTTTTCCGGGTGCGATAGGAGCCATGGCATCCAGCTTGCGGGCTATTCCGCAGCGTCTACTGCTCGGGGCAACGACCATACTCCTTGCGTTCGTTCATTTGCTGGCTTGGATTCCGGGAATCGTGAAAGGCCTCGCCGTGCGAGAGCAGAGCGAGGATGTCGGCCCTGATCGATGAAAGCTCTTTTCATCGCGCAGCCGTTTCCCTATCCGCCGAACACAGGTTCACGGAACCTGATTTTTCACTGGCTCGAAGCGGCGACCCACGCCCACGACGTCCACTTGCTCTGGATTGGCGATCCTACGGATGGGAGAGATCGCATTCCAGAGCTACCCGGTGTCAAGATCGATTCGATCACAGCGATACCCGCCATGAGATTAGTCGCACGTGTTCGACGCCTTGCTACCGCGCTTGCGTTCGGCATACCACCGACGTCGTTGATCGGTATGACTCGTCCGGCTCGCAACGAAATGCTGCGACTTGTTCGAGCCGACCGGTACGACGTGATTGTTTTGACAGAGAATGTTGTCGCAGGCTACGCTCCCATCCTTTCCCCCTACGCACCGGTGGTTCTTTTTAAGCATTCGGTTCAAGCAGTGGATGCAAGGGACGCGCGCCGTAATCACGGCATGCATCATCTGCGCTGGATTCTCGAAGAGTGGATGGTGCACCGATTCGAGTCAAGGACATACCGTGCCGCAACAGTGGTTTGCACTGTCAACGCGGAAGATCGTACCGAGCTCACGCGGCGATACGGGTCTGCTCGAGCCGCCGAGGTAACTCCAATCGGCGTCGACCATTCAAAGTTCCCAAACCGCGAAAAGGAGCCCGGCGGGCAGGTGATTGGCTTTTTTGGAAATATGACGTGGGGTGCGAACGTGGACGCAGCCGAATGGTTCGTCGATCGGATCCTACCGATCGTATGGGAGAAATTACCGTCCGCACAGTTTCGAATTATCGGACCTGGCAGCGAGCATGTCGCGTCACGAATGCGCGATCCGCGAATTGTTCGTCTTGGTTCGTCACATATACCGGATGTCATGAGGGATGCTACGATCGGAGTCGTACCCGTCATTTCCGGCACAGGAGTTCGTCTAAAACTGCTAGAGATGCTCAGTCTGGGTGTTCCGGTGGTGACCACCTCCCTCGGCGCGCTCGGAACGGGGTGCGTCCATCAAGAGCATGTCTTGATCGCAGATGATGCGGATTCCTTCGCAGGCGCAGTTGTCACCCTTCTTGATGAGCCGGGATTGAGGGAAAACTTGGCCCAGGCGGGGCGCAAACTTAGCCAGAGACATTCTTGGCAGAGCTTCTACCCACAGATTCTGGCCGTGTTGGAGAAGGCTGTTTCCACGTATCGCAGAGGAAACGCGGACGTTGGAACTGCTGCGACATAGGAGGCAACATGAGGGCCTTTATTACAGGCGGTATCGGTTTTATCGGCACGAATCTAGCGGATCGCTTCTTACGCGACGGCCACGAAGTCGTCCTGTTGGACAACCTTGGCCGCGCGGGTGTCCAAGAGAATCTCAATTGGCTTCGGGCCAAACATCGCGACCGGGTTGAGTTCGTCGAGGGTGACGTCCGAGACTCTGTAGCTATAGAGCAGGCCATGCGAGGGGCAGGCGTCGTGTTTCATCTTGCCGCCCAAGTTGCGGTGACGACTTCCATCGCGAATCCGCAGGAGGATTTCTCGATCAACGCACAGGGCACTCTAAATGTGCTCGAAGCAGCCCGGCGGCAAAATCCTATGCCCGTGGTCCTCTACACGTCTACGAACAAGGTGTACGGCGGGGTGGACCATCTGCGCGTCGTTGAACGCGCGACGCGCTACGAATTCGAGGATCTTCCCGATGGCGTGTCTGAGAGTTGTCCGCTCGACTTTCACTCACCGTACGGATGTTCAAAGGGCACGGCCGATCAGTACGTTCGTGACTACCATCGAATCTATGGACTGCCCTCGATCGTCTTTCGGATGTCTTGCATCTACGGACCGCACCAATTTGGTACTGAAGACCAAGGGTGGGTCGCGCACTTCGCATTAACTGGCTTAAGAGGGGGGCACCTCACAATTTATGGCAATGGTAAACAGGTGCGTGACCTACTTTACGTGGACGATCTCGTGGAGTTGATGATAGGGGCTTGCGAGAATATCAAACGGACTGCAGGCCAGGTGTACAATGTCGGAGGTGGCCCGAGCCACACGACGTCCGTCTGGGCTGAGCTTCAAAACCCGCTGGAAGACATTCTCGGGAAGCTGCCGCCGGTGGAGTATGGCGAGTTTCGCCCCGGAGATCAAAGAATCTACGTGAGCGATATCCACAAAGCGGAACAGCATATGAATTGGCATCCTCGCGTGGGCATTGTAGAAGGGTTGCGACGGATGGTTGAAGCGTGGGGAAAAGATCAGAGGGCGGCTCTGGCACGATAATGGATTGCCTGCTCGCAGGTTACCACCCGTATTTCCTCAGGAGACGGGCAGAATAAAGAAAGAATGTCCGACGCAGCATCATCCGTAGCGCATGACTCAGTTAATCCGACGAAATGGATCGCCCTGCTCGGGCGGCAGGACGAGCCAACGGACGGTGTCGAGGACTACTGCCTATTCCTGGGGAGGGCCCTTGCTTCACAAGGAATTGAGCTTCAACAAGTACGCGTTTCGTGGGGCGAACTAGGTTGGATTGGCGCGCTGCGACGGCTCTCTCGCGAGAGTTCTGCCTGGCGCGGGAAATGGGTCCTGTTGCAGTACACGACTTTTATGTGGTCGCGGCGCGGTTTTCCGTTTGGGGTAGTCGTGGCGATGGCGATTCTTCGACGCCACGGCGCGCGGGTGGCGATCGTGTTTCACGAAGCTTGCCGTCAAGGGGGCCCACGCTGGATCGATCGTCTCCGCGGCGCCTGCCAAGATGGAGTCATCCAGAAAATTCACCGAGGCGCAGTCAAGAGCATCTTTACCGTACCGCTCGAGACGGTTGCGTGGCTCCCGAGAGGAGAAATGAAGGCGGTGCACATTTCCATCGGGGCGAACATCCCGGAGTGTGTGAATCGTCGGTCCGTGCCGGTACTTGCGCGCGAACAGAAAACCGTGATCGTTTTCGGAGTCACGGGTGCTCCGGAGATGGCGCGAGAAGTCGAACGGATTGTCGAAGTTATGCGGGAGGCTAGCAAGAGACTCGGAAAGATGCGTCTCGTTGCCGTTGGCCGGGGTTCGGTAGAAGCAAAGGACCTGCTTGAGGAAGCCTTCGAGGGATCTGATGTTGAGGTTGTCGTCCGGGGAATCTTGCCGGCGACAGAAATCACCCGCGAATTCGAATCTGCGGATGTCATGCTTTTCGTACGCGGTGCCATCACGCCTCAACGAGGCAGTGCGATCGCAGGGATTGCTTGCGGAGTCCCCATTGTTGGGTATCGGAACGGCGAAATCGGTGGCTCCCTCATGGAAGCCGGCATCGAATGGTCGTCTCGACCAGATCGCGAGAGCCTCACTCGCGGACTTGTCAGAGTCTTAAGCGATCCTAATCGTTGGGCGGAACTGCACAAACGCAATCTCGAGGCGCAGAAGAAGTGTTTCTCATGGGCCACAATCGCAGACCAATTCTGCAGGTTATTACACGCCCGCGGAGCGAACATTTGAATCGAAAGGCGCTAGATATGCTCGCGTGTCTCAAATGCAGCGGGACGTTGCGAATTACTTCCGTCACTTCGGGAGACGGGCCGACAGGCGAAATTGTCGAAGGCTTGCTTCGATGCGAAGCGTGTCATGCGGAGGTCTCGGTCGTTCGCGGGATCCCCCGATTTGTGTCCTCCGAGTCCTACGCATCCTCGTTTGGCTTTCAGTGGAATCGCTTCGACCGGCTTCAGGTCGATAGCTTCATGCACAATGACTTAAGCCGCGATCGCTTTTACGCAACGACAGGTTGGCCATCGTCTCTCGCGGGGGAGCGCATCCTAGAGGCAGGATGCGGAACCGGACGATTTACAGAACTAGTTGTTGAAACTGGCGCGGAGGTACTCTCATTCGATCTAAGCACGGCTGTCGAGGCAGCGGGGCGGAATGTCCAGGGTAGAGCAAATGCTACAGTATTCCAGGCGAGCATTTACGAACTGCCTCTGCGCAAGGGGGCGTTCGACAAGATTTTCTGCCTGGGCGTTCTGCAGCATTGCCCAGATGTCGAGGGAGCCTTTCGAAGCATGCTTCCTTTTCTCCGGCCCGGCGGTGAGATCGTGATCGACGTGTACGAAAAGCCAAAGGGGTTTCCACCGCTCAAGTATCTAGCGCGACCGTTCCTACGGCCACTCGGGACTGAAGGGATCTATCGGCTACTGTCTTGCACTATTCCGCCGGCCTTTGAACTGAAGAAGGCGCTGCACCAGATTCCCGTCATCGGCCCGCAGATCGGCAGGCTGATTCCGATTGGACCCATCTCACACGCGCCTCGGCTAAACTACACGGACGAAGAACTGAAGCAGGTGAAGATTCTTAGTGCCCTCGACATGCTGTCTCCTGTATATGACCAGCCGCAACGGATTGAGGACGTTCGTCGATGGTTCGAGAAGGCAGGACTCGTCGAGATGCAGCTCAAGCACGGGTACAATGGCATCAACGCCAAAGGCAAACGTCCAAACTGAAATCGGGATCACACGATGTCATCCAATGACGTTAGCACCGCGATTCCGCGGCCGATTCGCGCACTCTTCGTCGGCACACATCCCGTGCAATACTCCGCTCCGATCTTTCGCCTTCTCGCAGAACACCCACAACTTGAGATTCAGGTGGCGTACTGCAGCATGCAGGGAGCGGAGCCAAAACTGGATCCCGGGTTCGGGATCGATGTGAAGTGGGACGTACCCCTTCTCGATGGTTACGCGTGGGTTTCGTTGCCGAATCGCTCGCCATTACCGAAGGCGGATTCGTTTTTCGGTCTAATCAACCCGAGAATCTGGAGCCTGATTTCAGACGGCAAGTTCGACGCGGTCGTCTTATTCACGGGCTATGTATGTGCATCGTTCTGGATTGCGCTGGCCGCTGCCAAATGGAATCGTGTTCCCGTTTTTTTTGGGACTGACGCGCACGAACTCGCGCCCCGTGACCACAAAGACTGGAAAGTCTGGGTTAAAAAATGGCTATGGCCGAGACTCTTTGGGCTTGCCGACGGGGTGTTGGCTCCGTCGAGTGGCACTGCTGCACTGATGCGTTCTCTGGGAATCCCAGAGGATCGCATCGCGGTAACCCCGTATTGCGTGGATAACGATTGGTGGATCGAGAAGTCCGCCAAAGTCGACCGCCGAGCGGTGCGGGCACGCTGGAACGTGCCGGATGACGCTCTCATCATCCTTTTTTGTGCGAAGCTACAGCCGTGGAAACGGCCCCAGGATCTTCTTCGTGCCTTTGCGCAAGTGGTCGACGTCAACGCGTACTTGGTGTTTGCCGGAGAGGGGCCGATGAAGTCCGATCTCGAATCTGAGTCACGTTCGCTGGGAATCACTGATAAGGTTCGCTTCCTAGGATTCGTGAATCAAACCGGGTTGCCGGAGACATACACCGCGGCGGACATCTTCGTGCTGCCGTCTGAACACGAGCCTTTCGGCGTAGTGGTGAACGAAGCCATGCTGTGCCTCTGCCCAGTGATCGTGAGCGATCGGGTGGGCGCCGGCTTTGATCTAGTACGCGATGCGGAAACTGGTTTCGTTTTTGCCGTGGGGGATGTGATGGGCCTTGCCGCCGTGCTTAAGCGCGCGTTGAGCGATCGCGAGCTCTTGCGACAGATGGGGGAAGCATCTCGATGCAGGATGGCGCACTGGTCCCCGCCGGATAACGTGGCCGCATTCGTTCAACTATTCACAAGGACCACAGGAATCAATGCCGAATCGGTTGTGGCGGAACATTCATGAGAGCAGCGAATTCGAAACTCAAGATCCTGATTTATGGGGAATATTTTCTGCCCGTCGTCGGAGGAGTACAGACGTCGATGAACCTCCTTGCAAGAGGACTTGTCGACTTGAATTTACGGCCAGACAGAGACAACGTAGAAAGTGAAATCACGGTGACCGTTGTGATCGGTACTGCCGCGGATGGAATGGATGACTCGGTGTTTCCGTACCGTGTGGTTCGTCGGCCGGGATTCTGGCGATTGGCAAGTTTGATTCGCGATGCGGATGTAATTCACATTGCAGGGCCCTGCCTGCTGCCTATGGCAATTGGCTGGCTGATCGGTAAGCCGGTTGTGGTTGAGCACCACGGATATCAAGCGATCTGTCCGAACGGCTTGCTCTTTCAACAGCCCGTCGAAAGAGTCTGCCCGGGCCACTTTGTCCGGAGCGACTATGGAGAATGTCTGCGCTGTTGTTCCGTGACCGAGGGACGGGCACGCGGACTCCGTTCCCTCCTACTGACGTTTTCGCGCTATTGGCTGAGCAAGCGGGTAGCCGCCAATATAGCGATCACGAACTACGTCGCGACAAAGTTGGCTCTTCCGCGCACCCAGACTGTCTACTACGGAATCGAAGTCCAGGACTCGAAGTGTACGATAGGGACACCCTCTCCATTGAGTCGGCTTAGGATTGCTTACGTCGGCCGCCTAGTACCGGAGAAGGGCCTACCGGTTCTTCTGCAAGCGACCAGGCTTCTTAAGAACGCGGGCGCCCCTTTCGAGGTGAAACTCATCGGAGACGGGCCGGCGCGCAGCGGGCTCGAAAAACTCGCTGAGACCCTGGACGTGAAAGGTCTCGTCCAATTCACCGGTGATCTACGAGATTCCGATCTTGATCAAGCGGTACGCAATGTCGCCGTTGTCGTGATGCCGTCGGTGTGGGAAGAAACGGCAGGCTTATCCGCCATCGAACACATGATGCGAGGTCGAGTTGTGATTGTGGCCGACATAGGCGGTCTCAGCGAAGTAGTCGGCGAAGCTGGCTTGAAGTTTGCTCCTGGTGATTCACAGGCCCTTGCTGCATGCATCTGGAAGGTGATCGATGATCCAACCCTTGCGATATCGTTGGGCTTGCTGGCCCGGGAGCGCGCGGGTCGACTGTTCAAACTACGCAGTATGATCGACGGCCACGTTTCCCTTTATCGCGCAGTGGGACTCGGCGAAATGCAATAGCACGGTTCAGCAAGTACGCGCGACTATAGGAATCTAGAGGATTCGATCTATGCTCCACGCCCGCATCCCCGCGATGAGGAATCAAGCTCTAATCGGCATCAGCGTGCTCGTACTTGGTTTGTGGACGGCCTGGCAAATCGGTGGAAAAATAGCTGTTGGAGACGTACAGTCGCTTCTCATTGCAACTATGGGATTTGCGGCTTGCGCCGTAGCCGTCGCGATCTTGCGGAATTGGCGCTCTGGGTTCTACCTCTTCCTCGTCTGGCTCTTGTTCGAGGATTTGGCGCGCAAATATCTGGGAAATGGCACGGCCCTGTTTTTTGGAAAGGATATTCTGGTCGGGCTCGTTTATGTTTCGTTTTTCGCTGCCCTTCGCCGACGCAGAGAGAAGGTTCCCCGGCCACCTTTCCTTTTCTTACTCGCTCTCTTTGTTTGGCTGGCGGCAGCACAAGTCTTCAACCCGTACTCCCCAAGCGTTTTGTACGGTTTATTAGGCTTCAAATTATACTTCTTTTATGTTCCGCTAATGTTCGTAGGATACGCCTTTGTGCAGAACGAGGAAGTCTTGCGGAAATTCTTCGTCGTCAATGGTTTACTGGCTGGACTAATCTCGCTGCTAGGGATTATCCAAGCGATTCTGGGCAATTCTTTCCTGAATCCGGCGCACTTGGCTCCCGAATTGGAGGATTTGGGAAATCTATATAAGACAAGCCCGCTGACGGGTCAGCTCGTGTCCCTTCCTGATTCCGTCTTCGTGAGCGCTGGCCGGTATGGATTGTACTTGATCTTTGCGACGATTCTCATGATCGGCGCGGCTGGTTACCTGGTCTTGTACACAAGAAGGAGTCGAAAGTTGATTTTTGTCGTTATTGGGTTGGTGGGGGGGGGCGTCCTCTTAAACGGCTCGCGGGGCGCGGTTATGTATTCAGTTGCGAGCGCTCTGGTACTGAGCTTGGCATTTGTTTGGGGTGCTCCCTGGCGTCATCGAGAGGCACACCGAACTCTAAAAGCTATTCGCCGCGCTTTCAGCATTGCGGTTTTGGTGCTAGCCGCAATCATACTGATCTTTCCGGACGAGGCGGGGTCTCGCATCGCACTCTATGCTGAGACTTTGTTACCAAACAGTTCTGCATACGAAGTCAACAATCGAGCCTGGGATTACCCCATCTCCAACCTCCTCTCTGTCTTTGATGGACCTCACTGGATTCTTGGCAATGGCACGGGTACAGCCTCTCTAGGCACACAGTACGTCAGCAAGCTTATTGGGCAACGTCCCCCGCAGATTGGAGTTGAAGAGGGATACGGATCATTGATCGTCGAGATGGGGATCGTTGCGCCGTTCCTCTGGATTCTATGGACGGCCGGACTCCTGTTTGACTCATGGAAGGTGGTCAGGGAGTTGCGTGGAACGCGTTTTTTCCCGATCGCATTCGCAATTTTTTGGTATGCATTTCTTCTGCTCTATCCATTTACATACGGCGGCTTGGCACCATACCAGAACTACGTAAGCAATGCGTACCTCTGGCTTCTCCTTGGAATCCTCTTCCGCTTGCCGGATCTCATGGCAGTGGCACCAACGCCGCCCCTCTCGCCTTCGCGCAAGGCGGTTGCGCGGGGCGGCTTCGAGTTTTAGGGAAAAAGGGGGCGAGATGTGCGGGATTGCCGGGATTGTGTCCGAAAGAGATGATCCATGTTCCACCGTCAGCACCGAGCGAATGGTTGCCGCCATCAAGCATCGCGGGCCCGACAGTCGTGGCGTGCAACAAATCGGATGCTGCGTGCTCGGCAACACACGGCTCGCGATTGTGGACCTGAGCGAGCGCGGGCGCCAACCTATGTGCAATGAAGACTCATCCGTGTGGATCACCTATAACGGTGAATGCTACAACGCAGACGATTTCCGGCCGCTTCTGCTGAGCCGAGGCCACCGGTTCCGCTCGGCAACGGACACGGAGGTGATCCTCCACCTCTATGAGGAGTACGGCGAGAGATGCGTTGAGAAGCTGCGGGGTATGTTTGCGTTTGCGATTTGGGATTCGCGTGCGCAAAGACTATTGCTTGCCCGCGACCGCTTAGGAATCAAGCCGCTGTACTATGCGCTAACTGCGAACGGCATCTTGTTCGGCTCCGAAATCAAGGCGCTACTCGCGTCGGAGCATGTATCGCGTAAGTTGGATGGAGCGGGTATCCGTGCGTATTTGGAACTGGGACACATCCCACCACCCTGGACCGCGATTCAGGGAATTCGTCCGCTCGAACCTGGTCACACCGGGGTGTGGCAGGAAGCGAAATGGCGAACGAAGGCCTATTGGAAGCTGCCCGTTTCTACGGGCGGGGTTTCCGATGAACCGTCACAAGAAATTGCCCACAATCTCGGTGAGATCCTCCTCGAATCGAGCCGCTGCCAGCTCATGGCGGATGTCCGGATTGCACTCTTCTTGAGCGGCGGCGTGGATTCCGCCGTGCTCGGCGCTTTGATGCGGCACGTGGGCGCGGATCGTTTGACCGCCTTGACAATCGGATTCGAAGAAGAGTCATTCGATGAGTCGGAGCCGAGTCAGCGAACGGCAAAGCTGCTCGATATCCCACATCGAATAATCCGCACGCCGGCATCGCGGACAGTGGAATCGCTCGATCACGCTCTGTGGGCGATGGATCAGCCGACAATGGACGGCTTGAACGCCTACTGGATTTCGCGCGCGGCTGCCGAGGAGGGTTTCAAAGTCGCGCTTTCTGGTCAAGGGGGCGATGAGCTATTTGGAGGCTATGCTTCCATCGCTTGGTTCAATCGCTTCTCGCGCGTTGCAGGTTGGCTGAAGCCATTTCCGCAAATCGCCGGGCGCGGTTTGTTCGACCATCAAGTGCTGCCATTTCGGTGGCGCAAACTGTCCTACCTGGTAGGAGCGGATGATCCGTTCGTGGCAGCACAGTTAGCCGTTCGCCTGATGTTTCTCGAGAATGATACCTACGAGATACTGAATCCTGCTCTCGCTCCGGCGAACTCTCCTTTCGAAGCCAAGGAGTTTCTCACTGAGTTGGCAAAGCCGACGAAGAGCAAGGGTTTGGAGGAACGGATCGCTTTCCTGGATTTTCCCGCGCATCTCGAGGCCCGTCTGCTCCGCGATGGCGATGCGATGAGCATGGCTCATAGTCTCGAAGTGCGTCCGACCCTCCTGGATCACCGAGTCGTCGAATATGTGCTGGCGATTCCCCCGGCGATTCGGCTTCAGAACAAGAAACTTCTGCTTGATGCCACACAGGAATACATGCCAGCTGGGCTCTTGCCTGATCTGATTTCAAGGCCCAAGCGAACATTTACGTTCCCGTTCGACCGCTGGCTAGCAGGCGCATTGCGCCCAGCGATCGAGGATGCATTTAGGCCCGAGCGGCTCGCGTCGACCGGCGTCCTCAATCCTGCCGGGGTGACAAGACTTTGGCGGAGGTTCCTCAAGGAACCAGCGGCCGTAGGATGGTCGCGGGTCTGGTGTGTCTTTGTGCTTGCGCGATGGTGTGAGACCATGCGTGTCGGGGTGTGAAGCGTGACCATCACGACAATCAAACCCCGTCTGGCGGTCGTCTCCCCATTCCTCGATAAAGAGCATGGCACTGAGCGCCGCGTCGTCGAATGGGTTTCGCAACTAGCCGGAGAGTTCGAGATTCACATCTATAGCCAAAGAGTCGAAGGCGTTGATCCATCGAACCTCACCTGGCATCGCGTTCCGAAACTCCCGGGTCCTCATCTTATAAATTTTCTCTGGTGGTTTTTCGCGAATCGCTTATGGCGTCAATGGGATCGCTGGTTCCGAGGTCTACGTCATGATCTCATCTTCAGTCCTGGTCCAAATTGCCTCGATGCCGACGCGATCTCTGTGCATATTGTGTTCGCACAATACGTGAGACGAGCCGAATCCGATTCGGAACGTGCAAATAATCGCATCTCATATTGGCCACACGCTCTCCATCGCAAACTCTATTATTGGCTCGCCATTTTTCTTGAGCAGCGTGCATACACTCGTAAGAACATCACTCTGATTCTTATCGCCAAGCGCACCTCTCTGGCGCTTGAGGAGTTTTACGGCAGGCACGATCCCTTCCCGGTCGTATATGTGGGGTTAGATCATGAAAATTTTAACCCGGCACGTCGGTCATTCTGTCGGGAAGAGGCACGACGCGCTTTGGGGCTTACTGAGAACCATTTCGCTTTGCTCTTGGTCGGCAACGACTGGCGGAACAAAGGGCTCCCAGTTTTGCTCGGCGCGATGGAGCTGCTTCACGAGCTTCCGATTCATTTGCTCGTCGTTGGGAGTGATGATCCAATGCGTTACCGCGCGATGGTGCGCATCAAATCGCTGGAGGAACAGGTTCATTTTTTACCTCCGAGGAGTGACATCGAATTTTATTACGCTGCGGCGGATGCATACGCGGGGCCTTCGCTCGAAGACACCTTTGCACAACCTCCTGCAGAAGCAATGGCGTGCGGACTGGCTGTCATTGTCTCAACGACAAATGGAACCTCCGAGATTATTACCGATGGCAAAGATGGACTCATTTTGGCCGATCCGACGGATGCAACCTCGCTTTCTGCTATGATTCGTCACCTCGTCGAGGACAAAGAATTTCGCATTGGGCTAGGCATGAATGCGTCGGAAACAGCGCGGCAATATACTTGGGAACGCAACGGTCAGGAGCTGTCCGCAATTTTTAGGGAAATCTTACTGCGCAAAACACAGTCCATAGCGCAAAAACGAGCACGGAAATCCCAAACTACGAAGGAAGCCGGGCGAGTGGAATGAAGACATATTCTCCGAAGGAGTACTGGAGTGGCGTAGCCGAGAATTCTTGCGCCGACGATCCCTCGGGACTGGCTCCAATCTTGTATCCCGATTCTCCCCCGTGGTTTAACCAGCTGATCGATGATTTGCAATTTCGCGCGATTCGGCGTGCTATTACGTTGGCAGACTTTTCAGCCGACACACGAATTCTCGATGTGGGTTGCGGTACTGGACGCTGGCTGCGCCGCTACCAGCAATTCGGATTTCGCGCTATGGGCGTCGACGCAACAGCAGCTATGCTCCGCTTGGCGCGTGAGCGCGGAACCGCAGCGGCGCTAACAGTAGGGGAAGTGAATCGCTTGCCGTTTCGCGACGCAACATTCGATGCCGTCACTGACATCACAGTTACCCAACACATCCCACAGTCGCTCCAGGTCCCGGCCCTCGCTGAAATGATAAGAGTAATACGGCCAGGCGGCTGCTTGATCCTGATGGAATTGATCCAGGGAGAGGATAAGCATATCTTCCCTCGAACCCCCCAAGGTTGGATTGAAGGAGTCTCGTCATGCGGCGCGAAACTAATAGGGTGGTTCGGCCAGGAATACCTCCTACTTGATCGGCTATTCGTGCGCGTCGCAAGGACGTTAGCAACCAGGAACGTAGGTTCCGCGAGTCAAGACGCTCAGTCCCAAGTGTCGTCGCACCAGCGTTCGACCATTACTGGCCGCATTTATTGGGGGCTGCGGCACATTACGGTTCCGATTGCAGCATGGAGCGAACCAGCGATCGAGTTGATCTGTCCTGCCCGGGTTGCTACTCATGGCGTTTTCGTCTTCAGGAAATGATGGTGAGAGAATCTACACCATACAAAAAAAAAATCATCGGCCTATTTCCCCAATTGCTCGGCATCGGAGGTATTCAGGAAGCTGGACGCCTAACTGCGGCTGCGCTCGACGAAATCGCTTTCCAGCGGGGATGGTCAGTGGAATTCCTCAGCCTCAACGATCGGATTGGTCCGCACGTCCTTGACGCTGGCCAGCGCACAATTACATTCCGCGGCTTTGGCCGTGGGAAAATGCGTTTTCTCATCGCCGGAGTTGGAGCCGGGCGCCCTTTTGCAACGAAGAGCACGGGCTTCGTTCTCGCCGGCCATCCCAATCTGGCCGTTGTGTCCAACTGGATGCGGCGAATGTCCCCGTATCTGCAGACAATCGTGATGGCACACGGCGTGGAGGTATGGCAACCCCTGACATCGCTCCGAAGTCGCGCGCTCGTGCAGGCACACCGTGTGCTCGCTCCGAGCGAGGACACAGCGCAGAAGCTGGTCAAGGTACAGGGCGTCTCTCCTGAAAGGATACGAAAGCTGCCGTGGCCGATGAACCCGATCTTTCTCCGCTTGGCCGATGCGCGTGGTGATCTATGCGTGCCGCGGGGGTTCCCGAAGGAAGCCCGAGTCATCCTGACAGTGGGACGCTCAGCAGCCTCTGAGCGCTATAAGGGTACGGATGAATTGATCCGTGCCGTCCCACAACTTGTTACAATCGTGCCGGGGCTGCACCTGGTGGCAGTCGGAGGGGGCGACGATCTGCCCCGCCTTAAACAACTTGCTGTCGATCTTCGGGTCGCCGATCGCGTGCATTTTCTTGCAAACCTTTCAAACGAGGAACTCGGGGCCTGTTACGCACACGCGGATCTTTTTGCACTGCCCAGCACGGGTGAGGGATTCGGGTTGGTTTTTCTCGAATCGATGGCCTTCTCGAAGCCTGTGGTCGCCACCACCAGCGGAGGTACGCCCGACGTGGTCGAAGACGGCATCAACGGCTTGCTGGTTCCACCCGGTAATGCGAGCGCACTCGTGCATGCGCTAGCCCGATTGCTTTGCGACGAATCGCTCCGTAGGGAGCTGGGCAGGCGCGGCGAAGAGATCGTTCGACGGAAATTTCGATTCGCCGTCTTTCAGTCCACGCTTGCGAAAATTCTAGACGAGAGTGAATCCGGGATCGGCGAGCCGCGCTCAGCCCCAGAAGTGCTGTAGTATTGTGTTATGCGGAGGATCGGACACTTGGATGGGCTCAGAGTAGGTTTGATCGGATCGGGATTTATCGCCAAGCAGAAGCACTTGCCGGCATGGAGAAAGGTCGCGAAAACTGCACAGGTGGTCGCCTTGTGCGATCCCAATGTGGCACTGGCAGGAGAACTTGCCAGAGCTCATGGAATTCCCAAGGTGTACAACGATTTCCGAAAGATGCTCGAGAACGAGAGGCTCGACGCCGTGGACATCTGTTCTCCCCCCCGAACTCACGCGGAACTCGCGGTCGGTGCGCTGGAAGCGGGTGCTCACGTACTCATTGAAAAGCCCATGGCAATCAACACCGAGGAGTGTGATTGCATTCTTGCGGCAGCTCGCGAGAGCGGATGCAAGATCTGCGTTGCACATTCGGATCTGTTTTACCGGTCGTTCCTCAAGGCCCGTGAAATTCTGAACGCGGGGACCATCGGCGAATTCCGCGGCATGCGTATCTTTCTGTCCACACCCATGGACTACATTACATCCAAGCCAGACCATTGGGCGCACAAACTTCCCGGAGGTGTCATCGGTGAAACAGGACCACACGTAATTTACATGACTCTCGCGTTTATAAATCCGATCCGCTCTGTGCGCGTGGACGCTCGCAAACAACTGGCCGGATTTCCCTGGTCCCCTTACGAAGACTACCGGCTCGACCTGATTGGTGATGAGGCTTCCTGCAGCGTAGTCCTCACGTACGCTACGAATCGATGGGCTGTTCAGATCGATCTCTGGGGCAGCGAAGGCCACATGAAATTCGATCTCGAAACCCAGACCATCGTCGTTCACGGTCGGGCTGATCTCAAACCCGTCACACTGGGACTCTCTACAATCAAAGAAGCAGGTCAAATCCTTCGTAGCTCCGTTAGTACCAGCTTGAGTTACGCCACTGGAACATTTGAAAATACCCACGAGCGCCTGGTTCGAGAATTTGTCGCAAGTCTTCGCAACGGTTCGCCCACTCCTGTTCCTGCCGAGGAAGGTAGAGAAGCCGTCCGCGTGATGGGCTTGCTTGTCGACCAACTCCTGTCAGTAAAAGCCTGAGCATATGTGCGGAATATCCGGAATCGCAACTCGGCGTCTCGACCGAGCCGAACTTCAAGGTTCGATCGAGCGGATGGCTCGCGCGGTTCGGCATCGCGGGCCAGATGGTCTTAACTTCCGATGCTTTATGCCCCCCGTGATTTCGCAGCACGTTGCGCTCGCCCACAATCGGCTCGCCATTATCGACATATCTGCAGCTGGCAGCGAGCCGATGTGCAATGAGGACGAAACCATCTGGCTCGTCTTCAATGGTGAGATCTATAACTTCCAGGAATTGCGCTCGCGCCTTGAATCTCGCGGGCATCGGTTTCATTCACACACCGACGCCGAAGTCATCGTACATCTCTATGAGGAAGCCGGGGCCGCCTGCGCTGGGGAGCTCAGCGGCATCTTCGCCTTTGCCATTCTGGATCTCAGACGCGACCTTTTGTTGCTCGCCCGCGATCCTATCGGGGTCAAGCCTCTTTTTTACGCGGCTGGTCCGGATCATTTGCTATTTGGATCAGAAATCAAAGCTCTTCTCGCCTCATCAATACTGACACCTGCGCCAGATTGGCAGGCCATCTCGGACTTCTTTACTTTTCTGTATGTCCCTGGTCCTCGGACTGCCTTCAACGGCATCCAGCAGCTTCCTCCAGCCCACAGTCTTACACTCCACCTAAAAGACAATTCGATTTCACTCGCGCGCTATTGGGAAGTTGCTCGTCGCGAGGATCTGGAGTCTGCCCCGTACGCGAAATTGAAGTCCCAAATCCAACAGACCCTCGCGGAAGCCGTGAATCGACAGCTCGTCAGCGACGTTCCACTCGGCGTCTTTCTCAGCGGTGGTATTGATTCAACAATCGTCGCCGGCCTTGCGAAACGAGAAAAGAAAGACATTCAAACGTATACTCTGACTCTCGCCGGAGAAGAATACCGCTTCTTCGATGAGGCCGAGAAGGCCCGTGACGTCAGTCGCCATCTCGGAACTGAACACTTCGAATTGTCGTTGGAATTCCCCGATCTTTTCGAATTCCTTAACGTCGTCGAATTATTCGATCAGCCGTTCGCCAATCCGACCTCCTATCTGATGCATCAGTTGGCCCAAAAAGCGCGCGAGCACATTACCGTCGCTCTGTGTGGTGCCGGGGGGGACGAGCTCTTCGCTGGCTACCCTCGATCTTCCGCTGTTCGCATGGCGCGCCGTATTGGGTGGATCCCTCGGCCGCTCCTGCGGTTCGGCGCAAATGCCATGTTATTACTGCGCGATTCTCACCAAACCCCGTACCTTCGGCGAGCTCGAAAATTTTTCGGCGGTCTTGACTCCGATTTCTTCGTTCAGTATGCCAATTGGACTTATTTTTTGAACGAGGATCAAAAGCACGCCCTCATCCATAGCGGCCACCGCGGAGCTTCCGCACGCAACAATCTACACTCGTCTGTCGACGCGCTGCGCTCGGCCTATGCGCAATCTCGGCTGCGGGATCAAGACAACCGGATCCTGCAGATGGATTTGAAAACCTTTCTGGTCGATAACATCCTCGAATACACTGATCGGATGAGTATGGCAACGGCGCTTGAGGTCCGTGTTCCACTTCTTGACACCGCGTTTGTCGAAATGAGTCTGAACACTCCATTCGCCTACAAATGCCGAAGCGGTGAACCGAAAGCCATTCTCATTGACGCCTTCGAGGAATTCTTCCCGCCGGGGGCTCGCCATGCTCCCAAGAGGGGCTTTAATGCTCCTCTCGCACTGTGGACTAGAAAGCTGCTCGAACCGTATTTTGATGCAAGCCTTCTCGGTTCGCATCCACTCCGAAAACGACTCGGAGACGATATTGGCGCGGCGTGGAATGATGGCATTCTCGATTTGAATTTCATTCAACAGCTTAGACTCCAGCATCGGCACGGAACGCGTGACAACTCGCACGAATTGTTCGCCTGCATTCTTTTCGACGTTTGGTGGCGAAAATATATCAAGAAATCGCATCTAGCCGTCCAATCGCAGATGGTCCAAAACTAATTGTGCGCATACTCAACGTAGCGCAAACTTATTTCCCCTACATCGCCGAAGGCGGTCGTCCCACGAAGGTCCGTGCCCTTTCGCGCACGCTTGCCGAACATGGGCACAGCGTCACAGTCCTCTCGGCGAACCTGGGGCTCTCGGAATGGTCCAACGTTGCGTGCTCGGTCCAAAAGACGGCGATGGGACTGCAGTGCACAGAAAATGGCGTTGTCGCAATTTATTTGCCCACGCTAGCGCGTTATCGCGTTCTCACGATCAATCCTCGTGTGATAAGATTCTGCCGGGTCCACCTCAGACAGTTCGACCTTGTTCACTTTTACGGCCTCTACGATTTGCTCGGGCCTGTAATCAGCCAGTTCTCCAGGCGTAGGGGGATTCCCTACGTGATCGAGCCGATGGGAATGTATCGACCGATCGATCGAAGCATTGAGATGAAAAAAATGTGGCATAGGACCATCGGCGCTGAGTTCTGCCGGGGCGCTGCGCGAGTTATTGCCACCTCTGAACTTGAGCAAAAGGAACTTGTGGAATCCGGAGTACCGTGCGAGAAGATCGCTATTCGCCACAACGGAATTGACAGTGAAGTGAGCACGACTGCTTACCCACGTGGTAGATTCCGTTCTCAGTGGGGAATATCGGAAGACGAGCCACTGATCTTATTCTTGAGCCGCCTCATCCCTCGCAAGGGAGCCGATCTATTGATTCAAGCATTTGCACACGCGTCCCCGATTTCTGGCCGTCTTGTGATCGCAGGACCCGAGGGTGAGCCAGGATACCGAGCGCAGCTTGAAACATGCGCGCGGAACTCAGGCGTCGGAGCACGCGTGTTGTTCGCAGGTCCCGTGTACGACGAAGAAAAAAGCTCGCTGCTCGCAGACGCAGACGTTTTTGTTCTTCCGTCGCGGTATGAGAATTTCGCAAATGTTGCCGCGGAGGCTATCGCCTGCGGGGTTCCAGTGATCATTACACCGTTTTGCGGCATCTGTTCGCTTGTCGATGGGCGCGCTGGTTTGGTCGTTCTCCCAGAGAAAGAAGCTTTGACCCTCGCCCTCAAACGATTGCTTCATGACAGGTCACTCTACGCGCGCTTGCGGGAAGGCTGCCGCGAGGTCACATCCGAATTGAGCTGGGATCGGTTGACCCAGCAAATGGAAGGCTATTATAAAGGGGTTGTGGCTGGCAGCGATGGTTCCAACTGACCAAACAGCATTTTATGATGAGCATCCCTTCGATTGGGCTCCCATCGATGGTACGGTACGAATCCAAACATTGCTCTCACCCCTGCTTGTCGACTTGATCGGCACGCTCGATTCGAATTCTCTCATCCTTGACATTGGCTGTGGCCCAGGAAGAGTCCTCGGATTTCTCGTCAAACGCGGCCTCCGCTGCATCGGCATCGACCGCAGCCGCGTCTCTATCAACCTTGCCACGACCCGGTATGGCTGCCCAGGTGCTGTCGCGGACAACCTTCGCCTTCCGCTCCCAGACGCGATTGCCGATATCATCATTTCCGACGGTGTGATCCATCACACCGAGGATCCTCGCAGCGCCTTCGCCGAAAACCTGCGAGTTCTGAAACCGGGAGGCCGCATGTATCTTGGTGTTTACAAACCTTTCGGTCGCTATCCGCTGCTCTACAAGTTTCCGGGTTCCCTGATCCGTCGCGGCTTGCTACGCGGATGGTGCCGACCCTTGGTAGTCGTTTTTGCACAAGTTCCCTATTTCCTCGTACATTTTATTCGCTCGCGCGGAAAGCGCACCTGGCTCGGCTCGATCAATCTGTTCTACGATTATTTCGTGACACCGCGAGTTGTCTTCCTAGGTCGTCACGTCATCGAGGAATGGTGCGCGAATCAAACGGCGCGCATCGTGCGCTACAGCAAGAATCAAGGACAAAATGTTCACTCTTTTCTTCTCGAGAAAGAGCCTCGACCGACAGGTCAGAGCGATTTACTCAACCCTATCGCAGAAGAAACGCTGTTTGCTGACCGAAGGCTATCCCATGGGTAGGGCTATTCCAAGCGGTCCTCAAGCGCCAGTACTTTTGGCAGGGCAACAACAAAATGCGTTTGACGATACCAAAAGCCGCATGCGTCCTGCTGGCAATCGACCGCCTCATGTGGACAGGCTCCTTCGCGCAATGTGGTTCGCAGTAAACGGATTATTGGTTTTATCGTTATTCTTTTCGGTGTATGCCGCGACGTGGGAGTATTCCACCCGCAGATACTTAGCGGGTTTCTCAGACGCGATCGTTCCTGCCACGGCGGCTGGCGATGAAAAGATCGAGGCGATCTTAAACTGGATGGCCCATGGCCCCGCACGTTACCCGTCAATCCCCAGCGATTTCATCCCGGACCGCGATCCGATCGATACGCTTAATTATTATGCTCTTCTGCAGGTTTGCGGGACGGCAACAAACGCGTTCATTAACCTGATGGATGCGGGCCATATGAAAGTTCGGAGGTTATTACTATTAGACCAGCGCGACATGACTAAACATGTGGTCGCGGAGGTTCTGGTCGACGGCCGGTGGATCATTGTTGATCCAGCGTTCCGTATGGTTCTGCGTTCGGCAGACGGTAGGACGCTTACACGCGAAGAGCTGAGCAATCCCGCAACATTTATAGACGCCACTCAGGACATTCCGCACTACGATCCATTGTATACCTACGACCACACGGCTCACATTCGAATCGGCCGGTTGGGCTATCTCGGAACACCCGTACAGCGAATTCTTGGATATCTCTTACCTGGTTGGGATAGTTCAACGATGATCACTATTCTTGTTGAGCGCGAATCCTACGCGGCCATGATCTCTGCCTTGCTACTCGTCGCGTTTTTTCTGCTAGGGCGGATTTCACTCCTCTGGTATGCGCAGGCACGACTTGGAATCCGGCCCGTTCGGATTCGAGAGAATTTTCTTCGAGCCTATGCCAGACTCACGAAAGCGTCTCATTGAGGCCGCGTTCTGGGAATTGGAAGTCCTTTCGGTATCTTTTCGAATGAAGTTGGCTACAACTATGAGCCGCTTAAGTTGTCTAGCATCTCTCGCCCGGTCGAATGGTTGTAAACCACGGAGACGGCCGGTAGATGGCTTCGGGTTACGTGACGACAAGGAGGCGAGACTTACAGATTATGGCGTCCCAAGCCAGACGGACAACCTCATTTGCATTCTCCATCACGTTCTTTCTGTTGTGTACCGTTGCGGCCCAAAGTCAATCAAACCATGCCGTCGACCCCGTCAGGAATTCCATCCAGTACGTCTCTTCAGAAGGAAATGACAGTAACGACGGGCACGACTGGGATTCTGCAAAGCTCACTATCATGGCGGCATATCGTGCGCTACCCGGCAAAGGCGGAACGATTTACATATCGTCACAGTCGAACGCGTCGGGTAGTGCGGTTTCGTGCGTCAACGCTACTGCCACTGGCGGACAAGGCATCTGGATAGCTGGACCGACCGATCCGAATTACAATTCACTTCCCACCGGCTGGTATAGTGCAAAACGAGTGAATTTCTACGGTATCCCTTCCACTAATGCTTCTTCGGGAGAGAACATCGCGCAAGCATGTGTAATCGCTGGCAATAGCGCCAATGACGCCGTGAAACTTTCCGGGTTCAATAGTGGCATGAGCTTCTATAACCTGAGTTTTCAACTCTCGAGGCGCGGCATGGTCATCGGGGAAGATTCCAACGGCAGGAGGACTGGAACTGGTATTTGGTCAGGGCTTTGGGTTGACAACGTGGGGTTCTCCGTATCTACCTCTAGTACTAAAAATGGACCAGCGATCGACTGCACAGGCGGCTCATTCCAACTCTACTTTAAGAACTTCTCGGCGAGTGCCAATTCAACGGCAAAGGTCGGAAGCAATCAGCAGGCAGCATTTCTAATGGATGGAGCGAATGGCGCCGGCGGTTGTGCTCTAGTGACTATCAACGATGCCCACTTTAACGGCGGAGGCCTGAAGTACACCGGGAGCCCCAGCATATCGACATTCTCGATTGACGGGGTGATCTGCGAAGCTCAAACGAGCGGCGACGCTTGTATTCACCTGCTCACAGCACAGAACGTAACCGCCCACATCAAGAACATTGACGTGGCCGATTGCTCTGGAAGCGTAAACGGCGTACAGGTGGATGAGCCGCGAGGTACTCCGTTAGGTCTAGCTCCCGATAATGTCGTAGCCGAGGAAGTTAACAGCGGTTGCACAAAGAATAACCAAGGCGAAATGACTACTTTCGGTCAATTTACGCAGCTCCTCAATTCGTTGCCTGTTTCGCCACTCCGGGAAGGTCAAGTTGGCATTATTAAAGGTCATGTACTGGGGCAGCAGGACTCATCGCGGACAACTTTCGGCTCAACCGCGGTGCGCTTTACCAACATCGTTAATCCCATTTCTGGCTATACTGTTTCATCGGGCGGTACGCTGAAAAGCCGAATAACTGCGCCCGATGGAACCACTGGAGCGGTGCAGGGCGCATTCTCGACGGCTCCGGGTGGAGTGATTTTCCTGAACTCCAACGCCGTTTCCATTTCCGTTGGTGATTTCTTCATCGCGGGGGTGTGGGTCAGATCAGAGACTGGCAACGGTTATGCGGGTGGAGTGAATAACGTTTTGCAAGTGAGTATTTCGGGAAGCGGCGATTCTGCCCCGCTTCTGATTCAACATGGTGCCGCGTGGCAGGGCGATGGAGAATGGGAGTGGATCTGGCAGATCCAGCACATGACCGAGGCGCGCACGAGTCCTGCCCTCGTTCAGATGAACGTGCAATATGACTCAACACACACGATTCAAGCATACGCGCCAATCCTATTGCATATTCCCGCGAAGGCCGTGTCGGCTAACGAAGCTTTCAATATCGCCTACAACCTTCAGTCTTACAGTCAGTCTTGTGCAGTTGGAACGATCTGCGGTCTTGCAGGACAAACGGAAACACCCGCTCACCTTGGGCAGATTGCTGCGAGTCAGTTCGCGGGAACTGTCGCGCTGTCGAACGGCAAAGCGACGGTGATCTTCCCGATGCGATACCGCACTGCGCCAGTATGTGTGGCAAATGATACGACTTCGGTTTCGAGCGGAGTCAAGCCGGCGCCTACGGCGACAAGCGTGGAGTTCCACGGCGCAGGCAACGATTCAATAGCATACATTTGCGTTGGGAATCCGAATTGAGTGGCGAACTCGTCTGCACGCTACTTGGTTCAGTCCGTCACGGAGAGCTGCCGTTGTTGGCTGAACTGACTTCAAATCTGTCGATCAAATCCGATTTTTTCGCTGCAAATGCTGAGTTAGCCCGAATGTTGGTCAAAATTGCTGTCAGTTTTCGAAACGAGCTTCTCATTCTCTATCTTCATAACGTCGCGAGGACGGTTGTCCATCGATCTGGGGTGGAGAATTTTTCTCCAAGAAACCCACGCCGCGTAGAATGCGCGCGTGTCTAGCAGAGACTTCGTGAGAAAATTCGGGGAACGCAGAGTTCCATGCCGCGTCGTCGGAGATCAGCAATCCACCGGGACGAAGATAGGGCTCCGCGGTTCGATATTCCCACAGCATATGGTCGTAGGTGTGTAGGCTATCGTGGATGAAGACGTCAATCGTACCCAGCTTTGCCAACAGTGAGGGCAATAAACGACGCGAATCGCCTACCAAGAGGTTCCATCGCGATTTCAGGGACTCCGGCACGATCCAGCCAAGCGATTTGCCGAGTGGAAGGTACTGGGGATCGTTGAGGCCAATCGAATACAGAATGCCTCGCTCGTTCCTCTGAAGCGCAAGGAGGATGTGGGCCGATGAAACACCGTTGGCAACCCCCGTTTCCACGACGGTTTCAGGCTGGATCGCGCGAATAGCCATGTACTGCAGGAGTACTTTCTTTGCGTACAAGTCGGCGCTCTGGATTTTCAGCTCTCGGAAGGTTGCGTCCGCTTCCCGGAGTCGAGCGGCAAACTCTGGCGTGTCAATCGGCTCCCCGAGGAATATGCGAACCCGTTGCACCGGGACGCCAGTGATGGTAGACAGAAAGCGCTCGTCAGCGAGCGTGAGTTCGCGGTGCAGCGAGCCGAGCACGTAGCGCGGATTTCGAAGTGTGAACCTCAGCCTCTCGCCAAAATTCTGGAACAGCCACTTCATACGCTCACAGCTCCCTCACTTCAGCGACTGAACTGCGCCCGCGTTTGTGTACGGGACAATGCGAAATAGCTTCGCAAACATTAATGGCGAATTGTCCCACCATTCGGGTACGCCCCAACGTATTCAACCCGAGCTTGACCGCACACGACACGAATCGCTGCAAAGCATATTTAATCTTAGTCGATTTTTGCGATGCGCGACTGAAAGTTCATAGGCATGTCCGCCCACCAACATCACATAGATATAGACGCGTAGTTTCTTCTCCCGAGCGCGTATTCACAAACAGGTAGAAACCAGAAGACCGGGCGAAGGCATTGGGCATGAGCCGCGTGATTCGAATCGGCACCTCCGTCCAAATTATTCCTCGTCCTCTTTTCATCAAATCTCGTGCTTTTCGCCAACAAATGTAGAGGTGACAGCCTGTCCGATACAAGCGCTCAACAGAGTGTGCCCGGTAATCTTCCGTGCTTCAAACCCATGCTTTGAAATCTTGCGCCGAATGACCGATTCGAACATCCGGTAAGGATGTGCTTTGACCAGCATCTCATCCCTGTGACGGAACTTAGTCCATGTGTGCCATTTGATCAATCCCAGAACCGAGAATGTATGTACGTCAAAAAAGAATTGTCCGCCCGGCCTCAGAACGCGATGAATTTCGTCCAGAATTAAATCGGGATTTGATGCGTGATCAATCACATTGCAACAAATCACGAGATCCAAACTTCCGCTCTGCACTGGTATTTCTTCTCCATAACCTACGACGTAGGAGATGGATTTTCGCCGCATTTCGATATAGTTGCGCAAGGGGTCATTCGTATCCATCCGAGTCGCGCGCAGCGGGTCCATCGCAATTCGAAATGGAATTTCGGGAAGGTAGCCGATTATACCCAGCCCAAATGGTCCGGAGCCCACCTCGAGAGCGTTTCGGGCATTGGGTTTGAGGTATGGGCGCAGCAACGGAGCTTTCTCTGAGTTGTCTGCCAAAACTCGCAATACGGAGAAATCGTGTTGCGCCATGCCAGCCCAAAACTCAACTTCAGTTTCTTGGGCTTCGTCCCACCTCTGGTCCTTTTTCATAGCAGGTACTGCGCCCCTTTTCTGAATCCGAGATTGTATTACAGAGTTCCCGGCTGCTTGCCATTCGTATCCAGCCATTCTATCGTTGCTTTTTTCCTATGACAACGGACAGTACGTCATCGAAACCTAAGAAGTCCCTTATTCTTTAGCGGCTCGTACCGAATCGTCGGCAGCGTGCGATCGTGAGGTAGATCGGAATTGAATTGGCATGTTTTCGGCGGATTCAGAAAACGAATAAGGTATTTTCGTGTCGCTGGCGTAGGAGAGAATCCATTCAGGATAGGGGCTGGTCATTGAGTGGAAGTAATACAAACCCAACCAAATCGCGACTCAGCTACTACGGATCGAAGTGGAAACCGAGGAGCGGTAAAGCCACGCCAAGCGATCGGGGCCGTACAATTCGTCGTACCAGGAGGCACAAGAAGTACTGAAATTCTCCTTCCATCTCCAGAACCTGCATTAGCTCCTCGAACGGTCGTTATTGCAACGTCAGATTGCTGAGAGCGTTGCCTGCTGCGCGGCCAGTGAGATACTCTAGCGATTCGATGATTGGCGAACCCGGTGCGCAAAGACTCAAAACGCAAGGCCGCTTTCCGGTCCTCGACGCTCTGCGAATATTCCTCGCTTTCTGGGTGACCATGGCCCATTTCGGTGTTTTCCCATTGTTCGCAGGGGTCGATACGGCCACAAGATTTGGACGCACCCTCGTTCATGGTTGGAGTTCTATTGTTTGGGGTAATCCCGCAGTCATCGGCTTCTTCGTTATCTCAGGATTTTGCATTCACCTCCCTTTCCGGAATGCAGATCACCTCTCCATAGGCCGGTACTATGCGCGACGTTACATTCGTATCTTGGTGCCCGTGTCGGCTGCGATCGCCATAACGCAGCTGACCGGTGATCGGCAAACGATTTTCGGGAAACATGATGTCCTGTGGAGCGGAGTCCTTTGGAGCCTATTCTGCGAGGAAATCTACTACGGGGTCTATCCGATGGCACGCTGGATTCGGAGGCGATTCGGATGGACGATTCTGCTCGTGCCGGCGTTTTTACTCGCTGAGATTCTAGCCGTTATTTGTCGAAATGCACTGAACGGTTCTTTGCTGGGAGCGGTCGAAGCTGCTGCGATACTGTTTCCCGTGTGGCTTTTAGGGTGCGTTCTAGCGGAGCAAAGCGACAGACTTCCTGCCGTCGACTCAGCATGGGCAATTTGGGGATGGCGGTTTCTAGCTTGGCTCGGAAGCTGGTTATGCGAAATGCTCCATTTTAAATACGGAATAACGCGCCCCCAAGTGCTGCTGTGTTTCGGCGTCTTGGCGTACCTTTGGATTCGAAAGGAGATCGAATATAGCAAGCTTCATCCGGCTTGGACTCCGCTTGTTTCTGCGGGTCTCTGGAGTTATTCCTTATATTTAATGCATATTCCAGCGATAATGCTGTTTAAAAAGCTGGCGCTTCCGAGTCTTGGTTACAATCTCAATTGGTGCACCAACATCGCATTCATCATGGCGGCGTCATACTTGTTCTATAGATGCGTGGAACGGCCATCGCACCGTCTAGCAAGAAAGTTCAGGGCGATTGCCAAACCCGAGTCGCGTTCGACCCTGCAAAAGAATACCGCGGGTAAAGAAATCGGCTCGTCGGCACAAGGTTCGTGCGTTATGAATCCCTAGGTACTCAACAGATACTCACTCGCGGAACCGTCCGCGAAGGTTTCGGAATGTTCTTGTCCGCACGTTTCGCAGAATGGTACTGCCAGGCATCAGGTTCACGCCTCTAGGCTTCAAATGCCCGTTGGCGCTCCAGTTCTTTTTCAGCCGTATCCATCTAATTGACCTCTAGCCCGTCGCAATTCGTCTTTCACGACCGAAGTGCCCGAACCGATCGCCAGCGAGATCGCGGGGTGCTATCACTTCTGGCCAGATCGCTGGGAGAGGGATGCAGCTCTCGTGCGTTAATCTTGAGACCTACAGGTATAATTAATTGAAAAGTAGCGTGATAATCTACGATCGCGGGAAGGGCTACGCCACTAAGATCATGCCGTAATCAGCTGCTACAGCTCACTCAGTAGACTTAGAGGGAAAATGAAGAGGTCATGGCTGTCGCGTGCAGACTGGAGGTTCATCCAAAGTTCAATTCCAGTTACCTGTGTTGACGTTTTACCGGTTCGGTTTTCGTCAGGTTCCCGCCGTGTCTTGAGGGAGGTGGGTCTTATCCTTCGCGAGACGCCCTACGGCCGCAAATGGTGTCTAATCGGTGGCAGATTAATGTATAGAGAGCCCTTGTGCGCAGCAGTGCGCAGGCAGATGACAGAAGCGCTCGGGCGCCAAATCACACCGCACATTTTGCCAGCTCAACAGCCCCTATATGTTGCGCAGTATTCAGCCAGCGGAAGAAGTCCTTTCGCGCTAGACCCACGACAACATTCGGTGAGTTTGACTTATGCGGTGGAAATAGAAGGGTTACCAACTCCAGGAGGTGAGGCCATTCAGTTCGAATGGTTCGAGATTGCGAGTATTCCTCCGGCAAGACGGATTGGCTTCAGACAAAGCATAGTTATCAAAGCGTGTCTCCGGCTCCTATGAAACTGTTCTGATACACGGTTTTCGGAACAGCGAGGATGAATCCCACGTTCTGACTTTGCGATAAGGTCCGGGCGCACGTGGGTCCGACGCCGCGATCGTGGAGCACACTTCCAGTGCAAGCTGGTGTGCATCGTGACGTGGCTGTAACGAATCAAAATGGAAATCGCGACGCGTACAGTTCAGTTCGATCATCGAGACGTATGTGCAGGATTGGACAAATAGGTAGCCAACGATCCGAGACGAAGAAGGAAATACGTTAGGCGTCAAATTCTCTGGTCCGTCGGTCAAACCTTGCGAACAGCTTCCGACCTAGTCGGTCTCCGAACACGCGCTCCCGTGAGCCTTCTCGTGGCAGGAAAAACATAGAGCGATCAGCTTTCCGATATCATCTCCAAGCGCATCCCGAAAACCACGATGATGCACTTGCAGTTCACGGGAGCTTCCGAAATTCTGGCATTCCCAGCTTACGTCGCGGGCGATGCGCCCGATCCTCATCCCATTGCCCGAAACGACAGCACGCCCCGCGCCTAAAGCTCAATCGAAGTAGAATACTAGCATCGCCTTACTAGGTTCTGGGCGGGGGAACCGTGTTGATCCTGCGACGAATTTTGATCATGACGGCAATCATTTCATCACTGCGGGGAAATGCCACCTGGGCCCAGCAGCCTAGCGTCGATCAGGTAGTCGACCGGATTGTGCAACGGGAGAACGAGGAAGTTGGAACCTTGCAGCAGTACCATCCGATCATAGAAACTTATGTGCAGGATATGCGTGCGGACCAAGAACTCGGCACGACGCCGATCACGGATCACTACTTTCTGGGTAGAATGATGCTTACTGAAGGTTCGGTGCAACATCCGCCGGAAGTCGACAAAAAAGAAAGGTCTAAGTCAGTGAAACAAGAAGGTCTCAGCAGGCTCTTCAATAAGGAGACTGTTGCAGATGGTTTTCTGAGTTTGATCTATGTCGATTCCAACGGGTTCGACCGCCAACACTATCGCTTTGATTATGTACGGCGTGAGTTTCTCGGCGAAGTTCGCTGCTTCGTGTTTGATGTATCGCCTCTTGAAGAAAAAGGCGGTGACCATTTCCTGGGCAGAATTTGGGTCGAAGATCAAGACTATACGATCGTGCGTTTTAATGGCACGAACGCTTCTGCGGAACATTCCAAGGCCTATCGATTGCATTGCGATAGTTGGCGGATGAATGTGGTGCCCCGCGTTTGGGTGCCGGCCTACATCTACAGCGTCGAATCGGATGCGAGCGATAAGCTCTCCAATTACATTCGCTTCCAAGCCCAAACTCTCTTCTGGGGATATGGCCCAAACAACTCAAGTACAGAATTCAGCTCTACCGCGGAGAGCCAAGCGGCCCCGGGACACGAGAATGAAGCTGTCGGACTCGACCGTCTCCAAGCGGCTGGCTTGTTAGCTCCTACCGGACCTGTTGACAAAGTTCTCTACACGATTGCGAACAATCTTGCGGTCAGCAACAACCTGGACATCGAGCCGGACGTCGCCTGTCGGGTGCTACTGACTACAACGCTCGAAGCATTCACTATCGGCCACACGATTTTAGTCAGTCGCGGATTGCTCGACGTGTTGCCCGATGAAGCCAGTTTGGCAATGGTCCTCGCGCATGAGCTAGCGCATATCTTGTCGGGACAGACGCTTTCGGACCAGTGGGCCGTGAGGGATTGGAGCGTATTTATGGTTAAGGATCGCTTCAATCATTTCGGCTTTCCGATCAATGCCGGTGTCGAAGAAACAGCAAACGCGAAAGCAGTTCAACTCTTGCAAGGGTCACCGTACAAGGACAAGCTGGGGAATTCAGGCCTGTTCATGCAGATGATTGGTTCGCAAGCCCAATCACTGCCGAGCTTGATCAGCCAGCATCTCCGAAGTCAGGCACCAATCGCAAATCGTCTGTCGGCAGCCGTGTCAACTAACGCGAGCAAAGACCAGTCGATTACCGTACTTCCCATGGGTTCCCGCATCGAGCTGAATCCTTGGACGAGCCAGATCGATCTGGCGAAAAGCAAACCAAACGCGCTCGTTTCGACTCGAAAACGCCAAGACCTTCTCATCAATCCCTCCATGCTTCATCTGGTTCGCCAAACAACGGGAGGCCCGGTACAACAGGGAAAATCTGTTTCAGAAGATCCGAACAAGCCAAAGCAGTAAAGCAGACCAAGTGGCGACATACAAAACACGCCGCTTCGCTCAGATCAGCGGAGTAAGCGTCATCGAACAATAATAGGACCCCGCGATAGTAGCTGTCCTGCTCTCACAAGTCGAACTGTGCAAGAACCTCGGCACGGAGATGGATTTCTCGATGACACACACTGCAAAGGGTTATGAGATTTTCTTCCACATCGCCCCCCAGAACGCTTCGCGGCTGCATGTGATGGACCTGGAGATCTCTAGAACTTCCGCATCGTTGGCATCGCCAGCTGTCGCGTTGGAGCACTTGCTGGCAAAGCGCGTGATAGGAATCCCGGTCCAAGCGAAGCCTGGGTCGCCTTGGGACCGGAGAATTCATGACGCCTTCGGGATCCACAACAAGAACTCCTGCTGCTGTGAGTTCGGAAGCAGTAGGTAAATTCGACTGAGCGCTAAGAGCAGGGAGTCGGCATTTCCGGAAGCGTCCAGGTTTGCGCCGGCTAGAAAATCCGCGCAAATCATCTCGAGGCAATAGCCACGTGCCTTTTGACCACCGAGCATCAACGAAGCGGTCTCCAGCGCTTGCTCGATGACGGCCAGTTGGCTCTTGCAGGCCTTAAAATACAGCATTTCCCACGGTTCGGTTTCCTTGCCTGTTAGGTGTCTCTCCACTTCCCGTTTGAACTCTTCCCTTGGCATCTGTTTCGCTTTGTGCACCCAGGGTGCACAATCGAAGTTCTGTCTCTCCGCCCGCGCCACTCTGACCAACTCCCGGGCCTTGGTCCATCCCACCTCTTTTAAGTCGCGATGGGTCTGCCGGGGCAGCTGCTCGTGGATCGCCATCAGGTAATACGCTTTCCGTCGCGACTCGGGGAATTTCTTCTCCAGAAACTCATCAAAGGACTTCAGATTGTCGACCCGCCAGTATTGACCGGCCCGTACTTCGCAGAGATAGCGACCCAGCTCCACAAAGCGCGTGTCCCGCTCCCGCTCCGTCGTCCGTTCCCAATGCAGAATTTCGTCGATCTTCTCCAGCACGAACAAAGCGCGACGGTGATTCAGCTTTGGTGCCATCGGTGGAGGCCCGCTAGTCCGCAAATTGGTCAATCCAATCAAGGTCGCTCGCTCCCGCCCAACGAATGAGTTTCGAATCCAGTAGCTGCTGATCTCCCAGGCAAATTCCCAGATGGGAGCAGCTCACACATCCGTTTTGGGGAAAGCGGATTCCGCTGTGTGGAAGGAACTGGCCCGCTTCAATCTGATCAACCGTCGTCTCAACCAGCTGGCCAAACTCCCGGCGCTGTTGCTCATCAATCGTTGTCTTCAGATACTGAATCTCAGGTGCGTGCTTCCGCACGAAGACAACCAGAGCAACATCGGAGATCCCAGTCATCCAGGAATAACAGATCAGTTGTGGATCCAGGGCCAATAGACCCTGAGGCTGGTCCGGACACCGGCAGGTCGTCGTTTTCCAGTCGATGATGCATTTCGTCCCGTCCAGTTCGCCGATCGCATCGATGTAGGAAAGAAATTGGCTGCCTGATGGAAGCGAGCGCGTCAACTTCACCTGAAGATTCGCTCTTGGACGTGTTATCCGCACACGATCATCCTGGGCAAATCGTTCGAGCAGGTGGATGCCCTGATGATAGAGCCGGTCCCAGGAGTCGTTCTTCGCATAGGCCAGGGCGGCATCCTGGTGTTTGCGCCATTCCCTAAAGAACGCGGCAGTCGAATCTTCCTGAGCGAAATGAGCAGCCAAAGCGTTTTCGAAGCAGCGGCCGAACATCATTGCGGCCTTATTTTCTTTCTCGCGCCAGCCATCGAGGTATCGGTAGCGATATTGCCGCGGGCAGCGCAGGTATTGGCTAATCTGCGTGAAGCTGTATGTCATTTGAACCTCCTGCCACGACACCTTCACGAGCATCCTTGGAGATGAATTCCCATTCACTCGATGGTGCGAATGCTTCGAGGTTGAGGAACGTACGTCCGGCGAACGACTTGCGCGTGGTCCGCAGAATGCCGGTGAGACCGAGGAGAGCCTTCTCATCCACTTCGTCTCGACCGAGCAGGTCGGGGTCATAGCCGAAATCCCTCAGAAACCAATTCAGTTTCCAGAGGGACTTCTGAGTGCAATAGAGGCGCCCCGTAATCTTGCGCGAAGCAAACTCCTTAGGTTCCAGGACGGTGAAGCTGAGGATGAAGAAGGGCTTCTGCGGGTGCCAGCGATAGTAGGCTCGGTCCACGCGCACCAAGAAGATGCCTTCCAGGAATTCGTTCGCCTGCGCCGGCTCGACATGTAAAACCGGGAAATGCCGTTTCATGACCGTACCTCCTCAGGCTGTCTGTAGCTGTTGAGCTTACAAAGCAACGCGGCACGATCGTTTGCGGCTTCCTCGGCCACGGTTGAAACAAAGGCTTCGATGAGGTCACGGCCGGCGTCGCGAAGTTCTTGCGTTCCACAGAAATCAGCCGCGTAGTGTTTCACGAGGTTGGGATCGAGCTCGTATTTTCGAATCAGCAGGCAGAGTTTGTCTCGCAGTCTGGGCTGGCCGTTGGCAGAACCGTTGCCGTTCGACTGCCCGATCGTTTTCTTCTCGTGAGGAGCCCGACGGAGAATGGCGTTGAGCCGAGTTCCTCGACGGAGCAGAGGCCTATCCCATAAGCTTTGCGTAGAGCGCGATTAACAGCCCGCGTTTCGGCAACACGCATTTCGGCGCCACGCACCAGAGAAGAAACGTTCGAAGGATCAGCATCGCCATAACCAACGAAGCCCTTGGTTCTGTTTCTCTTGTAGACAATTGCTTTGAAAACCCAACGGCCTAAAGTCCGTTCACAGAACTCCGTCACGGGCGTCGCAGCGATCCCCGAGCAACCTCTGCGCTGTGCTAGTCGGATGAGCCCGGAATGCGTGATATACCAGCGGCTCTCCAGTAGTTTAAGGTCGCCCGCGGCTACGGAGAGCCCATAGTTATCGGACAATGACTTTAGTGAAAGTTGTTGTTCTCGATTGATCTGACCGATCCAAAGGCGCTTGGCTAGAGTTAAGTTGTGTCTGTAACGGATTTTGTTTCCAGGGGAGGGCATGGCGATTGACTCCTTTCAATGGTATGAGTTATTCTTACATTCTCATACAATCACTGTCAAGAGAATTGTTGGCAGGGCACGGTCTTTCTCATACAATCTCATCCAAATGAGAAAAGACGCTCCCTTAGCTTTTCGGATACAGGCAGATCTAAAGAAGAGACTCTTGAAGCTCGCAAAACAGGAATCCAGGAGTCTCTCTCAAATTTGTGAGATGCTTCTCAAGATCGGCGTGGATGAATACGACAAGGATGGTCACAAGTACTTGCAAAAGATTCTGATTTCAAACCGCAGCGGCGATCAGGGATAAGTGGTTCGGCGGATATGGCCACCGCTGGTGTCGCGCAGCTAGCACTCCGATTGCGGCTGCAAAATCTGAGGCCAAGGTTGAAGGCCGGGGTAGTGTCTGAGAAACCGGCGCGACCCCGCTGATCTCGCCGGAGCCTTCTCTGGTGGCAAACCTGACATTTGTTCTTGACCGACGCTGTCGCGCCGACGATACTTGCGCGGTTTGGTCGAGCGATACGGACTGACGGCCCAATGAAGAAATCAAATTCAAGGAACAGCTCTTCAAAGAAGGCCCGCGACCTTCGCTTGGCGAAGCGAACGCCTGTCAAGCGAGCAAGACTCCCAGCCACCAAGGCTTCCCCTTCCCCAGATACGGACGGAAAACTTGCCTTCAACCACGCCATGATCTACGTGAAAGATGTGGAGCGTGGACTCCGCTTCTACCGCGATATGATTGGATTCAAGCTGCTCGAAGACTTCCGCTATGAAGGCACGCCTGTGTACGCCCGCCTGCGCGCACCGGGCGGCAATGGAACAATCGCGTTGATCAGGCGGGTCCGGGTGCTTCCGTTTCGAGTGACGGAGTCCGCCTCTACTTCGAGGTCCACGATCTCGACGATTTCTGTCGCAAGCTCCAGCAAAAGGGCTTCCACATAACCCAGCTGCCCCGCATGATGCCCTGGGGCTGGCGGCACGCTTATCTCAATGATCCCGACGGTCATGAAATGAGCTTGTATTGGGCGCGCGAAAACCGCATGAAAAAGACAGTGATGAAGGCCGCACGAAAAGCCGCGACGACTTAGCCTCGCTGCAGATTTTGTAAGCGTTAAGTCAATTCTTGCGGCGGTCGAGTGCCCGGCCTAGAAATCCAGGCTGCTGCGGTTTTGTTCATCCGGATAACGCAACCGTCCCACGTTCATACTTGCTGCGCGCGAGGAATCAAGCTGGACGATAGAGTCGCAAGCGTGCGTGGCGCCAAGGGTAGGCTCGTCGCCAGTGTTCTGCTCGAAGGGCGGGAGCACGTGAAACCGGACCTAGGACCGGAAATCGAAATGGTGTTGGCACAAGACGCACGGAAATGTGCAGAAGCTGTGAACACGTGTCGGGCGAAGCTGTCAGGCAGCTAAGCAACACTCACGATAGCCGTCAGACATTGGAAGCCGACGCTTTCGTCAAAGCAGCCAGGTCGAACCAACTGAATTCTCGGTGGCAGCTGTGACACCTGAAATGACCAGCCACGGATCTCGGCCGGACATCGCTCTGGCCGCAAGTGGGGCATTTCAGGCCCGGCAAATTCGCCTCGCGATTCTCCCGGATGGCGGCTACAAAAACACTGTTGTGCTGGATTGAGTTTCTTCGAAAAATATACGGCGTGGCTGCCTTGCTCCCCATAGCTGCGCGGACTTTCGACCGGGCTGATTGTCGACCCGGTCTGGAGGTTGAATGACCGTGCGTGAAAATGACATACCCCAAGCCGCGTTCGTGCGCCTTTTTGAGAGAATCTAATGCAAGCGCCTCCGCATTTGCCATGTACTCAGAGAACGAAACCTCGCGCGGCCCGTAATCGCGCCAGCCGTAATCGGAGAAGTGAAAACCAACCTCGATCGAGCCGGGAAGAGAACGATACTTCGTCCAGTCGCCTGTTTCAATTCGTTGCAAGGCACACCTCCACGAGAGTTTCATTTCACAACTATCGTTGCGTGGCTCCGCTGATCGGCCTTCATTGCTCCTGTCCCAGCATGCGATTCCGAAGAGCAGAGATTTCCCGCAGCTCCCGCACTCGACTTTCCGGCAGCTGAGCTAACGTATGCTGGGCCTTCCGAAGCCACTTCTGCGCTTTGGGCGTTAAGTCAGATACTCTCTGGAGTGGAAAGCGAACGCTCCTTTCGTCGCCGTTCACGATGCGTACGCCTCGCACGTCATGAATGCTATGAATTCCCCGGGCCGTCCGGAATTCGCATCGCAACGAATAGCCTAGCGGTTGGCCTTGAAGACGACCGGCTGCCCCTCTCCTGAAAGCCGCTCCAAAGCTTCGCGGGCGGCGAGCATTTTCTGTGTCAGTGTCATAGATCAACCTTGCGATTGATTTCGTTACGGGCGAAGTATCGCAGGAAGGCTTCGGAGGGAAACGCCGGAGAAAACGAGTTTTTTAAGGTGGGATTGCGTCCCGTTTTCTCCACCTTGACTTTCTAGGGCTTTTTCTTCCTATCGCTGATATTTCTGCGGACTAAATCAGGACTGGGGTCCAACGTATGGGTCGCGATGCAGTTCTCGGGAGAACAAATCAGTGCTGTGAGCTGGTAGGCCAATGTATTGTTTTTTATTTTCCTCCGCGCAAACTCGGCAGTTATTGCGTCGAAAACATCCAGCCGAGATTCCACGTCGAATGAGTGGGGTCGAAGCCCGCTAATAGGTTTGAACCATCGAAGTAGTTCTGGGTAAGTGACTGACGCCTCGGACAACAGCTGTTTCAGGGTTTGGGCGTAGTAGCCTTCGAACCATTTCCTAGGAACCCGGTGCTTACGGGCAATTTTGGAAATCCGTCCCAAGTGACTAGCTATCGCAAGCATCATCTCTCTGTGGAACGTTAGCGGGTATCCATGTTGCGATTTCTTTCTGTCGCGTAGCCGAGTTTCGAGTTCGTAGTGACGGCGAAAGAACCAAGCTTTTCTTACCTCCCACAAAAATGGCGGCTCCAACAGAAAATTCAGCAAATTCAGGCTCCGAACATGCCGGTAGAAGCTCTTGCCGCTTCTGATTTTTACTGCGTACGGATGCGGAGCCACGTATGGATATTGAAATCGTTTCAATCGCCTGACGAGCTGCCTTTGAGATTTTTCAGGAATTCCTTGTTCCCGGCAGGCTCTGGCGGCGGATTCGTCCCCGCTAACGTAAGGGAACGGAGGCCCCTCGCGGACGGGGTCACCGGGCTTTACGTCCTTGTCACGTTCCTTGAGCCACGCTTGAAGCGCCTCCGATACAAATCGTTCTACTGCACCGAGCCGGGCAGCAGACATTGCGAGACTCCCTGGCCACGGAATCTAGCACACTTGCCCTAGCGCAAATAAACAGAAGCTTCGGACGGTAGCGCAGAAAACCTTCTCTGAGGACGGGAGCAATTACCCGTGCGTCGCTGCTTGACCACACTGGGTGCAAAAGTTCGCGCCTGGAGGAACCAGATGCCCATTCTGGTCATGCGACTGGCAGACTCTACGCGAAGCAGACCCCAAGTTCAATCAAACAGGACGGACGAGGGGGTCCGTATGTGGCTGGATGAGTTGCTGTCGTATCGCGATGAGCGATTAGCGCACTAATTGCTTCGGTCGGGTGTCCCGCTGCCTCTTGGTTTATGCGTGCCAGACGAGTTGTTTGAAATTGGCTCAGCTCGAGGAAATACCCGGCGAGATGGCCAGCTGTGAGTTTGCGGACTGCACTTTAGTGGGCCGTGAGTTCGCAGCCGACGCGACGGCGGGATGGGCGAGGCCGCGTCGCGTTCGGATCAGATCACCTCTGACAGGGAAGGTCTAAGTCGTTGCTTTCAGAGGCCGTCGCTGCGGTCGCGATGCCGGGTCAGACGGCACGATTATTCGCTTCACCAACGTGGCGTAACTAGGATCGAATGGAGAAGAGAAAGCCATCGGCTATCGGTCGAGCCGATCACTTTTGAGGGCACGAATCCGCGATATTTCAATCGCGGATTTTTTTTGCGCGCTTGGAAAACAAGCCGGACCAAAATGGAGTTAAGGGCGAATGTCAATGCAGAGTCGGTCCAATTTGGACCACCGGCTGAACAGGAACGCCATCGGCGCCGTGGCCGCATCAATCGCACGCCCAATCGCCACGTACGGCGAAATATTTGCCGATGGCGGCACGACCGAGTTAGTCCGCGGCGAACCGGACGGAGTTCCGCAACCCATGATCTGGGATGGCCGGAGCGAGATCGTGGGATCAATCGTGGAGCATGACGGACAATTGTATGAGCTGGCACCCACCGAAGCCAGCAGTCAGCGACGCGCAGAACAACGTCACCACCTGTGCCTGCGACTCTAGATCGTCACCGGAGGGGGTACGATGTTTTTCGTTAAGCGCCGCAGGTCGGCAACAGCGCTTGATGTCACGGTCTGACGGGCGGCAACCGAAAAGGGGAAAGCAGCGTTTGTTATCGGTCCGAGTGTCCAACAAGTGTTGAGGTGGATAGCAGCGCGACGCCAATCCAGGAAGCGCCCGCCCAGCCGAATGGGGAATAACACCATCCGCTCAGTACAGCGCGAATTCCATCGTGGGCGGCCTACCCGTGCACCGTCGGGGCAATTTCGGCCACCGCGTACACGTTTGGATAGCCTGCGCGAAGGGGATTTCTGCGGATGGGTTCGGCCATTCTGTCGTGCCTGTGCACGCAGATCAAGAATGGCAACTACGGTGAGGCCATTATTTATTAAGGATGCTGTAAGGGAATTCGAAAATATCCAATCGTCGCCCGGTAAACGCGATCGCGACTGTAGTTCGCTGCGCGGCTACTGCGTCTGGAAGAATGACGTAAAGGGCGGATACACCGGGTTCAGGGCAACATCCGAGACTTGATTCGGTTGAAGGTACCCGGGGGAAGGAATTGTCAATGTGTACTGCACGCTGCCGCTCGCCAGAGCAGACGTCGGGGTGAAAGTTACCGTCTTCGCGTCGGACGAGAGAGTGAACGTCCCGGGCACAGCAGCGCTGCTGCCGGTTACTGTAAGTATGAACGAGCTGGTATTCAGCGACACCGGGTTCATCGGATTGCTGAACTGCAAGACGATCGGCGAGTTCGTCGCAACCATGGTCGCGCCATTTGCTGGCGTGATGTTCACAACCGACGGATTAAGCAATATCGCGCCCGTGCCGGTCGTAAAGATGTCGGTAACGGCCGTACTCATCGTGTTTCCCGCCAAATCGGCCACGCCGTTGATTGCTATGGTGTAGGTGGTTCCCGGAGTTAGAAGATCAGGAGTATTCAACGTAAGCAATTGGCCCGCGCTCGAGAGCGCCGGCGAAGTAACCACTGTCGAACCGTTCGCTTTCAGAGTCACTCCGTTCAGACTATTGGCCGCAACCGGGCGGTCGAATAAGACCTGAACTATTGCGTTGATCGGGACGCTTGTAAGGTTGTTGATCGGATTGACGGAAAGAACCTGCGGCGGCGTTGTATCCGGCACGGATCCCACCGTGAACGCCGTGCTGAAGGCCGTCTCCACGTTGCCAGCCAAGTCTGTGGCGGCGTACGAATAAACGTTCACTGTGTCCCCCGGAGTTAATGCGCTCTTCGGTGTGAAAATTGCGCTCATGCCATCCGCACTGACGGAAACATTGGCGGGTATGGCGGTAGCAAGCGTGGCATCGTTCAAGCAGTTAGAATAGAAGTAATTGTAAAATACGTCTGGATTCGCGCAGTAATACTGAACGATTGACGCTAGGTTCATCGGCTCGCTGAACTGCAGGACGACGGATGCGTTTGTCGGCACGTTTGTTGCCCCGTTCGCGGGCGAATTCGCAACCACAGTGGGTGCAGTCGTATCCGCTGCAGCCCCGGTCACAAACGTAGTGGACTGCGTCGTCACGGAATTTCCCGCCACGTCCTGCACTCCACTGATCGTTAGCTTGATCGTTGTGCTCGCAGGCAACGGTTGCGCCGGCGTGAACGTGACGTACGTGTTCGTCGAGTCGAACGTCACCGTCGTCGGTATCTGCGTTGGCGTGGAACCGTAACTGAGCGAAACGCTAGTCGAGTTCACGGTCAGCGGGTTGATTGGTTTGCTGAACGTCACTTCTACCAGCCCATTTAGCCCGACATTCTGTTGATTGTTCGGCGGCGCCACTCCGAGGACCGCGGGAGCGGTCGTATCAGCCGCCGCGCCAGTGTAAAAGTAGGAGTAGAAGCTGCCGTTGCCAGTATAGGGAACTCCACTCGAATTCTGCAGGCCCGATGTAACGTAGACGTAGTAATACGTCGAAGAAGGCGATGTGCCGGCTGCTAGCGGGGAGCTTGGTTTAATCTGAATGGTGTTTCCGGACGCCAGCAGAGTTGCGGTGCTCGGAACCAAATTGTTGTTCTGATCCATCATATAGGCAGTGGACGAACTCACCGTGGAAGCCTTCAGAGCCTGGCTGAATTGAACGAACGCAGAGGCATTCAGGGGCACTCCCGTTGCTCCGTAGGTGGGGCTGACCGCCACCACCACTGGCGCGGTTGTCGCCGGACTGCCCACCACGGTGAAGGATCCGTAAAACGCAGTCAGCGGGTTACTGGACTGGTCAGTGATAGTGCTATCCAAGTGGACCTCGATCAATGCTCCGTAGGTCAGTGGCGCGCCGGGAACGAACTCAATGGAGGTGCCGGCCCCGGTAATATTTGTGGTTCCAGCCAAGGTGACTCCGTTCTGAACGATATGGAAACCACCATTGACCGTTGATTGATTCAAAGGTGCATTCGCGAAGAGCGTAATCACCGCATTCGTCGGCACGCCAGTGGCGCCGTTACCGGGCAACATGGTTACGATGCTCGGGCCCGAGTTCGGTGGCGTAGCAGCTGTGTTGAACTGGCTGTCGAGATTCGTCGTCAGCGCGTTTCCACTTAAATCCGTGATTCCCGGCCAGGAGACGACCGTGATTGTCGAAGACGGTGGCAAGACCGTCGTGAATGTAGCCGTGCGATTGTCCGCGGATATGGAAGGCGGAACATTGAGGAAGGTATTGCCGACATACAAAGCCAACGTGGCTTGACTAACGGTCGCGGGGTTGACCGAATGCGAGAAGACTATAGCTACCACTGCGTTCTGCCCGACTCCCGTGGCGCCATTGGCCGGGGTTACGGACGTCACCGTCAGCGGAGTCACGACTGGCGACGTTATGGGAGTGTAGAATATGGTACTCGTATCAATTCCCGCGTCGCCCTCGGGATCTTGCACACCATTCAAGTTCATTACAATATATGCATTGTTCGCCGCTGTGCTCGGTGCCCACGGCGAAAGAGGCGTGAACGTCACGATCGTGTTTCCACCTGATACAGCCAGCGTTCCCGCTACTTCCGCATTGCCATTCGGCGTGTACTGCGTCGCATACACGCTGCCGCTATTTATTGTCTGTGGATTAATTGGCCCACTGAAAGTGAATATGACCGGCGTCGTCAATGTTGCGATCGTCGCCCCGTATGCCGGATTCACCGTTACGGTTGGTTCAGTGGACGTCGGCGTTCCATTCGTCTTGAACGTACTGGTGAACGGCGTCACCGTGTTTCCGTTCACGTCCTTAAAGCCACCAACGTTAACTGTGTACGTCGTGGAAGCCGCCAAATTAGTATTAGGCACAAATTCCAAAGTGACCTGATCGGCTGCCAAGGTAACTGTCCCGGCCGCTGCTGGCGTCAGCGTGATTGAGTTGCCGCTCACTGTAAGCGGGTCTACCTGCGTGCTAATTACCGCCGCGATGTACACATCCTGGGGAACAGTCGTGGCAGTCCCGTTGGGTGGATTGATGCTAACCACCGTCGGCGCCGTGGCCACGATAGTCGTGCTCGTTGTGAATAACGTGTAGCTGCCGGAACCGGTGTTTCCCGCGACGTCAGTGTAGCCAGACGGAATAGTGCAGGAGAAAACGAAGCACCCGGCAACTTCAAACACGTAGCTGGTGTTCGTCTGCAGCAGCTCGGCCGGGGTGAACGTGGCGCTCATAGCATTCGCCGCAACCGCTATCGTGCCGGAAATTTTATAGGCCGTATTGTAGTCGTATAGCGCGAATTGCGAGGCCGTCAAGGACAGGGGATTGATCGGTTTGCTGAACATCACAATCAACGGCGCGTTTAGCCCCACTCCGGTCGAACCATAGACGGGGTTAAATCCGGTCACGGTTGGACCAACCAGGTCAATCGTTAATCCGGTGGTAAACGCGCTCGTAAAGGTTGCAGCCAACTGATTGCCCGCCGTGTCCTTCACACCGATCGCGGTGATTGTGTAGCTTGCAGTCGGCAGTAGCGGCGTTGCCGGAGTGAGAGACAGAGTCTGATTTCCATTCGAAAGAGTCTGCATGGTGGGCACCGTTGCGCCACCTTCGCTCAACGTAACCTGACTGAGACTCGCGGGATTCACTGACTCGTTGAAGTACAAATCCACGACGGTATTCGTCGGAACCGCTGTTGCGCCATTCGCCGGATTCGTTCCGATCACTTGAGGTACGGTTGTGTCGACGTCGTACGAAGTAGTGAAAGACGATTGAACGGAGTTGATCCCCGCTTGCACGTTACCGGACAAATCCTGCGCCTGAGACGAATACACGTAAATGACTGTGCCCACAGGCAAGGGCCCGGTAGGAGCAAGCGTCGCGGTCAGGCCGTTGGCGCTGACCGTCAGATTCGCCGCGATGTTCTGGCCGTTCGAACTGTCATATAGGTAGTTGTAGGTCGGGCTGACGGTCTGTGCATTAATCGGCTCGCTGTATTGAATCACCACGACCGTGTTGCTCGGAACGTTCGTTGCGCCGTTCAACGGTGTAATGGTAACGGCTGGACCGACCGTATCCGCTGTTGCCGCAGTCTTGAATGTGGTGGCCTGCGCCGTCACTGCATTACCGGCAACGTCTTGTACGCCATTGGTAATCGCAACCGTCACTGTGGTGCTGGGCGGCAGGGGCGTCGTCGGAGTGAATGTCACTTGGGTATTCGTCGAGTTGAACGACACGGATGTGGGAATTGTCGTGGCGGCGGTGCCATAGCTGAGTGAGACCGTGCTCGAGTTCGCCGTTATCGGGTTGATCGGCTCGCTGAACGTCACCACCACCAGCCCGTTCAATCCAACATTCTGTTGATTGTTCGGCGGCGCCACTCCGAGGACCGTGGGAGCTGTAGTGTCCGCGGTCGTGCCGGCGTAGAAGTATCCCGTGTATAGAGCCGCGAGAGGCAGCCCACTTGTGTTTTGCACGCCCGTGGTTACGTTCACCTGGTAGTAAGTCGATGTGGGCGAGGTGCCTGCGGCCAGGTTCGAGCTTGGCTTGATCTCGATCGTATTACCCGACGGCAGCAAGGTCACACTGGCCGGCACGATACTATTGTTCTGGTCCGTCAAATAGGCCGTTGACGAACTTACCGAAGATGAATTCAAGGCCTGGCTGAACTGTAGGTATACAGCGGCGTTCAACGGCACCCCCTCGGCGCCGACCACGGGACTCGTGGCGATCAAGACGGGCGCAGTCGTCACGGGATTACCGGTCACAGTGAAGGATCCATAAAACGCATTCAGCGGATTTCCGTACTGATCCGTCACCGTCTGATCCACATTCACTTCGATCAGGGCTCCGTAGGTGAACGATCCAGTGGGAACGAACTCAATTGACGTCCCGTCGCCAATTGTATTTGCGGAGCCGCTCACTAGTACGCCGTTCTGCGAGACATGCACACCGCCATTGACTGTGGAAGCGTTCAGAGGTGCGTTGGCAAAGAGTGTGATGACGTTGCTTGTAGGCACTCCTGTAGCGCCATAGCCGGGCCTCATGGTCACGATGCTCGGACTGGAGCTGGGCGGCGTAGCTGCCGTCGTGAACTGGCTCGTGAGATTCCCAGTCAGTGCGTTCCCGAACAGATCCGTAATCGCGGTCGTCGCAGTTACAGTGATCGTAGAAGACACCGGCAACGTAGTGGTTAGCATGGCCGTGCGGTTGTCCGCAGACATCGAAATGCCCGCGCCAATGTTGGAGTCTCCAGCGAAGAGAGCTAGCGTCGTGCCGGTCACCGTCGCGGGATTCACAGAATGCGAGAACGTTACGGACACCACCGCATTCTGCCCGACTCCGGTGGCTCCGCTCGCCGGCGTCAGCGAAGTAATAGTCAGCGGCGCCACCGTTTGCGTCGTAACAGGGGTGTAGAAAATAGAGTTTGTACTTATGGAATTTCCCTCAGGATCCTGCACTCCGGATACAAAGACGTAAACGTAACTGTTGTTTGCCACAGTACTTGGTACCCAGGGTGAAATCGGCGTCAACGTTACTGCTGTGTTCCCGCCCGATACCGCCAGCGTTCCAGCGACCTCCGAACTACTGCCATTCGCTGTGTACTGCACCGCGTACACCGTTCCATTGTTCACCGTCTGCGGGTTAATCGGGCCGCTGAAAGTGAGCACCACTGGCGTCGTCAATGTTGCGATCGTCGCCGCGTACACAGGATTCACCGTTACGGTTGGCGCCGTAGTCTCGGTGGTTCCGTTCGTCACGAAAGTACTGGTGAACGACGTCAGCGTGTTGCCGTTCACGTCCTTAATTCCACTCACGTGTACTGTGTAGGTTGTCGCAGCCGCCAGGTTGGCAGTCGGCGCCAACTGCAACGTCACGCCATCGCTCGCTAATGTCACCGTTCCCGCTACGGACGGCGTCAGCGTAATCGAACTAGTCGCCACGGTCAGCGGATCCACCTGCGTGCTGATCACCGCCGCGATTTGCACATTCACCGGCACCGATGAAGTAGTGCCGTTCGGCGGATTGATGCTCACCACCGTCGGCGCTGCCGTCACCGCGGCCGTGCCCGTGGTAAATACCGTGTAGCTACCAGATCCGGTGTTCCCGGCGACGTCCGTGTACCCGCCGGAGAGGCAGATATAGGCGCAGGTGGCAACGTTGAACACGTAGGACGTGTTCGGAAGCAGCGGCTCGGACGGCGTGAACGTCGCGCTCGTGGCGTTCGCCGCGACCGCTATGTTCCCGGAAATTTCATAGTTGGTATCGATGTCCATTAACGCGAATTGCGAAACCGTCAGCGACAGCGGATCGATCGCCTTGCTGAACATCACTATGAACGGTGCATTCAGCCCAACTCCGATTGAACCATTGGCGGGGTTAAATCCGGTCACGGTTGGTCCGGTCGTGTCGCTGATGGAGCCGGCCGTGAAGGTGGCTGTTCCGGGGTTGATCAGCGCATTGCTCGCGAAATCCGTGAGTTGGGAATTGTAGTTGATCGCATAGGTGGCTCCCGCGGTGAACGGATTTGTAGGGACAAACGAGATCTGCTGGGCGTTCGTCGAGAAGGCGAACGTCCCAGGAACTGCAGTCCCACCTTGCGTAACCGTAAGGCCCGCGGGTTGGGTCAGCGGACTAATAGGCGCGCTGAAGCCAACGACAATCGTCGTGTTGGTGGGAACGCCCGTCGCGCCACTGGCGGGGTTCGTGCCGATCACGGATGGACCCGTCGTCACCGTCGAATACGCAGTCGTGAAATTTAGCGGACTCTGGGCGCCAAAGACGAAGTTGTTCCCGTAAACATCCTGGATCCCGCTCAGGACATATAGAACCTGAGCTCGACCGACGGCCAACACCTGGCTCGGAGTAACCGTGAGGATTCGACCCGAGGCATCCAGGGATACAGACACGGGAATATTTGATACTTGGCTGTCACTTAGTTGGACGTTGCTCGCGATTGCGGTCGCCCGGTTTATCGGCTCCGTGAATTCCACTTGTATTAGCGTGTTCACTGGCACACCTGTTGCGCCGATAACTGGTGTCGTCTGCAGTACGGCTGGCGGAGTGGTGCTGGCGTTCTGTACGTTGAAACCGCTTGTGACCGAAAGCGTCTGCGTGCCTGTTTTTACCTGCACGGTCTGGGCGCCCAAGGTTGCGCCAGTCGCGATCACAAGCGTAGCCGTAAACGACGTGGGCGACGTCACCGTAACTGTGCCGAAGCCTCCACTCGGGCCGCCCGACACTTTAATACTGGGTCCAAAGCTGGCCTGCGTGGTGCCTTGGACGAAATTCGTGAACTGTGATGTCACCGTCACGGTCGCCGTGGAATTCGGCGTGCCCACATTCGGGCTGATAATTGTGATTCCAGGAATGCCCGCAGCGATATTGAAAGTCACCGAGGCAACTTCTGTTCCAGTCGTTGCAGAAACAGTCGTAGGTCCTGCGGGAGCCCCATCCGATACGGTTACCGGAACCGAGAGCAGCGTGGGACCGCTGACGGAAACTGTTCCAACCGTGGCGTAGCCTCCTGCAAAACTGATCGTGGTGGTTCCTTGGACGAAATGAGTGAACGAACCATTCACCATTAACGTGAACGACTGGCCTTGCATTGCGGTTGTCGGATTCGTAGTGATCGTCGCGACGCCGGACTGAACAGAGAATTGACCCGTGATGCTAGCGACCTCGGCTCCGGTAGTGATCGTGACGTTCCGGGGACCAAGTGAAGCATTTGCGGCGATTGTGATGTTGAGCACCGCATCAGTAGCATCGCTAGCGGTCGTGGAATTTACGGTGATTCCCGTGCCACTGAAACTTCCCACCGACGTCGGTCCAAAATGAGTGTAGAGGCCCGTCACGGCGACGCTTAGGGTTGCTCCTTCATTGCCGGATGAAGGATTGAGCAACGAAATTTGAGGAGTGCCTGCGGTGACGGTGAAGGTTCCAGTTTCCACTTCACCGCCAGTGGTCAACGTCACGGTCTGCGCTCCGGCCGTCGCCGATGCGGACACAGTGACGTTTACGGTGGCGCTGGTCAAGCTGCTTACAACAACCGAGTTCACCGTGACGCCGCCAGTAATACCCGCAGTTGTCGTGCCATTTGCAAAATGCGTGCCACTTCCGGTCACCACCAACGAAACGGCGCCGAACCCTTGCGGTTCGGAGGAAGGCGCGATGGAACTAATCGACGCACTGCTGGCGCTCACCGTGAAATTAGCTTGAACAATCTGCGTCCCTGTAGTCATGGCCAACGTATACACGCCGACCACTGCCGTTGGCGATATCGTCACGTTCAAGCTCGCGGTCGTCGAACTTGTAACCGTGACTGAATTGACCGTGATGGCCCCGCTGCTCCCAAATGTCGCAGTAGTAGTTCCATTCACAAACAGAGTATTCACTCCAGTTACGCCAATAGTGACTGTTTGGCCCTGGACGCCGCTTGTTGGGATGAGTGTGATTGACACGGGACCAGCCGCCGTCACCGTCAGCGTGACTCCCGGACTGGTCACGCTTCCCGATGCCGCCGTGATGCTCGTCGTCCCTGCCGCTAGTCCCGTCGCTACTCCACTGGCACTGATCGTCGC
>Ga0210387_10000101_pt1 | contig 59285 bp, 39 predicted proteins | sample IncBWC7OmetaG_FD_160108 | JGI IMG/M metagenome (GOLD analysis project Ga0210387, IMG submission 160108) | Forest soil microbial communities from Barre Woods Harvard Forest LTER site, Petersham, Massachusetts, United States - Inc-BW-C-7-O ... | reverse complement strand
ACCGGCGTGATCAGCGTTACTTCGCAGCTCACGTTGTCGCCCGGCATCACCATCTCCACTCCGGCCGGCAGCTTCATGTCGCCGGTCACGTCCGTGGTGCGGAAATAAAACTGCGGACGATACCCGGAGAAGAACGGCGTGTGCCGCCCGCCCTCTTCCTTCGTCAACACGTACGCTTCCGCCTTGAACTTCGTGTGCGGCGTGATCGAACCCGGCTTGCAGATTACCTGCCCGCGCTCCACGTCTTCTTTTTCCGTGCCGCGCAAGAGCAAGCCGACGTTGTCGCCCGCCAAGCCCTCATCCAGCAGCTTCTTGAACATTTCGATGCCGGTGACAACTTTCTTCTGCGTCTCGCGGAAGCCCACGATTTCCACTTCTTCGCTGACCTTCACCTTGCCGCGTTCGACTCTTCCCGTCACCACCGTGCCGCGGCCGGAAATCGAGAAAATGTCTTCGATCGGCATCGCGAACGGTTTATCTACATCGCGAACCGGCAGAGGAATGTTGGCGTCCACCGCAGCCATCAGCTCATCGATCTTCTTTTCCCACGCGGCATCGCCGTTCAGCGCTTGCAGCGCCGAACCGCGCACCACGGCAATCGTGTCGCCGGGGAACTGGTAGCTCTTCAGCAACTCGCGAACTTCGAGTTCCACGAGTTCCAGCAACTCCGCGTCTTCCACCATGTCGCACTTGTTCAGGAACACGACGATCGCCGGCACGCCCACCTGGCGAGCCAGTAGAATGTGCTCGCGGGTTTGCGGCATCGGTCCGTCGGTTGCCGCAACGACCAGAATCGCGCCGTCCATCTGCGCCGCGCCGGTGATCATGTTCTTGATGTAGTCGGCGTGGCCCGGGCAATCCATGTGCGCGTAGTGCCGGTTCGGGGTTTCGTACTCCACGTGCGAAACCGCGATCGTGATCCCGCGCTCGCGCTCTTCCGGCGCGTTGTCGATCGTGTCGAACGCGCGGAACGCCACTTTCGGATTGTGCTTCGACAGCACCTTGGTGATCGCCGCCGTCAACGTCGTCTTGCCATGATCGATGTGCCCGATCGTCCCGATGTTCACGTGCGGCTTGGTGCGCTCAAATTTCTCTTTCGCCATTGCTTCCTCTGCTCCTCAAGAATCGAAATCGTTCTGAAACTAAATTCGTTTACTTCTCTCCGCGGTGCTTCTTGATGACCTCTTCCGCGAGCGCCGCCGGCAGTTCTGCGTAGTGCGAGAAGTGCATGGTGAACGTGGCGCGGCCCTGGGTGCGGCTGCGAAGATCCGTGGCATAACCGAACATCTGCGCGAGGGGAACCTCGACGCGGATGACGTTGCTGCCCGCGCGGCTCTCGGTGCCCTGAATGGCGGAACGCCGCGCATTCAGGTCGCCGAAAACGGGCGGCATGTATTCTTCGGGAACCACCACCTCCACCTTCATAATGGGTTCGAGGAGGACGGCTTTCGCGCGCGCGCAAGCTTCCTTGAACGCCATGGAGCCCGCGATTTTAAAAGCCATTTCGTTGGAGTCCACATCGTGGTAGCTGCCGTCGACAAGGACCACGGCGACATCCACCATGGTAAAGCCCGCGAGAATGCCGTTGTCGAGCGCCTCACGGATGCCGGCTTCGATCGGGGGGATGAATTCGCGCGGAATCGAGCCGCCGATAATTTTGTCGATGAAGAGGAAACGGTGTTCCTTGTCGAACTTCCACTTGCCGGGCGTGCCGCCGGTGATGGACTTCGCGAGTTCGTCGATGTCGTCGGTGGAAAGCTCCTTCATATTCTCGTGGCTGGAGCTGGGCATCGGGTGCAATTCGATTTTGCAGTGCCCGTACTGCCCCTTACCGCCGGTCTGCTTGATGTAGCGTCCCTCGGCGAGCGCCTTCTTGCGAATCGTTTCGCGATAGGCGACCTGTGGGCGGCCGACGTTGGCCTGCACGCTGTATTCGCGCAGCATGCGGTCGACGATGATTTCAAGGTGCAGTTCACCCATGCCGGAGATCAAGGTCTGGCCGGTATCGGGCTCGGTGGAAACACGGAACGTGGGATCTTCCTGCGCGAGGCGCTGCAATGCGACGCCCAACTTGTCCTGGTCCGCCTTGGTCTTGGGTTCGATGGCAACGGAAATCACGGGAGTCGGGAAATCGATCGACTCGAGGATGATCTGCTTGTTTTCGTCGCAGAGCGTGTCGCCGGTGTTGACGCTCTTCAATCCGACGCAGGCGCAGATGTCGCCGGCATAGATTTCGTCGATCTCTTCGCGCTTGTTGGCGTGCATCTGCAGAAGGCGGCTGATGCGTTCGCGAGTGCCTTTGGCGGCATTCATCACGTAGCTGCCGGATTTGAGCACGCCGGAGTAAACGCGGATGTAAGTGACGTGGCCGACGAAGGGGTCGGACATGATTTTAAAGGCCAGCGCAGCGAAAGGCTGATCGTCGGCGGCGCGGCGGAGGATCGGTTCGTCGTCATCCGGATTGATGCCCTCAACGGGAGGCACGTCAATCGGAGAAGGCAGGTAATCAATGACCGCATCGAGGAGAGGCTGAATGCCCTTGTTCTTGAAAGCGGAGCCGGCGAGCACGGGAACGATTTTCAACGCGAGCGTGGATTTGCGGACCGACTGCCGCATCTCCTCAACGCCGAGCGTGCCTTCAGTGAGGTACTTGTCGAGCACGGCGTCATCGTGCTCGGCGATGTACTCAACCATCTTGCCGCGATGCTCGTCGTAGAAAGCCTTGTCGATGGCCGAGCCCTTGAGGGCGGCAGCGACGTCAGGACGCGAGTCCACGAAAGCTTTGTCCCAGAGTTTTTCAACTTCGAAAATTTCGAATTTGGCGCCAAGGGTCTCTTCGAGCCATACGATCACTTTTTGTTCGAGGAAATCGATGATGCCGATGAAATTGTCCTCGCGGCCAAGGGGAAATTGCAGCGGGACGGGATGCGCGCCGAGACGCTGGCGGATAGTGCGGATGACGTGGTCAAAGTCCGCGCCCATGCGGTCCATCTTGTTGACGAAGCAGATGCGCGGGACGCGATACTTGTCGGCCTGGCGCCAGACGGTTTCCGATTGCGGCTGCACGCCGGCAACAGAGTCGAACACGCAGACTGCGCCGTCGAGGACGCGCAGGGAGCGTTCGACCTCGACCGTAAAATCAACGTGGCCGGGCGTGTCAATAATGTTGACGCGGTATTTCTTGTCGTACCGGGTCCAGCTGGCGGTGGTGGCGGCGCTGGTGATGGTGATTCCACGCTCACGCTCCTGCTCCATCCAGTCCATGGTGGCCGTGCCTTCATCCACCGAACCAATCTTGTAGGTGACACCGGTGTAAAACAGGATGCGCTCGGTCGACGTGGTCTTGCCTGCGTCGATGTGCGCCATGATCCCGATATTGCGGGTGTCTTCGAGTTTGAATACGCGAGTCATAGTCCCTTGAACGGCCCTTTTCTCCCCGGTTCTAGTTGCGACAGCTTCACTCACGGCTACCACCAAATCTTTCTGAAATTCGAATTACCAGCGATAGTGGGCGAAAGCCTTGTTGGCTTCGGCCATGCGGTGCACGTCTTCCTTCTTCTTGATCGCGCCGCCGCGGGAATTCGCCGCGTCGATCAGTTCATCGGCCAGCTTCTCCACCATGGTCTTGCCGGCTCGCTCGCGCGAATATTGCAGCAGCCAGCGAATCGCCAGCGACTGACGGCGGAAAGGATTCACTTCCACGGGCACCTGATAGTTGGCGCCGCCGACGCGCCGGGTCTTGACCTCGACGAGCGGCTTCAGGTTCTCGATCGCCTTCTTGAAAATCTTCAGCGCATCGTCATTGGTCTTCTTGGCGATCTGGTCCATCGCGCCGTAGAACACGCGCTGCGCGGTGCTCTTCTTGCCTTCCCACATCATCGAGCAGATGAACTTCTCAACGATCGTTTCGTTGTAGACGGGGTCGGTCGCTTGCGCGCGCCGGCTGATTATTCCTTTGCGAGGCATTTCGTTTCATGCTCCTAAAAAGTTCTTAGTTCGTAGTCTAAAGTTCCAAGTAAACCGCTCTCGTATTCCACCCACCGCGTCGAATCTTCTGAGCTCTTTACTTACTACTTAAAACTTAAAACTGATCACTGCCTTACTTCGCTGCAGCGCCGGCCTTCGGGCGCTTGGCGCCGTACTTCGAGCGGCCCTGCTTGCGGTTTTCCACCCCGGCGGCGTCCAGCGTGCCGCGCACGATGTGATAGCGAACACCCGGGAGATCCTTCACACGGCCGCCGCGCACGAGCACGATCGAGTGCTCCTGCAGGTTGTGGCCGACACCGGGGATGTACGTGGTGACTTCAATGGCATTGGTCAGGCGAACGCGCGCCACCTTGCGCAGCGCTGAGTTCGGTTTCTTCGGCGTCTGCGTGTAAACGCGGATGCATACGCCGCGCTTTTCCGGGCAGCCCATCAGCGCAGGCGATTTGGTCTTCGTGGTGATGCCTTCTCTTCCCATCCGGACAAGTTGCGAAAACGTCGGCACAGTCGTTCCTCTTTTCAGAAGCACTAAGTTCTTAGTTATAAGTTCGGCCACCTTACTGATTACTTAAAACTTACGACTAACAACTTTTTTCTCGCGCGCAGACAAATGGCACTCACTCTCGCTATGCGCGCAGCCTGAAACGCGAGAGCACACAAACAGGCTCAAAGGTGTACTGCGAATCCGGAGAGACCAGCAAGAAACTCCGCACGCACTCCAAGAGGGAGAACTACGCTCCTGGTTTCGAATCGGAGAGGCTCACTCGGCTTTTCGGGGCTGGCGCCCCATTCCGGCCGCTCTTCTGTCCCATTCCATCGAACTTGTTCCGGGACCGAAGAATTCCCATCAAACCAGCCATCCTAAATCTATTCTGAGCGGGTGGCTGCTACTGCTCGGGGAAAATACCCCTGAACAAACATAAAGTATAGAGAAGCATGAACCTTCTGTCAAACCTCTTTAGCCACAAGCCAGTGGAAATAATTGTGGAAAAGTGGTGAATGGCACAGAGCTTGCCTTGGTGAAGGCCCAGTACTCCCCAAATCCCACGTTTCAAACCAGTTAGATGCAGGTGGGTTAGGCAAAGGTAAATTCTTCTCTCTGCGCCTTTAAGTGATTCTAAATAAGCATTTTACTGCCTATTGAGGACTCTGGCCCAGATCCCCGAACGTCCAGAGGCCGATGGCCTTCAGCATGTCATATTGCCCCGTTTCGCGCAGGACCCGGGCGGTCCTCTCCGGCGGCCAGGGGGAGGCAAATCGTTCTTGGCGGTCGGCGATCCAATAGCCGGTGAGGGCCATGACGGTGGCGTCCTGTGCGAGGACGTCGGGCTTCACGGCTTCCAGGGCGTCGGCGGCGGAGTGGTGCGTAAATTTATATTCCGGGGAATCCTGATCGAGATTGATGCCCGGGAGACCGACGAGAATGAAAGGCGCGGTGTCGGTTTCGAGTTCGATTTTGTCGGAGACCTTGATGTCGCGAATGTCGCGCAGCGAGTCGGCAAATGGCTCAAATGAATTAATGAGATCGCCGCGGCCGCCGAGCTGAAACTCGCGAACGGGTCCCTGCCCGTTGTCGAGGATGACGGCAGCCAGATGATTCTTGATCTCGGAGGAGTGCTGCTTCACGTAGGCGAGCGAGCCGAGCAGACCTTCTTCTTCACCGGTGAAAAGCACGAACCGCAGCGTGCGGCGCGGGCGAACACCGCTTTTGATGATGGCATCGGCGGCGGCGAGGGAGGCAGCAACTCCCATACCGTTGTCGGTAGCACCTTCGCTGAGATCCCAGGAATCGAGGTGGCCGCCAATCACAACGACCTCTTCAGGATGCTCGCGTCCGACTATCTCGCCGACAACGTTCGCGCTTTCGACCGGGCCGTCAGTGAATTTGTTCTGGATGTTGACGCGGACGCGAACGGTTTTTCCGGCGAGCAGGTAACGTTCGATCTGGCCCTGATCTTCGCGGGGAAGTTCGCCGAAAGGAATGGCGAAGTCTGCGGCGAAGCCGAGGATGCCGGTGTGAGCCAGGCCCAAACCTTCGGGCCGGAAGCCGTAATCGCCGGTGAGGACCGCGAGCGCACCTGCGGTCTGAGCGGCTCTCAGGAATTCGCCGATTTGGCCAAAGATCGTACCAATGCTCCCCTTCGGCGTGCCCTGCGCCCAGAGGAAGACAATCTTGCCGCGATACGATTTGGCGTTCTTGATGGCGTTTTCCAGGTCGAAAACATTGGCGGTGGCGAGATCGGCATCCACGCCGCCTGCGGGGGTGGAACCAGTCCAGCCCATCGCGGCGACCGTGAGCTTCCGGGGAGTCGGCGCGAGGATGGAAGCTTCGGCAGTGCCGCGCGTCCAACCCTTCCAGACGGAATATTTTTCGGCGCGAACATTTTCGAGTCCGATGGACTTCATTTTCGCCAGGCTCCAATCGATGCCCTTCTGGACCTGCGGAGAGCCGGTGAGGCGAGCGCCGATGTCGTCGCTGAGTTCGGTGAGGTATTCAAAGGCGTGGGAGTCCATCGCGCCGTTCCCCGCGATTTTGACGAGGGCGGGTCTTGTGGTGTCCGGCTCCGCACTCTTTGGCGGGGAAGGCTCCTTGGCGAAAGTGAAGCTCGCCGCCACCAGCCCCGCTGTCAGGACCAACAATCGATTCTTCATTCGTGCGCTCTCCCAGATTTTTGTTTAAGGCACAATCGTCCACTCTACCACGAGCTTAGACGCGAGATAGAACATGGCGACGCTTTGGTTTTGGGGCGTTTGTAGTGGCCGGTCTTTAGACCGGCAACTCGAGCTTGACGCACTTTTGTAGCGGCCGCCGTTTGCGGCGGGCGCCTTTAGTGCTCGCCTCGAAACGCGGCCAGAGACCTTGCTTTACCGCCTTGGCAAGGGCTCCTAAACTTCTTACGTGACTTCTGCGATTCCAATCCTGTCCAAGTTTTCTTTCTTGGTTCTCCTTCTGAGTACTGCGGCGCTGGCGCAAGAGCCGACCGCCGATACGCCTCCGCCAAGCGAAAAAGCAACAGTGGCCAAGAACGAGGAAAAGCCCGCCCTTCCCTTCCAGATTCAACTGCTGGAAACACACATCCGATTTGAAGCGAACGGCGACTCGAGCAAGGAAGTGCACACGGTCGTCAAGATCAACGATATGGCAGGTGCTCGACAATTTTCGCGGCTGGGATTCGACTACAATCGCACGTTTCAACAGGTGGAGATTCCGCTGGTAAGAGTCACCCACGCGAATGGCGGGACCAGCGAGATTTTGCCGAGCGCGATCGCTGATGCGCCGAATCCGGCGGTGCAGGACTTTCCCGCGTATCACGATGTGCGTGTGAAATCCGTGCGCATTCTGGGACTCCAGGATGGCGACACGATTGAGTATCGGGTTATAACGACGACCACAAAACATCCGTTGGCGCCGGATTTCTGGCTGGAACACACATTTGACCGGTCTGGGCAGGTGCTTGAAGAACATTATGAACTCGATCTGCCTTCCGAGCGTCATCCCGAAATTCGAATCAACCCCACGACCCTGCCGACATCCGAGGAAACTGATTCCACAGGCCCAACTGCCAGGAAATTCTATCGTTGGGCTAGAAGATTTTCCGCTACCGGTAGCGAGAGCAGTTGGGGGGACTCCGTGCCGGATTCGCAGGCAACTCCCGACGTCTCGCTTTCTACGTTCAGTTGGGAATACTTGTCCATCCGACTGGACGAGTTGCTTCTTTCCGAATCCCAACCCTTAAGTGAGATGAAGACGCATGAAGGGTCTACGAAAGAGGCGGGGCGGCAACCCGTCGTGACTGCAGAGGTTCGAGAAAAGGCATATTCCCTCACGAAAGACTCCAAAAACGACCTGGAACGCCTGCGAGCAATTTACGATTTTGTGTCGGGGCAGATTAGGAGTGTGGATCTGCCGCTAGGCGCGACAGGTTTTGGGATACATCCGGCGGTCGAGGTGCTCAAGACGGGTTATGCGAATGCGGAAGACAAGTACGTGCTATATGCGGCTTTGGCGACGGCACTAAAACTTTCGAAGGGAATAGCGCTCACGGGATTCTGCGACAAGAAAGCTTTGGCGAATCCTGTGAAATTCCGGCACCTTCTCATTTCTGTTCGCACGGCAGAAATGACCTACTGGCTGGACCCGAGTTTGGAGGTCGCGCCGTTCGGGATGATCGCACCAGTACCAGGCAAGTGCGCCTTCGTGTTGGATCGTGGATTTTTTGCGCTGAATTCCACGGGCCATGAATGGATGGAATTTTCGCAGAGGCTGCCCTTCGCGGCAATTCAGAAAGTAGACGTCGAGGCGAGCATAAATGCAGAGGGCACGCTCACAGCGAAATTGAAATACGTCAGCCGAGGCGAGAACGAATTGCTGCTACGGGTGGCGTTTCATCAGACGCCGAAGGAACGGTGGAAAGAGGTGGCGGGGTTGCTGGCGCTTTCGGATGGATTTCGGGGGCAGATTACGAGTGTGACGGCGTCGGATCCGATGGCGACGAAGGATCCATTCACCGTGGAGTATGAGATTACGCAGGCGAAGTTTGTGGACTGGTCGAAAAAGCCGGTGCGGATACCGGCACTGTTGCCGCAGATTGCGCTGCCGGATGCGCCGGGGAAGGCCGCGGGGAAAATTGAACTTGGGACGCCGCTGGATGTGCAGACGAATTTAACGCTGAAGCTTCCTGAAGGGACGACCGTGCAGACCCCAGCGGCGACATCGGTCACGCGCGATTATGCGACGTTCGCGTCGAAGTACGATGGGCACCTAAACAACGTCGGCGTTTCGCGACACATCAATTTTCTGAAGCGGGAGATTCCCACTGAAAGCGCCACGGATTACAACGCGTTTCTGCGCGCGGTGCAAAATGATCAGGCGCAGGTGATTGTGTTGTCGCTACCGGAAGCAGGGGCGAAAAACTAGAAGCAGGAGAAGGATAGAATCTCGCCACAGAGGCACGGAGAGCGCAGAGATGGAGGGGAAGGTCAGAAAAAAGCAAGAGGGCAGCGTAAAGCCGCCCCTACACGGCCGGCGCTTCGCCCTATAGCTCCATCACTTCGCGTTCTTTGGTGGCGGAGAGATCTTCGATTTTCTTGGTTTCGGCCTGGGAGAGTTTTTCAAGTTCGTCAAGAGAGCGCTTTTGTTCGTCCTGGCTGATCTTTTTATCCTTCTCAAGTTTGTCGATGGCTTCCTTGATGTCGCGGCGGATGTTTCGCACCGCGGTGCGGTGATTTTCGAGCGTCTTGTGAATCTGCTTGACGAGTTCCTTGCGGCGTTCGCCGGTGGGAGAGGGGATTGGAATGCGCACAACCTTGCCGTCGTTGGTGGGATTCAGGCCGAGGTCGGAACTGCGAATTGCTTTGTCGATCAGCGGCACGACGCTGGGATCCCACGGGGTGATCATCAGCATGGAGGCGTCGGGCACGGTCAGGTTGCCAAGCTGGTTCACGGGCATCGGCGTGCCGTGATAATCCACGCGGATGTTCTCCAGAATCGCCGCGTTGGCACGGCCGGTGCGAACGCTGGTGAGTTCCTTGCGAAAATCGTCGACGGCTTTTTCCATGCGGGTTTTCGCCGCGGCGATGGCGTCTTTGGTGGTTGCGATTGTCGTCATTGTAGCGAGCCTCGATGTTTGTAGTTTAAATTCCCCGCGGGGCGGAGAGTGTAATCAGTAATCAGTAATCAGTAATCAGTAAGAAAAAACGGTTCCCCGCATGGCATGGTGCTTCCCTAAAGAAAGAACATCTTGCTGCAAATTGCTTCGTGATTTCAACGGCCGAGCAGTTGGGCACTCTTCCCTATGCCGGGGTGACCGTTGAACCGACGCGCTCCCCAAGGACGGCGCGGCGGATATTGCCGGGCTGATTCATATTAAAGACCACGATGGGCATCCCGTTGTCCATGCACAGCGAGATGGCGGTGGAGTCCATGACCTTCAGATTCTGGTGCAGGACCTCGCGATAGGTGATTTCCGCGAAAAATTTCGCGCCGGTGACTTTTTCGGGGTCGGCATCGTAGACGCCATCCACGCGGGTGGCCTTGAGAATCACGTCGGCCTTGATTTCCATGGCGCGCAGGGCGGCGGCGGTGTCCGTGGAAAAGTACGGGTTGCCGGTGCCGGCTGCAAAAATCACCACGCGGCCTTTTTCAAGATGGCGGACGGCGCGGCGGCGGATGAAGGGCTCGCAGACCTGGTGCATTTCGATGGCGCTCTGCACACGGGTGTGAACGGAAAGTTTTTCGAGTGCGTCCTGCAAGGCGAGAGCATTGAGCACCGTGGCCAGCATGCCCATGTAATCGCCGGTGGCGCGGTCGATTTCAAAACCTTTTTGCCGCGCGCCGCGGAAAATATTTCCGCCGCCGACCATGATGGCGACCTGCGTGCCAAGTTTATGGACGTCGCGCAACTCTTGGGCAATGGCGTAAATCGTCTGCCCGTCGATGCCGAAGCCCTGCTGGCCCTGAAACGATTCGCCGGAAAGTTTCAGCAGAATCCGGTGGTAAGCCGGCCGCTTTTTGCCATTTTTCTTCACCGCTTTCGATTGCGATGCCATGTGTCTCCGTTTGGTGAAAGTGAACCCTGCCGATTGTAACAAACATCGAGAGGTTCGGGATAATTTGGATGGCTGGGCGGAGACCGTAAAAGCGGAAGCTGAGCTTCCGCACAACAAAGTCGGAGCGGCCCGCCCGCCGCGGCGGGTGAGCCTTACAACGGTAGGAGAAAGGCGCCCGCCTCGGAAGGCGGCCGCTACAAAAGCAAAACGCCCCGGAGGCCGGAGCGTTTCTAGGCGGCGCCGAAATGCCGCTGGATCAATAGTTGGATGCCGGCTTAGGCCTGCTCGGGAGCGGGCGCGGCTTGCTGGTTCGGGACTTCGCCGACCTTGAAGCGGGCGAAGCGGCGGATGGCGATGTTCTCGCCGAGCTTGGCGATTGCCTGGGTGATTTTTTCGCCGATGGTCATCGTTTCGTCTTTGATGAAGTGCTGCTCGTAGAGGCAGCTCTCCTCGTAGAACTTTTCCATCTTGCCGGTGACGATTTTCTGGATGACGGCGTCCGGCTTGCCGGTGGCGCGCGCCTGGGCGGCGTAAATTTCGCGCTCGCGCTCCAGCATTTCGGCTGTCACGTCTTCGCGGCGGACATAGCGCGGGTCAACGGCGGCAATGTGCATGGCCACGTCGTGGCAGAGTTGCTTGAAGGCGTCGGTCCGGGCGACGAAATCGCTTTCGCAATTGATTTCGACGATCACGCCGATTTTGCCGCCGGCATGAATGTAGTGGCCGATCAGGCCTTCGGTGGCTTCGCGCGTGGCCTTCTTGGCCGCGGCGGCCTGGCCCTTCTTGCGAAGGACGTCAATGGCCTTCTGGACGTCGCCGGCAGTTTCGACAAGCGCCGCGCGGCAATCACTGAAGCCAGCGTTCGTGAGCTCTCTCAGTTCCTTGACAAGCTTGGCTGGAATTTCCATAACTGGTTTTGAAGTACTCATCCTTTTTTTAGTTCAAAGTTGTAAGTTCGAAGTTCTTAGTAAGGCCTCACGACCTTAAATTCCCGAGATCGACAACTTGGAACTTCCTTTCCACAGAATCTTTGGTTTTAAGCTGTAAGTCGTAAGTTTTGAGTCAAGCAATTCGAACTTACTACTTAGAACTAAATACTGAGAACTTCTACAAAAATGGCCCGGTGTGGATTTCGCTTTCAGCACCGGGCCAACAGAATGATTGAGCCTTGCGCCGTTGTTAGCGGGGTTCCTCGTCGGGAGGAACGGTGGTTCCGGCCGCTTCGATGAAGGCTTCGGTGCCTTCGACAAAGTCGCCTTCCTGCTTCTCGTACTGCTCGTAGGCGCTGGTGTCCACGTAATCCGGTCCGGCTTCGAGAGCGGCCTGATCGGCGGCAGCTTTCTGGTCGGCAACCTGAGACTGCTCGTACTGCGCGCGGCCTTCCGCAACGGAGTCGGCAATCTTCGTGGTGAACAGGCGGATGGCGCGCAGGGCGTCATCGTTGCCCGGGATAATCCAGTCGACCATGTCGGGATCGCAGTTGGTGTCCACGACGGAAACCACGGGAATGCCCATGCGGCGGGCTTCCTTCACGGCGATCTCTTCGGCATTCGAGTCGATGACGAACATGGTGTCCGGCAACTGCGTCATGTTCTCGATGCCTTCAAGGTTCTGAAACAGGTGCTTCATCTCGCGGTCCAGACGCGCGCGCTCTTTCTTCGAAAGCTCCAGCATTCGGCCGTCTTCGGTCATGGCCTTCAGGAGCTTCAGGCGCTTGATGGACTTCTGGAGCGTGGACCAATTCGTCAGCGTGCCGCCCAGCCAGCGATGATTCACGAAGAATGCACCGCAGCGCTTCGCCTCTTCGGCGACCGCTTCCTGAGCCTGGCGCTTGGTACCGACAAAAAGAACAGTTCTTCCCTGCCCGGAAATGTCGGTGACGAAGCGGCTGGCTTCGCGGAACATCTTCAGAGTTTTCTGCAGGTCGATGATGTGAATGCCATTGCGCTCCCCGAAGATATATTCCTTCATCTTGGGGTTCCAACGGCGCGTCTGGTGACCGAAGTGAACGCCGGCCTCCAGCAACTCCTTCATGGTGATTTCTACTGCCACTTTTCCTCCTAGTTAGATAGCTGCTTTTCGGGCGTTCGTGGCCACCTGAAGGTGGCCGCTACTTGCCTCGCAGCAGCCTCTTGCCGGCAGCTTGCCGGCCGTGATCTTGGCGGCGCCTCTTGCGCGTCGCCGCCAGAGCTCGTAACAGCGGGGAGTTCCCCGCCCAATTCTTTAACGCTTCGTGAACTGGAAGCGCTTGCGTGCGCCCTTCTGCCCGTACTTCTTGCGTTCCTTCATACGGGAGTCGCGGGTCAAAAATCCGTTCTTGCGCAGGGCCGGACGCAGTTCGGGGTTGAAGCGACTGATTGCGCGGGAGAGTCCCATGCGCACCGCTCCCGACTGCCCACCAACGCCGCCGCCCTTTGCCGTAGCCACGACGTCGATCTGCTCGCCAAGGCTCGTAAACTTCAGCGGCTCCGTGGCGTCATGCAGCCACGCGTGATTCGGGAAATATTGCTCGGCGGTACGGCCATTGACCGTAAACTTTCCCGAGCCCGGCCGGATAAACACGCGCGCGATGGATTCCTTGCGGCGTCCCGTGCCGTAAAACCAAGTCTTGCTGCCCGCTGCGGGCGAATCAACAGTACTCAAAGCTCCTCCTCAAACCCTTTTTGACGAGACGAATCCCGCTCGTCTCATCGAAATTCACGCTCGGCTGGATCCCTGCTAAGGCAAAACTTAGAAAGGAACACCCACGTGCGGAACCAAGTAGCACAGGCTTTAGCCTGTGAACTTCGCGCCGTGCCATGCATCACAGGCAAAAGCCTGTGCTACGACAATATCTTAGACCGCGACAGCCTGGGGCTTCTGCCCCGCGTGCCGCGCCAGACCCGCCGCATCGCGATACACGCGCAACTTCTTCGCGCGCCGCGCCCGCAGCTTGTTCTTGGGCAACATGCCGAGAACTGCTTCGCGAACCACCCACTCCGGCTTGGCCTGGCGAACACGCTTCGCCGGAACTTCTTTCAGCCCGCCGGGGTAGCCGCTGTGCGAGTAGTACATCTTCTGTTCGATCTTGCTGCCGGTCATTTTGATCTGGTCGGCGTTGATGACCACCACGTGGTCGCCGGAATCCAGATACGGCGTGAAGCTGGGCTTGTCCTTGCCGATCAACAAGCGCGCCACCTTGGTGGCCAGGCGCCCGAGCACTTGATCCTTCGCGTCCACAACAAACCACTGAGCGCCCACTTTCAGGGCTTCAGCTTCTTCTCCCTTGGCTACGTACGTCCTCATCGCAACAGTCACACCTTTCCCTGTAAAGACAAAATCCAAGTCTATGGGGTGAGGGCATGTTTGTCAACGAAACAGTTTCCGATGAAAGTGTGGAAAAAACGGCTAAACCATGAAAGTTGTAAGTGTTGGAGACATGGACGGTGCGCATTTCGTCTGTTATGCTTCGCGGCAACTTGCGAAGTCTTACCGCTTAGTTCCGCAGGAAGTAGACCGGGAGCGTTCATGGCCCAGGGGTCTTTGCCGCCGTTCTCCGAAACCGTAAAACTGGCGTGGCGATTGGCAGCCGAAGAGGCCGTACATGCGGGACGCCCGCAGATCGAGCCGCCTCACTTGCTGCTGGGCATTTTTGGCGTCGAACGTGCCATACGGGAAGAGGCGTGGGAGCGCTACGCCGTTTCTTCCAGCCGGTTGGAAAGCGTCCGGCAAGAGTGGAATGAGGTCAGCTTCGCGTCGGCGATGGCGGGCCTGGATGCGATTCATCTGCGGAGAGAGGTTCGTGCGCGGCTTCCCCAGACTTCACTGGCCTTGCCCGCGAATCACGTTGCAAAGCGCTCGGATGCTACACGGGCGTTGTTCGATCAGGCGGAACAGCGCGCGGGAACGATGGGGCACGCCCTCGTGAGTTTGTTCGATCTTCTGGGATGCCTACTGCCGGCGCTGGTCGAAAAAGATCCTGTGATTCCCGCGCATTTCAGCGCGCCTCTGCAGAAACTGCAAACATTGATGGCGCCACCTCCGGTTTCCGGAGTGACGCTGGCGCTCGACGCCACGCGGACCCCGGTGCAGGCGCCGCTGGAACACCTGAAGACAACCCCGCGGGAAGCGCTCTTTTACGACCTTCCTCTGCAGATGGCGTCGCAAGCGAACTATCAGGCGACTCTGGATTGCGCGGTAAGTTCCCTGCTGAAATTTTTTCCGACCGCGGACCACGCGGTGATGTTGCTGCGGGATCGGAATTCGAGTTGCCTGCTTTTGCAGGCGCACGTGCCGGCCGGCGAGCCGTCGGCGAGCATGGAACTGGCGGAGCATGTGCTGCAACAGAACTCCGCGGTGATCTGGAATCCGTCCGCGGCGGCTGCGAACGACATAGGCGCGCGCAGCCTGATCGGTATGCAGACCACTTGCGCGATGTACGCGCCGCTCTCTTGGCAAAACGAACGGCTCGGCGTCTTGTGCCTGGATACACGTCGCGCGGGGAACGCCTTTACTTCGGACGACCTTCGGCTGTTTATCGCCATCGCGCACCATGTGGCACTTTCCATCTATTCGCAGCGCCTGACGCACGACTTGCAGGCGCAAAACCAACTGCTGCAGCGCCTGCTGACGCATTTTTCGCCGAAGGTCCGGCAGCGTTTGCTGGAGCGCGCCGGAAAGGGACGGCTGACGCTCGGCGGCGAACGTTCGGAAGTGAGCATCCTTTTTTCCGATATCCGCGGCTTCACGCGGATGAGCGCCACCATGGAGCCCGACGACGTGGTAGACATGTTGAACGCCTACTTCGCGGCTTTGGTGGAGGCCATCTTCCGTTGCGAAGGCACCGTGGACAAATTCATCGGGGACGCTATTCTGGCCGTGTTTGGCAGCCCCGACCCCGACCCGGAGCATCACCGGCAAGCGCTTCACGCAGCGTTGGCGATGCAAGAAGCCGTGCAGAAGCTGAACGCCGCGCGCAAGGAACGCAACCAACCCACCTGTGAAATAGGGATCGGCGTCCATTCGGGCGATGTGCTTCACGGATTCGTGGGTACCCAAGAGCGGCTGGAATTTACGGTCGTAGGAGACGCCGTGAACCGCGCCTCGCGCTTCTGCTCCGCGGCCGGAGCTAACGAAATTATACTCAGCTCCGAATTCCTGAAGCACGTGTGGCGCGACGTGGAAGTGGAGTCGCGCGACGTCCCGACAAAGCACGAAGGAACCTGGGCCGCTTTCCGCGTGCTCCGAACCAAACAGCCCCGTTGAATTACACGCCCGGAGCTTCGCTGGCCTTCCGGGCCAGCAGAAGATAGCCGTGCTGCTTCGCTTCCTCCGCGAAAGCCTTCAGCTCCGCTCTTCGGGCGGCCCCGGTCAGTGTTTCAGCGCGAGCCAGCCGCGCTTCCAGCGCCAATTCGAGGTAGCCGGCCGACCGCATCTGAGTTTCAACCTTGCTCAGGATGCCGGGGGACGGTGCCGAACCCCTGCTCCTGGTTTCTAATCTGGCTCTTTGAATCGTCAAAGCGGCGGCGATGGAAGGGTCGGCGGATTCCGCGGCCAAGTCCAACCCTTTGGCAATTTCCTGCCGCGCGTCTTCCAACCGGCCCAATCGCAAATAGAGATCGGCCAGAATCCCCCGGGCTTGCGCTTCATCATCCGAATCGCCGGCTTGCGCAAATTCGGGCAGAAGAGCTTTCAACTCGGATTCCGACTGGCGAAAGTTCCCGCTCTCCATCGCTATTTGCGCAAGTCCCCGGCGAGTGGTGCGCACGGTGGCTTTCTCGCCGATGCGGATCTGGATCGCAAGGGCAGCGCGGTAATTCTCCTCGGCTTGAGGCAAGAGCCCCGAAGCGAAAAAATAATCTCCCAAATCCGTGAGAGAACGCGCGAGGGCGGATTGGTCCTGCATTTCCTTGCGCAACTGGAGCGCTTGCTCGCAATTCTGCCTGGCGACAGGAAGTTCGCCGCTGGCAATCTGAGCATCGCAGATGTTTCCAAGGGAATTCGCGACTCTCTCTTTATCGCCAAGCGTCTCCGCTTCCTTCGCCACTTCTTGCAAAACGCTGATCTGGCTTTTTGGATTACCCATGGCTCCATCGACGTTGGCAATCGCTTCCTGGGCGCGCATCAGATCACCGTTCACTCCGCCCCGCTGGCGGGAGACCTCCAGGCTGCTCTCCCATAATTTTTTGGCCTCGGGCAGATGGTTTTCCCGATACTGCACCAATCCTAGATTCAGAAGCGCACCCGCCTCATTGTGCAGGTCTCCGACAGCGTGGGTTGCGGCCCGCGCCTCTTCATACAGCTTGCCCGCTTCCGGGTACTGCTCGCGGGAGAGAAAAAGATTGGCTTGCGCCGTTTTTGCGTGGGCGGTTACCGAAGCGATGCCGAGTTTCTCGCTTTGCTGGACGCTTTCGGAGCAGACGGAATCGGCTTCCTTGACGCGGCCCAGGATGGTCAAGGCCAGGCATTGTTCGATCCCCGCGTTCACGATTAGAAATTGGGACCCGATCGTATTGGCTGCTTTTGAAGCTTGCTCGGCGGCGTTGAGTCTTTGTTGGTTGTCGCCCAACCTGGTTTGCACTTCAGCCAGACCAAGATCCGCCTGGGCCTGAACTCCCGCCGGCACGTCTTTGCCCTTGAGCTGTTCCAGCGTGGCCAGAGCTTCTTTCAGGTGGTTCCCTTCCATCTGATTTCTGGCAAGTTCCAGGCCGTAGAAATAATTTTCGGGTTGCGTTTTCCATAAGGCCCGATAAGTATCCGCGGCATAATCCCACTGCTTGGCGTACTGCTTCTGGCGAAGCCCGATGCGAATTTTCTGATCGCCCGAGAGATTTTTCGCCTGCTCGAGAGCCGCCGTGGATTCTTCCCTGGCCTTCTCCTCATAACCAAGGTTCCACAAAGCCTCGGCCAGAACGCTGCGAACTTCCGCGTTTGCGGGATCGGCATCGAGAGCCTTCTGAAATTCCTGGCGAGCGCCCTCGAAATCGAAATTTTCCAGCTTTCGCATGCCCGTTCCGAGGGATTCGGAGACAAGATTCGATTGCACCTGGGGACTGCCGGCGCCTTCCGGGACGCCCAAAATCCCGAGAAGTTCGCCGCCCGTCGAGACGGCGACGGTTTCCCGGTCGGACTCAAGCAGTCGTTTATGCAGGCTACCGCCGCTTTGCCCTTTCTCCACGTCGAACATGTGAATGTCCCAGACGATGGTGCGCGAGCCGGGACTGCCTTCGACCGCGTACGTTCCATAGATAACGTAGCGACACCCGAATTGGTGGACGCGGGAGAGTAGTTCGGCCGGCGGTTCGTCGGGCATCTGGCTGGGAGCGGGCGGAGTCCACGGATTCGCCATGCTGACAAGCGTCTTATAGGTAACAGGCTTGATGTCGAGCCGCGACTGAAGAGTGTTGCGAAACTGGTCGCCCCACGGATCCAGATTTATGTCTCCGTTGACGTTCTTGAAACCCAGCACCGTAACCGAGGGCGAGCGCCGCCAGGGAAAGAGATTGGGGAAGGCCACTCCCAAAGCAATCCCGATGAGTGCTATGGCTGCCAATCCAAGCGCAGTCAGCACCAGGCGCTTGCGTCGCTGGCGGCTGACGGAGTCCGCACGCAGCAGCGTCTCGGCTTCCCCGACGAGCGCCCGCTCGACATCCTGAACAACCGTGAAACGGTCAGCGGGATCCATCTCCAGGCATTTCAGGATTGTGCGCGACCACGCTTCTTCGAGCTCCGGAACGATTGTTTTCGGTGCGGGCGGCGCTTCTTCCAGGCGTTTGAACGCGATTTCCCGCCAGTTCTTGCCCTCGAAGGGCAGCCGGCCCGTGACCATATCGAACATCACCACTCCCAGCGCGTAGATGTCAGTCGCGGGAGTGATCTCTTTTCCAGTGACCTGCTCGGGAGCCATGAACGACGGCGTACCGAGCATCTCCCCGGTGGGGGTGAGCGGCAATTCCGCGGCATCGAGCGAGTGTGCCAAGCCGAAGTCGCTGACGACCGCCCGGAGAACACCGGAGCCGGAACTCGGCGGCACGAGCATCACATTGTTAGTCTTGAAATCCCGATGCACCACGCCGGCCTGGTGGGCTGCTGCCAGTCCCGCGATCATCTGCTTCACCAGCGGCAAGGCTTCCGTGCTGCCCAGTTTTCCCTTTTCTTTGAGGAGTTGATCGAGGTTTTGCCCGGCGAGCAATTCCATGCTGACCACAAGCAGGTCGGCCTCGCCCGTTTTCCCCGCTTCGTGACGAAACAGATCGTAGGTCCGGCAGACATTGGGATGTGTGACTTTCTTCGCGACAACTATTTCCTGACGGAAGCGTTCGAGGGCCTTAATGTCTCCAAGGAACGCGGAGCGCACCGTTTTCAATGCGACTTTCTGGTGCAATTCTATGTCGAGCGCTTCGTAGACCTCACCCATGCCGCCTTGTGCGATGAATCTTACAATTCTGAATCGCTTTGCAATCGTGTCGCCAGGCGAGAATGCTGGAGAATGGGCGGACGGAATGGGAGCGTGGGCGCGCTTGTGGTCGAGTGCGCTGATTTCCGGAACGGGAGTCGCGGCGCGGCTCTCCAAAGTGTCCTGGCTGGTATCGTTCTCGCGCGGCTTGAGCGGAGGATTATCCATGAACTTTTTGGGGGACGTTCCGTTTGGCAGATTATGCCACAAGGGAAGGAGAATGCTCGAAAAGTGGGATGGGTGAAGCGTTCAGGAACTGGTTGCGGGTGCATTGAATAAACGTAACATGCATAGGAGTGGCGAGAATTAGCATAAAATGTCTGAAAATGTGCAACGGATTTCCGTCGTTTCGTCAAATGTGAACCGCAGGCAAAGAAATAATCAAATTAACCAAAAAACTACTTGACGCCGATTTTCGCTTTTGTGAAACTCCCACCACCAAGGTCCCCACAACAGTTGCAACTATTCGCTTTCTCATTTGAGGTGTGATATGCCTAGCGGAAAGGTTGGGGTTTTCCTTTCGATCTTTTTGGTTGTCCTGATTCTTGGACCTCAGAACTCCTACGGTTACACTAAAGGGTACGTTACTCCGTCTGGTAACGGAGATCTCTGCCCCAACGGTAGCGACCCATGCGTGGGCTTGTCACCCGGGGGCTTACTGGAAGTCGGGAACGGAACGACGATCACGGAATACTCGCTTTTCAGCATTGCGGGAGTAACGGACGGCTCGACGGTTACATTCTCTTTTTCAAGTTTCCCCGGGGTGGACGCTTCCGGCTTCAACTATTTCAATATCCTGGAGTGCGGGTCCGACCCTTCAGGCAATAGTAATCTTCCCGGGATCTATACCAGCCTCGGAACTAATCTAAATATTCCGTGCTCCCAGCTTGGTACAACTACGATTTCGGAGCTTGATAATGTTGGTGCCGGCACAATTGCTTTGACCTTCAGTGGGAACCTCCTTTCGAGTACATGGGGTTTCGCCGAACTACAGTCAGCGGGTGCGCCACAGCTTGAAGGCATTCAACTTGCTACACCTGCACCAGAGCCGGCATCGCTGTCCTTCCTGGCGGCGGGGCTAATCGGTATTGGGGTTATCCGGCGCAAACGGGCCGCATAGGCTAGAGCGAAAACTGTTTCTCAAGCGGGGTGAGGATTTTTCACCCCGCTTTTTCTTTCGCCGATGCCCTGTGCGCAACGCGGCGCATTTCCCCGTTGCGGAGGGCGGTTTCCTTCATTAACATACGGGCAGATTTTCGCAGGAGCGCGTCTTCACCGGGCCCCCCAAATTGCGCTCCTCTCCAAGGAGTCCTCCTATGTCGCATGCTCGTATTTCCCGAATGGCACTTGGCTGCTCGCTCGCGGCCCTGTTCGCCCTGCCAACTCGGGCGCAGACCGCGGCCGCGCCACCGGCTGCGGCGCCGGCTGCATCCGCCGTGCACAAAAAGCGCGTGGCGGTGATGAATTTCGATTACGGCACCGTACGAACGACGGTCCAGCAGATTTTCGGTTCGGACCAGGATGTAGGCAAGGGCATCAGCGACATGCTGGTGGAAAAACTTGTCAACGGCGGGCAATACTCGGTGATCGAGCGCAACGCGCTGGACAAAATCCTGAAGGAACAGAATTTCTCGAACAGCGACCGCGCGGATGCCAACTCGGCTGCGAAAATCGGGGCTGTGCTCGGCGTGGATGCCATCATCATCGGCTCGATCACGCAGTTTGGCCGCGATGATCAGCACACCAACGTCGGCGGCGGCGGATACGGACTTGGAAAGTTCGGCTTGGGCGGAGTGGGCTCCAGCAAATCAAAGGCGGTGGTCGCCGTCAGCGCCCGCGTAATCAATACCTCCACGGCCGAAATCATGGCTGCGGTTACGGGGAAAGGAGAGTCCACACGCGGCAGCACCTCACTGATCGGCGCAGGGGGAGGTGGAGGTGGTGGAGGTGGCGGAGGCCTGGACATGGGAAGCAGCAATTTCGCCAACACCATCCTGGGGGAAGCCGTCAGGGCCGCTGTCGACAGCACCGCGGAACAACTGAACGCGGCTTCCGACAAGGTGGAGGCGCTGAAACACCCGATCAACGGAGTCGTTGCTGATGTGACCGGCACTACGCTTATCCTGAATGTCGGCAAGAAAGTCGGCGTGAAAGTCGGCGACCAACTGGAGATCAGCCGGCAAGTGCGCGTGGTGAAAGATCCCACAACGGGAAAAGTGATCAAAGCGGTGACCGACAAGATCGGCCAGGCGACGGTGACGGACGTGGACGACGATTCGTGCACGGCAACGTTCAGCGGGGCCGGAGTGGCGAAAGTCGGTGACGTGGCCAAGAACAATCCCTGAGACACCGATTGTCTCGATCTGAATTCCGAGTCCGGGCGCCGTGGTTGCCTGGACTCGTTCTATTTTCGGCCTATTCTTTGGTGTATCCTCAGTGCGAATAGGTCGCCTTTAAGGCGTGCCGCGTGGAGGTTTGCATGACTGCCGAATTCACCGTTGGCCAAAGCGTTGGCGACTACGAAGTTCTCTCCGTGCTCGGACTGGGCGGCATGGGAAAGGTGTACAAGGTCCGCAACGTCATTTCCGACCGCGTGGAGGCGATGAAAGTCCTGCTGCCCGATCTGAATTCGCACAAAAGCCTGGCGGACAGGTTCCTGCGGGAAATCCGGCTGCTGGCTTCGTTGAATCACCCGAACATCGCGGCGCTCCGGACGGCCCTGACCTACGAAAATCAGTTGGTGATGATCATGGAATTCGTGGAGGGCGAGACGCTTGCGAACCGCATCGCGCGCGCGCCAATTTCGACCGCCGAGGCCGTGAATTACTCCGAGCAAATCCTTTCGGCGCTGAGCTACGCGCATAAGCAGAGCATAATTCACCGCGACATCAAGCCGGCGAACATGATGCTGACGCCACAGGGCGTGGTGAAGCTGATGGATTTCGGCATCGCGCGCTCGGGCACCGATGGTTCGTTGACTTCCACGGGGACAACGCTCGGGTCGCTGAACTACATGCCGCCGGAGCAGGTGCGCGGCGAGTCTGCCGACGCCCGCTCTGATCTTTATTCGTTTGGAATTTCGCTTTACGAATTGCTGACCGGAAAGCTGCCGTTCCAGGGCGATTCGCAGTATTCGCTGATGACTGCGCAACTGAACCAGCAACCGCCATCGCCGATCAGTTTGCGCGCGGACGTGCCGCCGGCGTTGAACGAGATCATTCTCATGGCGATGGCCAAAGAGCCCGCCGATCGATTTCAGAGCGCGGATGCGTTTTGCAACGCGCTGAAAAGCGTGCCGGTATCGGCGTTGCCGAGCTCCGGCACCACGTTTGCGCAGGCGGCACGGCCGTCCGCTCCGATCTCGCCGGACGACACGCTGATGGGAACACTGGCGCCGGGAGCCGGAGCGATGGGCCGGATGGCCAGCCCGCCTGCCACCACGCAAGCAGCGGTGCGGGTGCCCGCGCCGCCACCTGCGCCTCGGTCGCCTTCCGCAATACCGACAGTGCCGATGGGTCCCGCCACGGGTGTGGCTGCCGCGGCCGGTGAATCCGCACCTGCCGCTTATACGCCGCCGCCCGCGCGATCTTCCAGCCGCGGATTGTGGATGGCGATTGGGGTATTGTTGTGTGCGGGCGTGATGATTGCCGCCGGAGTATATATCCCGCGGCGAATGAAGACGCATGCGGACCCGCAACAGTCAACCCTGCCGTCGCAATCGTCAACGGATGCGACCGCGAAGCCGAACGGCAGCGCGGATGGGCCGGTTTCCATCACGACGCCGGTGGGGTCGGTAAATGTGGACGAGAAGGGAAATGTTTCGGTGCAGGCTCCGGGAGTTTCTGTGACTGCGACACCTGATGGGAAGGTGAATGTGACCGCGCCTGGTACTTCCGTTCAAGCGGGCGCGAAGACGAAATCAGATGGAAATCCGAAAGCGCTGCATCAAGGCGGCGGTCAGGCCACTGCTCCGCCCGTTCCTGCGGGGCCTTCCCAGGAGGAAATCGCGAAAATGGAAGACGAGGCCGACCGGTTGGGCATACGCGCGGCCACGGCTTCGCGGAGCGTGGAGACGCTGCGGCAACAGCAGCAAGCCTCGGGATACAACCTGCGCGGGGACATCGCTTCGGCGACGGAACGCATGCAAATGTACATGGCCAAGGGAGACGCGGCGTTGAAAGCGAAAGACATGGCCAACGCGCAGAAGTATTACGACCTGGCGGACGCGGAAATTTCCAAGGTCGAGAAATTCCTGGGCCACTGAATCTCAAGAGCCGACTCGCTTTCTAATTCATCCAAGCAAAAGAGGACCCCCTGCTCCGTCGGAGGGAAAACGGGGTGAGGGATGCTACTCTTTTAAAACTTTTCATGCTGCGCGAAGATGCGGCTTCGCGCCAGGAGAAACACACATGCCAACCGACGTAAAGATCGGGACACACCAGAAAGCGCTGACGATCAACCTGGATGGGGCGGTTTTCGGGTCGTTCGCGGAAATCGGCGCGGGGCAGGAGGTGGCGCGTTGGTTTCTGACCGTAGGCGCAGCATCCGGGACCGTGGCGAAAACGATTTCCGCGTACGACAAGGAAGTGAGCGACGACCTCTACGGGCGTGGGACGCGATACGTCTCAAAGCCCCGCCTGGAAGCGATGATGGAAAAGGAATGGAAGCAGTTGCTGGCCGAACTGCAGGCGACCCGCGGTGCAACGACGCGATTTTTCACTTTTGTCGACACGGTGTCGGCGCGCAATTTCGCGGGAACCAATGAGTGTCATGGTTGGGTTGGGCTGAGATTTCAGAAGGCGCCGGGCGCGCCGACGAGCGATGTGATTCTGCATATCAATCTACAGGATCCCACCAACCTGCAGCAGCAGGAGGCCGTCGGGATTCTTGGCGTAAATCTGATTTACGCGGCGCGGCACCACGTGGCATCACCGGAAGCTTTTCTCGCCGGAATCTTTGAGGACTTGAGCCTGGAACGGCTGGAGATCGACCTTGTTGAGTTGAAGGGGCCGGCGTTTGAAGCCTGGGACAAGCGCCAGTTGCACGCATCGCTGGTGACGAATGGCTACGCCGAGGCGGTAGCTTTTTCGGCGGAAGGCGAGGCGATTCCTCCGACCGAGTTGCTCTACAAGAAGGCCCTGGTGCTGGCGCCCGGGCTTTTCGAAATCGCCTCCGAGATGCACGGGCAATTGATTCAGAGCACATTGGCGCAACTTCCGAAAGAAGAACTCGAACAGAGCAAGGGAGGCCTGGGACTGTTTTGCCTGCCGGGCCAATCCATACTTCCGGCCGCCGCTGCGCCCACGGCGGAGCATGTGATGCGGCACGTGAACGACCTGCAGAAACTGGGATTCGGCACGCTGATTTTTCGCGCCAAGGAACTTTATTCAATGGGCGCCTACGTGAGCCGCTATACGAAATCGCGGGTGTACTTTGCCGTTGGCCTCTCGGTAATGATTTATGCAATGCAGGACCGCTACACGAATCTGGACGGGGCGTTGCTGGAAGGCACCGCCAGGCTATTCACGCAGAACGTAAGATTGAGCGTCTATCCGATGACGGAAGTTGCGCTGAAGGAAAGGTTGGCGGAACTTGGTGCGGGGCAGTGGACCTATGAAGCGACGGACGGATTGGTGTATGTGGACAACCTTCATCCAGCCGAGCCGATCAACTTTCTATTCCGGTATTTATTGGGTTGCGGGTTCATTGTCTCGGCGCGTCCAGCAGTAACCTGATTTAGTGGCAGAATTCGCAGGCGCGGCCGACGGTGCCGATGCCGAGCAGTTCGATGCGTGGCGAAAGGTACTGCGGGCGCGGCGGCTCCTCAGCCATCAGCGCGGTGCTGAGATATTTCTTGTTGTCGTCGCAGAAGATGGTTACCACAGTGGCATCGGGCCCGAGCTTTTCCTGGGCCTTGACGGCAGCCAGAAAATTGCACCCCGAAGAGATGCCCACGGCGAGTCCCAGGGAAAACGCAAGTTTTTGCGCCATCAGGATGGCGTCGCCATCAGGGATGGAAAGAACCTCGTCGAGTTCCTTCAACCGAACAATCTCCGGAATGAATTCGTCGGAAATTCCTTGAATGCGGTGACTCCCCACTTTGCAGCCCGTCGTAAGGGTGGGGGATTCTGCCGGCTCGACCGGATGCACGCGGATGGAGGGATCGCGCTGCCGAAGAAATTTCCCGACTCCCATCACCGTTCCGCCGGTGCCCACGCCGGCAACGAAAGCTTGCGGACGTTTGCCGATGGTCTTGAGCTGCGACCAGATTTCCGGCCCGGTGGTTTCCGAATGGGCTTCCGTGTTGGCTGGATTCGAGAATTGCCTGGGGAGAAAGATGCCGTTGGACGAGGCCGCTAATTCTTCGCAGCGGCGGATGCTTCCCAGAAACCCGCCTTCGCCTTTCGAAACCGAGACAACTTCGGCGCCGTAACTGCGAATCAGGTGCACGCGCTCCTGGCTCATCCAGTCCGGCATGAAAATCTTGACGGGGTGGCCGAGCATCCTGCCGATGGCGGCGAACGAGATTCCGGTGTTTCCGCTGGTGGCCTCGGCGATCGTGTGGCCCGGCGCAATTTTCCCGTCGGCGTAGGCCTGCTGGAGAATCCGCACGGCCATGCGGTCCTTGATGCTGCCGGTAAGATTCAGATATTCGGATTTCGCGTAGAGGACGCGGTGGCTGCCCTCGAACCGAAAGTGGATAGTGATGAGGGGAGTGTTGCCAACGAGCCGCGTCAGCGCCTCGAATTTCGAAGTGGGTATATCAGCAAGCGTAGGCATAGCAAGATGGTTGTCGCACGTTGCGTGGATTTCGGCAAGGGCACCTCGCACAGTCAGAGGTCAATTTGAGGAAGGGACGGGGCCGGTGAGCTTTGAGGCGTCCTGGGCAGCGGACGACTGGAGTACATTCCGGATGGCGCCAAAGAGTTCGGTGGGATTTATGGGCTTGGTGACATAGGCGTCCATACCCGCGGCGAGGCAGCGATCGCGATCTTCTTTCATGGCATGCGCGGTCAGGGCGATGACAGGTGTGCGGCGCCCGGTGAATTGCTCGCGCTTTCGGATTTCCGCGGTGGCTTCGAATCCGTCCATTTCCGGCATCTGAATGTCCATCAGGATGACGTCGAATTCGGCGCTCTGCGCAGCGCGAATTGCCTCCCTGCCATCGACGGCGATGGAGACCTGGAACCCGCGCTTTTGCAGGAGGCGTTGCGCTAGCGTGCGATTGACGGAGTTGTCCTCCACCAATAGCACGCGACATCCGGCGCCAGAGGTCGCTTCGAGAGCAGCGGAAAGCGGTGCTGACCTTTGCGACGCTCCTCCGCGCGGCTCCAACTGATCTCCGGCCGGGAACGCGCCTGCCTCTGCAAGCGCCAGATCCAGAGTGAAGTGAAAGAGGCTTCCCTTCTGGGGAACACTTTCAACCCAGATTCGTCCGCCCATCATTTCTACCAGCCGAACGCAGATTGCCAGGCCAAGCCCGGTGCCGCCATATTTGCGAGCCATGGAGCCATCGGCCTGAGAGAAGGCGGCAAATACTTTTTCCTGCATCTCCGGTGGAATGCCGATCCCCGTATCTTTCACGCCGAAGTGGAGCAGGGCACGGCCTTTGGCGGGAAACGCGGCGGCAATGGCCACGAATATCTGGCCGCTCTCGGTAAACTTGATGGCATTCCCCACCAGATTGAGAATTACCTGGCGGATTCGGCCCGGGTCGCCGACCAGCGCATCGGGGACATCGGCAGGCACCTTGAAGGAAAACTGGAGCCCTTTCTGCTGTGCGCGGATGGCGCATGTCTTCAGGATTTGCTGCAGGCTCTCGCGAAGGTGGAACGGGATCAGTTCCATTTCAAGCTTGCCGGCTTCGATTTTCGAGAAGTCCAGAATGTCATTGATGATGGCAAGCAGCGAATCGGCGGAGAAGCGGACCAGGCCGAGGTGTTCGCGTTGCTCCGGAGTGAGCTGCGTGTCGAGAACGAGATCGGTCATGCCCAGAATGCCGTTGAGGGGCGTGCGAATTTCGTGGCTCATGGTGGCGAGGAATGTGCTCTTGGCGGCGCTGGCGGCTTCGGCGGCGCGCTTCGCGTCTTGCAACAGCTGCTCATTCATTTTTCGCTGGGAGATGTCTTCGGCGGAGATGATGATTCCGCCTATGCTCCCGGAAGGATCGCGCCAGGGATAAACGGAGGAGCTTACCCACTGTTCAGCACCATCGGCGCGAATCCAAATGTCTTCTCCCAGATGCTGCTTTTCCCCTTCGAGCCCGCGGCGGTGCGTATCCTTCCACTTTTCGGGGAGGTTGGGGATCTGGTCATAAAGGCCAAGTCCGGTGAGGTCGGAATGGCCGAAACCGTAGTCCGTGGTCCAGCGCCGGCTGGCGGCCAGATAGCGGATATCGTGATCGAACATGGCCACGGCCACGGGCGCGTCCTCGATGAAGGCGCGCAGTTGGCGCGCGCTGGTCCGAAGTTCTTCCTCGACACGCTTGCGCTCGGTGATATCGGCCGCGAGGCCGAGGATATATTGCGGCTTGCCCGCGGCGTCGCGCAGGAGCGAAAGTTCGACGCTGGCCCAAACGAGCCGCCCATCGCGGAGAAGATAACGCTTCTCGAGGTGGAGACGATCAATTTCCCCTTTTGCCAGCGGCTGGTAGGCGTTCATGTCCCGCTCGACGTCATCCGGATGAGTGAGTTTGTCAAAGATGCTGATAGAGCGCATCTCGTCGGCGGTGCAACCGAGCATGCGCCCATATGCGGGGTTCGCCGTAATTTGACCATCGTTGATCTTGGCGACGGCGATTCCCAGTTCGGCGCCTTCAAATACGGCGCGGAATTTCTGCTCACTTTCGCGGATGGCGTTTTCAAAGGTACGGCGCTGCGAAATATCCAAAAAGGTGACCACGCTGCCGATGGCCTGGCCGGCCCTGAGTAGAGGATGAGACCAGTATTCGACGGGGAAGGTGGTGCCATCACTGCGCCAGAAAACCTCCTCATCGGAATGGGTATCTTTTCCGATGCGAAATGCATGAACAATGCGGCAGTCCTGCATAGGGAACGGCGTGCCATCGGCGTGAGAATGATGGAACAGCAGATGGCCGTTTAGCCCGAGGACCTGATCGCGAGAGGAAAATCCGAGGATGCGCAAGGCCGCCTGATTGATAAACGTGCACACGCCTTGTGGATCTATGCCGTAGATGCCCTCGGCGGTGGATTCAAGGATCAGGCGAATGCGTTCTTCCTCGTCGGCAAGCGCTTGTTCCACTTTTTTACGTTCCCCGATAATGGCGCCGAGGATCAAAGCGGTCAGGGCGAGAATCAACATCAGGAACTGGAGAACCGCAAGATCCTCCATGCCCTGGTGGGCCACGCGCATCATGATGGCCAGGGTGGAATCGACAAGGATCAAGGCCACCAAAACTCCCCGAATTCCCCGGCGAATAGCAATCCAGATCAGCGGCAGGAAGAACAGATAAAACAGGTGGGCGCTGCGGGCGAAACTGTTGCCGAACGCGAGATAAATCAGCAAGCCGAGCGAAGCGAGGAAACCGAAATATTCGAGGATTTCCGAGCGGCTCCAGATCCACTTTTTCTCTGCGGGAGCGGACTCCTGAGCTCCGGCATAACCGAGATAGCGGCGGCACCATGGGATGAAAAATTCGAGCAGAAAAGGAGTTACGCTCGAAAGCGCGACGGCGTCGCCAATCCACCAGTTAAAGGCCGCCTGGGCATAATTGGCGGAGGAGATTTCACCGCTGTGGACAAGAACAGATGTACCAGAGGTCGCCACTGCAAACGAGGCCAGCAGCGAGACCCCCAACAAATGAGTAACGTCGCGGACGGAGCGGATCCGATTTTTGCCCGTCAATTTGCGGCGGAGATAAAGACTGGCGGAAGCGTAAATCAGGGGAATCAGCGGATTGAGCAGTAGAAAAGGAAGGCTAGTGACGCTTTGATGGTAATTAAGATATCCCGCGATATATCCGGCGACCAGGAGAACGGGGAATATTTCCACTCCAAGTCCTACGAATAAAGCGACGGCTACTCCAGCCGGCGGATACCAGGCGCTGATGCTGGGCCAGATCTGCAAATAGACCGTGGTGCGATCCAACAGTACGTAGACAAACACGCACGCTACAGCAAAGACAAGACGCCTGAAGTAGAGAGAGAAATTGATGGTGGAAGGCTTCGGGGGCGAACCCGGAATCGGGCGGACCCGGAAAACCCGAGCCAAAAGAGTGCGGAAAGAACCATTGTTAGTGGCGGGAACCGCTCCATCTTGAAACACTTTATTCGAGGCGTGCTTCAGGTTGGGGGCCGTTTTCTTGCCCGCTGCAACACTCGCGCCAGGATCGATTTTCCCTCGAGCCACAAATCCTTTGTAAGTTGTTGAGCTTTCGAGAGCCTTGAGATGCGGGGACGAAAGCTCGCTCTAATGGCCATAGATTGCCAGAAAGGATACGAGCACTTGAGATACCGAACCGGGGGTGCTACTGCGACGCACGGAGATTCCGGTACAATGCGACTGGCAGCCGATTCGAAAATTGGCCGACAGGTGAAAGCGTGATTCATCGATTTGTGTTTCATAACGAAGAGCTCAAGACAGTCGATAAAGTGCGTTGGTCGCCGGGACAGGCGGGGTTGATCTGTGGCTGGGGACTATTCACGACCATGCGGATCGTGCGCGGGGAGGCCTTCGCGTACGAACGCCACTGGAGGCGCCTGGAGAAAGATGCCGCACTCACACGGCTGCCGTTAACGTATTCCAGCGCCAGAGTGCGGGTTCAATTGCAGGAGGTGATCCGCGCAAACAAAGTGGAAGACGGGTGCGCACGAATCTACCTGGTATGGAATACCGTGGGCTTCTGGAAAAGCGAAGAAAAGATGCCCGAAGTGGACCTGGTAATCACCAGCGCGGATGTTCCTTCGTATCCTGAGACTCTTCGTGTTGCGGTCCGCGAGCACGGGCGGCATGCGGCGTCGCCGTTGGCGGGAGTGAAAACCACTTCGTGGCTGGGCAGCGTCTGGGCTGTGGCGGAAGCCCAGCGCGAGGGATTTGACGAAGTGGTCTTGCTGAACGAACGAGGCGAAGTCAGCGAATGCACGGCGGCAAACATTTTCGCAGTGAAGGGCGACAAAGTTTTGACGCCGCCGCTGAATTCAGGTTGTCTGGAGGGCGTCACGCGCGGAGTTTTGACGGAAGTGGCTGCGGAAGCGGGCACATCGGTGGTTGAGCAAACGATGCGGGTGGAAGATCTGTATTCGGCCGACGAAGTGTTCATCACTTCCACGAACCGCAATGTGATCGGCATCCGAGAAATCGCAGGCCGGAAGATTGGGAACGGAACCACGGGAAAGGTTACAAAGCGGCTCGACGTCGCTTTCGATGCTTTCGTGATGGATTATGTGGAGCGCAGGGTGGCCGCAAATCGCTAAAGGCTCCTGCCCAGCTTAAATCTTAGTGATTCGCCGGTGAGCGGCCGGTGGTATGGTGGATGGGTTCGCGCCGCCGCAGGATGTGGGGCGAGGCGCAAGAGCGCGTGCTACAATGCGCGGTTCAGTGGAGGAGCAGGGGCGGAGGGCATGACGGAAACCCTGGTGCAAAGCGAAGCGGTCCTCGAGGTGATTTCCCCCGACGGCGCGCGAAAGTACGTTCGCGTCACCCAGGTGCCTTTCCTGATCGGCCGCGGCGCGGAAACCGGCAACCATTTGCAATTGACGGACCGGCGTATCTCGCGCAACTGCGCGGCAATTGTTATGGAAGCGAACCGCTATTACCTGGAAGACCGGGGGCAGCGGCGCGGGATGTTCGTGAACGGTGAAAAAGTGGAAAGCCGGATGCTGAATGACGGCGACACGGTCACCTTCGGGCTGGAAGATTCCTACCAACTGATATTCCGTTCCGCCTCGGGCACTGCCGAGGAAGCGATCCCCCAGTTGCTGACTCGCATCGATCACATGACCAGTTCCGAGTCCACCGGCGGCGGGCTGCGGAAATTAAACATGCTGCTGGAAGCGACGTCGCTGCTGCATTCGCAGTTGCCGCTCGATTCCGTGCTGGCCAAGATGATCGATCATGCGATTGCAGTGACGGATGCCGACCGCGGCCTGCTGCAGGAAGCGGTGGACGGCAATGTGGAGAACATGCGGGTGCGGCTGGCGAGGCGCAGCGGCGGGCAGCGGTTGCCTCCCGAAAGCATGACGCCCAGCCAGACCGCCATTCAGCTGGCGATGAAACAACAGTCACCGGTGATCACCGAGGATTTGGCGCAAGCCGAAATGAACCTGCAGGCAGCGGCCAGCATCGTTGCCCAGGGATTGCGGGCCGTAGTGGTGATTCCGCTCTACGCGAGCGCGCGATCCCGCACGGATGCCTCTTCGACCGATGTGCGGCGCGGTGATTTTCTCGGCGTGCTGTACATGGACTCCAAGCGGCCGACTGCGTTTTCGAAGCTCGACAGGCAGATTCTGGATGCGCTGGCGGCCGACGCGGCCAGCATCCTGGACAACGCCCGCCTCGTGGAGCGCGAGCGCGAACGTCAGCGCCTGGAGCAGGAAATCGGCATCGCCCGCGACATCCAGCAAGCCCTGTTGCCAAAAAATTTGCGCGAATATCCCCACCTGGCCGTCTCTGGCGTGAATTTTCCCTGCTTGTCCGTGGGAGGCGATTACTTCGACGTTTTCCCGCTGGACGACCGGCGCACGGCGTTTCTGCTGGCCGACGTGAGCGGCAAAGGGTTGGGAGCCGCGCTGCTGACGACGATGTTGCAGGGCGCGCTATCCGGCATGACGCTGGGCACGGACCCGGCGCGGACATTCAACCACGTCAATCGCTTTTTGTGCGACCACGCGGAAGTCGGACGCTACGCCACAATGTTCTTCGGCATTCTGGAGGACAGCGGGAAACTCGAATACATCAACGCGGGACATCCTTCGCCGATTTTGTTGCGCAAGGAGACCACGGAGGAAGCGTTCACAGAAGGATCCTTCCCCGTGGGACTCGTGCCTGAAGCGGAATTCACCACGGCTTGTCTTCAACTCGAGCCGGACGATACGCTGGTCCTCTTCAGCGATGGCGTAACCGAAGCGATGGATCCGGAAGAAGAACTTTACGGGGTGGCGCGATTGCGAGAAGTGCTGCAAGGTAAGACCGCGCTGCCGCTGGATGAGATCCAGAAAACCGTGCTGGAATCGGTGGAAAATTTCGCACGCGGCGCGCGCCAGGCGGACGACCTGACGATTCTGGTGGTCCGGTACCGCGCCGTGGCCGCTGGCGTAACCGAAGCCGGCGTTGCCACCGGCAAGTCCGCCGCGGCCAACGATTGATTCGACCTATTCCCGAACAAAAGCACCGAACAATCTCATCCTAAGTTCCGCAGCAACACTGTGATATGCTCCTCCCACGAGCTGAAAGTCTTGTATCCGCCCATAGTTTTTTCTGCAGAACTAACTAGCGATTTCGGTACACAACCAACGGGGACAGCTCTCCTCGGACGAGGATTTCATGAAAATTTTCAGAATGTGCATGAGTTGGATGGCCAGTGTTCTCTTGCTCAGCGGAACGCTGGGCATCGAAGGTTGCGGCGCAAAAGAAGCGACTCCCGCGCCCGTTGTCCAGGCAAGTCCGCAACAATCTTCAACAGCTGCCGCGCAGGATCCGGCGGCATCCCCGGGGGACGCGCAGCAAGCCGTGCAACTTCCGGAGGTCAATCTCACCGCGGATGGCCTGGACGAGTTGCTCGCTCCCATCGCCCTGTATCCCGATCCCGTGCTTGCCGTGATGCTGCAAGCCTCCGTAAATCCGCAGGAAGTGATGGATGGCGGGAACTGGCTGGCGGCGGATGAGAATCACAACCTGAAAGAAGCGGCCTTGGACCAGGCTTCCGAGAAGGCGGGTTTTACTCCGGTGATGCAGGCGCTTTTGCACTACCCGAGCGTCGTAGACCTTATGTGCTCACAGTTTGACTGGACGAAACAGCTGGGAGCGTCGTACGAGTCGAGTCCGAAGGCTGTTCTTGCTTCCGTGCAGAGGCTGCGCGCGCAAGCGGTGGATACGGGCGCCCTCAAGAGTTCTCCGCAAATGAAAGTGGATGTTAAACAGGATCAGGGTCAGCAGGTTGTGGAGTTGAAACCCGCCGACACCAAGACCGTCTACATCCCGCAATACGATCCAGCCCAGGTCTACGGAACAACGACCACGACGACGACAAACGGCGGAACAACGACGACCACCACCACAACGACGGGAGCGGCGCCTGGCACAACCGTTGTCAACAACAACACGACCGTGGTGAAGGAAAAAGAGGGCGTCAGCACAGGGACGGCCGTGATGATTGGCTTGCTGGCGTTCGGTGCGGGAGTCGCGGTGGGCAATTCAATGAGCAGCAACCACTATTACTATCCGGCGTGGGGTTATGGCGGAGTCTGGTATGGTCCGCGGCCGTATTATCCGCCGCCCTACCATCCCGTTTATTACGGCGGCTGGCACGGAGGCTATCACTACAACCGACCGCCCTATTACGCCCATTACAACGTCAACGTCAATGTAAACAACAACTACTACAACCGCTTCAACAACAACGGCAACATGCAGCCGAACTACAAGCCGCGGCCCGTGCCCTATAACAACAATCCGAACGGCACCCTGGCGAAGAACATGGGGAACAATCCGGCGAACAAGAGCGGGGTGAATTACAAACCTGGCAATACTGCGGCAACGCGACCCGCCGGCGGAAACAACGCAAATAACATCCAGCGGCCGGCCACTGGAAATACACCAAACACGGCGCAGCGGCCCAGCACAGCGAATAAGCCGAGCGATTGGAAAGGGCAATCTACATACCAGGGAAACAAGAATGCCCAGACCCGTCCGTCGACCTCGCCGGGAAATGCGAATGCTGGAAATATGAACAGGATGGGCGGAACCCAGCCGGCGAACACCCCTTCGGGCGATCGCGGATTTGCCACCCAGGGTGGCACTCGCCCGAACACCGGCAACATGCAAGCGTCGAGACCCGCGAGCGGAAGCACGCAAGCATCCCGGCCGAGCGCAGGAACTGCCACTTCGCCAAGCACGCGCCCGGCTACCGGCAACGCGCAGGCATCTCGGCCCGCTGCCAGTTCACAGCCAGCGGCGCGACCTGCAACACAGCCATCGAGCCGGCCGCAATCAAGCGGAGGAGGCGCATTCGGCGGCGCGAGCAATCCGTCCAGCGACCGAGCTGCCAGCAATCGTGGACACAGCAGCATGGGTGCGCAGGCGAAGAGCACCCCGAAGGCGGCTCCATCAGCGGGCGGGAGGAAAAAGTAAGCCATGAGCGAATCAAAAACGAGAGAACTCACGATGAAGCCACCAATGAGATTTTTCCTGTGCATAGCTGGAACTGCATTGCTGATGATGCTGGCCGGCAAAACCACTGCGGCGGACCAAAAAACCTTTGCGACTCCGACCGAGGCGGTCAAGGCCTTGATCATGGCAGCAGAGGATGGCAACCCCGACGAAATGGTGACGATTCTGGGGGATGAAGGAAAAGAAGTAGTGTTTTCGGGCGACGCCGTTCAGGATCAGGCAGGGAGAGAAGCGTTCGTCAAAGCGTACAAAACCAAGCACGCTATCGTCACACAGGATTCGAAGACCCGAATTCTTCAAGTGGGGGCCAGGGACTGGCCGATGCCGATTCCCATCGTCAACGATGGCGGCAAATGGAGATTCGATACCGCCGCGGGAAAACAGGAGATCGTCTTTCGGCGTATCGGACACAATGAACTGGGCGCAATCGCCACATGTCGCGGTTATATCGCCGCTCAGAAGGATTATGCGGCTGCACCACACGACGGACTTCCGGCGGGGCTGTACGCCCAGAAGCTGATGAGCGATCCGGGGAAACAAAATGGACTTTACTGGGAAACCGCGGAAGGGGATGCGCCGAGTCCGGCGGGCCCGCTGCTTGCAGAAGCTGGAGTGGAGGGATATGGCACCCCAACCGCCGGCAATCCTCAGCCTTATCACGGATATCTCTACCGGATCCTGACCGCGCAGGGAAGCGCGGCGAAGGGCGGAGCAAAGAGCTACTTGACGGACGGCCAGTTAAGCGGCGGCGTTGGGCTTGTCGCTTATCCCGCGGATTACCGGAACAGCGGAGTGACGACGTTTATCGTCAATCAGAGCGGCGTTGTGTACCAGAAAGATCTCGGCGAAAAAACAAGCGAGATCGCTGGGGCACTGACGGAATACAACCCCGACAAAGGCTGGAAGAGAGTGCCCCCGGGCGAGTGAGCGAGAACTGCCGGAAACGTACATAGCCGGACGCCGGGAAGAGATTCGGCGAAAAGAAAATAAGGGCGCCTGACTCGATGTCAGGCGCCTTCTCTTTTTAGGGTTTGCACGTAGGCACAGCGGACGCCGCAGATGCCACTGGCAAAGCGTGCACATTTTGTCCGGCAAGCAGTTTGTTTATTGCAAGAAGTGTCTCCGAGTTGAGCTTGTTCCATGCGGCGACGTTTTTTGCGATGGATTGGCAGCTTGCATTGACGGCATTGACCGCCGAGTCGGCGGGCCTCAGGTCCGCGCTCTGGACCATGACGAGGTCGTGGCCCAAATCGCGGTTCAGAATGCCGAAGCCCGGAGCTTCCGCGTTTCCATCCTCAAGGGCATGCAACTGATTTTCAAATTCCCCCATCGCATCGGTAACTTCCTTGGGCGGATTCGCGGCCAGGGATTTCTTGCGGGCATCATACTCTTCATGCAGCGCCAGAACCGCCTGGAACGCATGCGCGGTGTCTTCCATCCAAGCAGAGATTTTCCGGGAGAGCGCAAGCTGCGCGGCGTAATCTTCCTGGCCGATGTGAACGCGCGGGTCCGGCAACACTTGCAGCTTCTGTTTGTACGACTTCCCTTCCCGCGTGAAAACCAAATCATACGTTCCCGGCGCCGCCAGCGGCCCCGGCGGCTGCACGCGCGGCGTTTCGCCGGGGACGGAATGATCCGGCAACGTATATTCCGTGTATTTCAATCGCGCGCCAAAATATCCGTAAGGCAACGCGGTCGGATGCGCGTAGTGAAGGTCCCACACGAAGCGGTTGATGCCCGCCTGATTGGGAAGAGCGTCGGGCGGGTAAAACCAATATTCCGGCACGTTGGGCGGCGGGATCGTCTCCTGCACCCCGCGGCTTGAATAGTGGCGCACCAGATTTCCCTGCTGGTCGTAGATATCCAGCGCGAGCTCGCTCTTCGACGGAGACTTTTGAAAATACTGCAGCACCGCTCCGTCCGCGGGATTACGGGCGGCGGGCGTTTCCGTCTGCAATGGCGTATCCGGATAGTTGTCCCAGTGCGCGCGGAGCGCGGGCTCCGGCTGGAAGAATTGCGCGGGTGATTCGGCGAGTTTCGCAGACCACTGGCGGAGCGCGGAAATGTCGTCGAGGATCCACAGGCCGCGGCCAAACGTGGAAGCGACAAGATCCGCTCCGTGGATAGCGAGATCGGTGACGGTGGCTGTGGGCAGATTCAGTTGCAGCGGTCGCCAGTGATCGCCGGAGTCGAAAGAAACGTATACCGCGTTGGCGGTGCCGGCGAACAAAAGTCCCTTGCGGCCGGGATCTTCGCGGATGGTGCGCGCCATGCCGTCTTCGGGGAGGCCGGCAACGATTTTTTCCCAGGTTTTTCCGGCGTCGCGCGTGCGATAGAAATACGGATGGACGTCCCGCGGAGCGTAGAGCAGCGAAAACGTATCGTGCTTGGCAAAAACCGCGGCATACGCGGTGTTGGCATCGTGCGGCGAAGCCTCAATGCAATTGATGTAGGGATGCTCGGGAAGATTCGCGGGGGTGACATCGGTCCAGGTGGAACCGTCACGGGTCACGTGGATGAGCCCGGTCGTCGACCCCGCCCAGATCAGGTTGGCGTCGAGAGGCGAAGGCGCGATGGTCTGAATCGCCCCGCGCGCAGCGGCTTGAGCCAAATCGTCGTCATCATCCTCCGCCTCTCCCCACAGCGAAAATTCATTGGCGTCTTTGGTGAGCGTGTGGCCGTTCGCCATCGGCTTTGCCGCGCCGGCCGGCACTGGATTGTTGCTGGTAAGATCCCCGCTTATTTCCTTCCAGGATGTTCCGCCGTCGGTTGTCTTCAGAACAAACTGCGACCCGTAATAAAGCGCATGGGGATCGCGAGGAGAAAAAATCAGCGGAGTCTCCCAGGTGACGCGATAGCCCGTGGGGGGAAGAAAAATCGTGGCAACCTGGCCCGTGGTGCGATTCATGCGCAGGATCACGCCGTACCACCCGATCGAATAGACGGAATTTGCGTCGAGCGGGTCTGGGGCAATGAACGCGCTCTCGAACGAGCCGGTTGGAAACCAGTCGCGATACGTGATCAGGCCAAAGTCCGTGCGATTGGGCACGGAGACGGAACCCGAATCCTGCTGCGAAGCGTAGAGCCGGTACGGAAAGAATCGGTCGGTGGCGACTCTGTAAAATTGCCCGGTTGGCTGGTTATACCAGGTGTTCCAGATTTTTCCCCCGTCGAGTGTGATCACCGCTCCCTGATCCGTGCCCTCGATGATGCGGCTGGTGTCTTCCGGCGCGATCCACAGGACGTGGTCGTCCTCCCCGCTGGGCGTGCCCTTCCACGCGGCGAAGGTGCGTCCGCCGTCGGTGGATTTGTACGTGGAGGTCTGCATCACATAGACGACCTCTGGATTCCTGGGATCCGAGTAGACGCGGCCGAAATAATCGTCACCGAGCACGCGGGGATCCTGCGTGATTTGCTGCCACGTTTCGCCGGCATCGTCAGAGCGGAAAAGTCCCTGGCGCATTAGCGCGAAAACGCGTTTGCCGGAAAGAGCCGGAGCGATGGCAAGGCCGATGCGCCCACGGCGAGCTTGCGGCAATCCCTTTTCGCCGGTGGGAACCCAGGTTTCGCCCGCATCGGAAGATTTCATGATGACGGTGTCCACTTCCTGCTCTTCCTGGGCCTTCTCTTCGGCGGTTTTTTCCGAGCGAGGCGAAGGAATTCGCCGGATCACCGCAAGGATCACCCGGGAGTTGCCGGGCTCGAAGCCCAGTTCGGTGGGGCTGTGGCGGTCATCTTTATAGAAAATTTTGCGCCACGACTTTCCGCCGTCCGTGGTTTTGTAAATGCCGCGGTTATCGCTCGGCGTCATGTCGCCGACAGCCGCCACGTAGACCGTGTTCGCATCTTTGGGATCGACGAGAATCGAGGGAATCGTGCGCGATTCGCGAATGCCTATGTTCGTCCAAGTCGCGCCGGCGTCGGTGGATTTCCAGAGGCCGTTGCCCGGCGTTTGCTCGCCGGTGGCGACGTAGATTGTGCTGGGGTCTGAAGGCGCGACCACCAGGTCGCCAATCGAGGCAACATGCGCATCATCGAAAATCGGAAACCATGTGACGCCGCCTGTGGTGGTCTTCCAGACGCCGCCGCCGGGCGTGCCCATGTAGTAGGTTTTGGGGTCGCCGGCGACTCCGGCCACAGCGGTAACGCGTCCACCGCGAAAAGGTCCAATCAACCGCCAGGTGATGCCTTTCATCTGGTCAGCAGAAAATTCCTGAGCGGGAACAAACGAACTGAGCGCAAGTGATGCGATCGCGAGGAAAGAGAGGAAAAGAGTTCGGGTGCCGCGAATGAAACGAGCCGGGGATGAGTTCAAATCGGTGTCTCCTGACAAAAAGTGAGTGTAACATGCACGGCGCGAGGGCGCCTTGCCGGGAGGAATAAAGGAATCTACAAGACGCTTCTGGAACTCGCTGGCTGCCCGCCCTCCTTCGGCGAGCGGGATGATGACTCAGGTTGCTGGCGGAAGTAATCGAGTTTTGTCAGCACGATTGAGTGCGCAAAAGCGGAAGCGGAGCTCTCGCACTCCAAGGGGACTTCAACCGCCCCGGGGCAGCTTTATCGGTTAGAGTTCGCGCAGCGCCACGGCTACGGGACGAATCGAAGCGCGAATCGCAGGAAGCAGCCCGCCGAGAACGCCCATCACCAGCGCGAAGAGAATGCCCATCAGCAGCAGGTCAAATGTGATCTTGAAGGCGAACGCCAGGTTCGAAAAGGTCTGAAAGTTCATGGTGCTGGTGGTCAAGCCGTTCAGCGGAAGCACGGCGATGCAACCCAGGATGCCGCCAACAATCGAAATCAGCAGCGCCTCGAAGAGAAACGAAAGCAGCACGTTCGGGGTGGAAAAGCCCAGCGCGCGCATGGTGGCGATTTCTCGTCCGCGCTCGGCGACGGCGGAATACATCGTGTTCAGCGCTCCAAACACCGCGCCCACGGCCATAATGAGCGCGACGATGCCCCCGAGCACGGTGATCAGCCGGGTCATGGTGGTGGACTGCTTCGCGTAGTAGTCGATTTCGCGCACCGCATCCACGTTCAAGCGCGGGTCCGAAGTGACGGAATCCTTAAACTGCTGGAACGCCGCGGGCGAAGTCAGGTGAACGGTTGCCGACTGAAAAATATTTGCCGGCCGCTGCAAAACCTGGCTCAGAATTTTCGCATCGCACCAGATTTCCGAATCGAACGACGAGCCACCGGCGTCAAAAACCCCGACCACCTGCCAGTGACCGCCGCCAAGACTCACGGTGTCTCCAAGTTTCAAGCCTGAATACGTCTTTGTAGCGTTTTTCCCGACAATCATCTGAGAAAGCCCCGGCTGAAACATCTGTCCCTGGGCCAGCTTAACGAAAGTTCGAATCTGCATGACGTTAGGTGAGACGCCGCGAACCTGCACGTTGGCATCCGTCCCCGTGCTGATCAGGGGAATCGGCACAACTCCGACGACTTCCTGAGTGACCAGCGGGCCGGTGGAATCGTGCGCTACTCCCGGCGCATCCTGAACAATGCGCACCGAATCGAGTGTGATGCCGCCCAGCATTTCCGACGCGGAGCCCGCCCGCATCACCAGCGCATTCCCGGGGGAACCGGAAGCCACCAGCGTGGACTTGAAGCCCTTGGCCAGCGAGAGCATGGCCACGAACACGCCCACCGTACCCGCAATCCCAAGCACCGCGACAATGGTCGAAGTCCACCGCGCGCGGATGCTTCGAAAATTGTAGGACACGGGCACCGTGTTAAAAAACGGAGCCAGCAGCCCCACAAGGATCGTCAGGCCGAGCAAGAATACAAACACCGCGGCTAGCGTGACCACGAACCCAAAGAAAATTTTGGCCGGCATTCCTAGACCCTCCTCAGGGCGTTGACGACCCGAAGCCGCATGGCACTGACGCCGGGAATTATTCCGCTTGCGAATCCCACGACTATGGCGAGAACCAACCCAGCGAGCAGCATCGACGGTGCAAGCACGATACTGGGCAATAAGCCGGCGAGCGCCTTACCCAATGCCGGGACAAGAATCATGGCGCCGAGGATGCCCAGCAATCCGCCGAACAAGGCAATTGCCAGAGCTTCAGCAAGCACAAAAAACAAAATCGCCAGATCCGAAAAACCGATGGCCTTGAACACGGCAAGCTCCGAGGTGCGCTCGCGAACAGAGATCGCCATCGTGTTGCCCGTCACGAGCAGGAGCGTGAAGAAGACCACCGAGCCGATGGAAACAATCAGGAACTGGATGTTGCCGAACTGCTTCACCCAGTTGGCCGCGAAGGCGGATTCGGTCTGCGTCGTGGTTTCGAAGGGAGAATTGGCGAATTCCGCGTCAATGGCCTTCGCGATGCGCGGCGAGTCATCTGGATTGTCAACGCGGAGGACATACCAGCCGATCTGGCCCTTCACACGGTCTGGAACTTTCTCCTCGAAATAGTCCCACTGGAACCAGAACTGCGTTTCGTCATCCTGCGGACGCTTGCCGTGGTAAATACCGGCCAGGTTGAATTCCCAGGAACCGCCTCCGTACAGCGTGGTCTTGATGGGAATGCGGTCGCCAATTTTCCAGCCGAACCTCTCGGCCGTCTTGGCGCCGGCAATAGCTCCCTGGCGGTCCTTCAGAAAGTTCGCCCACTGGTCATCGGGGACGATCAGTTCCGGAAAAACTTCGCGCTGGGCTTGTGGGTCGATCACGAACTGGGGGAAAAAGTTCTTTTCGTCAATGTACGTGCCGCCGAACCAGTTGTTGTGAGTCACGACTTTTACGCCGGGGATGCGCATGATTTTGTCGCGGTGGGCGAGCGGCATCAGGTTGATGATGGACGTGCGGTTGATCACCACCAGGCGATCCGCGCCGGCAACGTCGGCGCCGCGGTTAAATGCGTCCCGCACGACGGCGAGGAAAACAAACAGGAACAGCGCGACGGCAAACGAGCCGATTGTCAGCAGCAGCCGAACCTTTTTGCGAAACAGGTTGGCTAGGATGATGCGCGAAAATTTCATACGACACCTCCGGCCGTACTCAACTGCGGCTGTTTGCGCCCTTCAACAAGCACTCCTTTTTCAAGGTGCAGCGTGGTGTTGGCGCGGGAAGCGACAACCGGATCGTGCGTAACCATCAGGACGGTTTTGGAGTGCTTGCCGACCAGCTCCTCGATCAGCGCCATGATTTCGTCCGCGCTTTTGCGGTCGAGATCGCCGGTGGGTTCGTCGCAGAGCAGGAAGGTCGGGTCGGAGACGACGGCGCGGGCGATGGTGACGCGCTGTTCCTGTCCGCCGGACAGCTGGCGGGGGAAATGATTCATGCGGTCGGCCAGACCGACAACGGAAAGCGCGGTCTCCACGTGCTCGCGCCGCTCGGCTTTCGAAAGCTTGGTGAGCAACAGCGGCAATTCGACGTTTTGAAATGCCGTAAGCACGGGAATCAGGTTGTACATCTGGAAAATAAAACCCACGTGTCGCGCGCGCCATTCGGTCAGGCGATGGGCGGACATGTTGGTGATTTCGTCGCCGTCCACCGTGATGCTGCCGCGTGTGGGAACATCGAGCCCGCCCAGCAAATTCAAAAGCGTGGTTTTGCCGGAACCGCTCGGCCCCATGAAGGCGATGAATTCGCCCTTCTGCACATCCAGGTTCAGTCCCTGGAGCACGTGAATGTCTTCGCCTCCGCGACGATACGTCTTGTCGAGGTCGCGAACCTGAATCAGGCTGGAGTTACCGCCACTTCCGTCAACTTTCACCATGGGGAGCGCTCCTATTGTTTAATCTGCACCGACTGGCCATCACGCAACGACTCGGGACCCTTTACAACCACCACCGCGTCCGGCTGCAGCCCGGCAAGAATTTCCACGTCCGTGCCGCGATTGGAACCCAGCGAAACCGCCCGGCGTTCGAGCGTATCGCCCTTCACCACGAAAACGAACCTGGAAGAGTTGTCCTGGTGAATGGCGAGTTGCGGCACCAGGGCCACCGCGGGCGCCGCCGTGGGTGATTTATCCGCCGCAGCTTTGGGCTTTTCGTCTTCCAGGAAAGTGACCTTCACTCCCATGTCCGGAAGAATCCGCGGTTGCGTGGCCGGGTCGATCAGGCGGACATGTCCGTCGTCCGTGAACGAGATGCGAACTTTCACGGTGGCTTTCTGCCGGTCCGCAGTGGGGATCACTGTGCGCACCTTCGCGGGAATGCTCCAATCCGGATAGGCATCCAGAATCGCCGTGACGGGTTGGTTGGGCTGCACCTTTGCGATATACGACTCGCTGACATCCACCTCAATTTCATTCGAGTGAAGATCGACGATGGTGGCGATTCCGGTGCGCGTGAAGCCGCCTCCCGCCGATACCGGAGAGACCATTTCGCCCACCTGCGCGTCTTTTGAAACCACAATTCCGGCGTATGGCGCGCGAATCGTGCAGTTATCCACGGCCTGCTGCTGCTCGCGAATGCGGGCTTCCGAGCCTTCCACCTGCCGTTTCGCCAGATTGATTTTGGCGCGCAGGCTGTCGGCGGCCATGACGGAAGCATCGAGAGCCTGTTGGGTCTGGACGCCTTCCTTCACAAGCTGCTGCGTGCGGCGCAGCTCGATCTCCGCATTGCGAAGCTGCACTTCGAAATCGGCAATAGCCGCCTGTGCAGAGTCGCGATCAGCTTTTGCGGAGTCCAGGGCGCGGCGCGCATCGGAATCATCCAGCGTGGCGAGCAACTGCCCCTCGCTGACGCGGGTTCCCTCGTCGAACATCACGCTGGTGACGCGGCCGGTGATCTTTGCAGCGATGGTGGCGCGGCGGCGCGGCGTAATGTAGCCGCTGGCATTCAAGACGCCGGCGGGGCCGCTGACCGGCTTGCGAGCCGTTGCAACCTCCACTTCGGCTTTGCGGTCGTGAAACGCGGAGGCGGCCACGGCAAGCAGTATCAGCGCCAGCGTGCCCAGGATGAGCCACAGCCAACGCCTGCTCGATTTTGTAGCGTTGCGCTTGGTGTCGCTGATGCGCAGTGAGCCCAGGTCGGGCTTCAGCGATTTGGGTGTCGTCGCCATGCGGCGGCATCTCCTTGGGATGGGTGTGGCCTGAACTCTAAATACGCATCCGGTTGCCTATATATTTCAAAGAGAGGAAGAAGGAATTGATTCGCCTTTATTTTACCGGGATGAAGCGCGTTTGGGGAGAAGAATGAATGGGAGAAGGTCAAGTCCGGGAGCCATGATAGAAATACTGGCCAAGACCAATTGTGAACAGGAAGTTACCGAAAATGGCGTGGTCCAGGCAGGCGAGGAGAAACGATCCGGAGGTTTGATAGGTTAGGGAGAAGAGAAACCCACCGATCACGCAAAGACCCACGGCCAGCCAATTCCTGAAAATAATGTGAACGAACCCGAACGCCAGCGCACTAGCGGCCATCATGCCCCAACCCCGGCCGAAGAGCGGCTGGTAGCGATGAAAGAAAAACGCTCGGTAGAGAAACTCCTGGGGATAAACCGAAAGCAGCGGGTAGAGAACAATAAGAAGCGCCCAGAGCCGGGGCGAGCGCCGGATCAGGGAAAAGAGCAGTTGCGGCTCCAGAAAATAGACCGCAATTCCGAGCCCCACCAGGCAGACCGCATCGCGAATAAGAATGGTGGGGAGGAAGGGCCGGATGTTGCCCCAGGCGGTGAGTTGCGAAAGGCTGAAAGTGGGATCAGTCCGAAGGACGAGAAAGGCCAGCAGCGCGATAAGGACGAGATATGGAACAGGCAAGTTTGGGATCCGGCGGTAATAGATAAGCAGTGGGACCGCCAGGAAAAAAGCGGCGTACTCGAGTGTGAGGAAAAATAGTCGAGCCATGGGTCAAGTACCTGCCACAGGGTTCAGGAATCTCGTCGTTCGGCCACCAGGATTGGATTCGGAGAATCCGGATTTCGCAGCGAATTTCGCAGGCTGTTCACCGCGGCCTGGGCACGGTGCACCTGTTTCTGGATGATTTGGGCGCTCTCGCGATCGGGCGGGGAAAGAGAGGGAATATCCGTCAAGAGTTCGGAGTAGCCGAGGATGGCGGTAAGGGGATTGCTGATCTCATGAGTGGCGCCGGCGGCCAGCCTTCCAAGCGCCGCCAGCTTTTGCGAATGGGTCACCTGCGCTTGCACGGATTTAAGGTTTTCGAGCGAGGCCTCGGAAAGCCGGACCAGGCGGCGAAGTTCCCTGGCGAGGAGAGTCAGCTTCCAGAAAACCAGGCCGCTGAGCAGCAACATCGCTCCAAACACCACGCGCAGGCGAAAGACGGCAATCTCCTCGGGCAGATTCTTTTGGAACGAGCCGAGAAGCGCGATGACGGGCAGGGAAAGGATGGCAACCATCGCGATGCGAGCCGTCCACAAGCTCTGGTTGATTTCGCGATTTGGGGCATTGTCCTCCTCCGGCTTCAGCGAAGGCCCAAAAGCGGCAACGACAGTGACCAGGAGCAGCGACAGCAGAAACGCCGTATCGTAATAGCTCCCGGAATAATAAACGCCGCGGTCGATGGCGATTTCCAGCTGGAGGTCTGCCCCGGCCATCAAGACAAACAGGGAGATGAAACTCCCATAGAACGTGCGCCAAAGTCCCCTGCTGCGCTTCCAGGCGACACCCAATCCGATGATGATCATCAGATGCTGAATCAACCCGAGGAGATAATACGCTGGATTATATTTGGGAAAATCCTGGGTGACGATTTGCCAGGGCAACGCGAAATACGCGTACAGAGCCAGCCACCAGAAAGTCAGCAGGGCAAAATCGAGGTGGCGCAGCCGCATGTCGCGGCCCGCGGAAATCGAGTGGGGCCGCAATACAAACGCGGAGAGAAAGAAAACATGGGCCAGCAAGAAAAGGGTGTCCCCGATGACCGGGCTGGGTGGCGAATAACGATGAGGCGAATCGTAGTAAAACCAATAGGCCTGGGATAGCAGCATTTGACACAAGCCCGCCGCCATCAACTTCCAGAAGAGCGGCAGAACTCCGCGGTGGTACCGAAAATTCTCGCGGACCGCCAGGATCGCAGCGATCAGCAGCCCGCAGGGGAGCGCGTCACCGAACATGGTCAGGAAAAACGAGGGCTTGGCGATCGCCGCCACGGCCAAGTGCAAAAGGAATATTGCACCGGCCAGACTTAAAAAGATTCTGTGGCGGGGTTGAATGGTCATGCCGCGCCTTCCGAGATAATGGACGAGGGCATGCCGGCATCGGACGTCTCCAAAGCTGCCGCTGGAACGAAAATCGTGAAGTAGGCGCCGCCCTCCAGGCGGTTCCCGCAAGTGATGTCCCCCTCGTGCTGGCGAATGATGCCGTAACACGTGCTCAGGCCAAGCCCAGTTCCCTTCCCGACGGGTTTGGTGGTGAAAAAAGGCTCGAAGACGTGTTCCGGATTCTGGATGCCCGGCCCGGTGTCGGAAAACTGAATGCACACCTGGGGTTCGCAGGGGCGTACGGAGATCGCCAGCTCGCCTCCCCCCACTTCTTCCAGGGCGTCCATCGCATTTGAAATGATCTGGAGGAACACATGAAGCAGTTGGCTGGAATCGGCCAGCACCGGCGGACAGCCGGCTTCCGCCTCCAGTTGAACGCGCACATTCTGCAGCCTGCTGATGCGGCTCAGATGGAGAGCGGTATCGAGAAGAGGTTTCACTTCCACGGGAGCGAGGTGCAACGGGGTTTCCTGGGCGAAGTGCTGCATGTTCTCAACTAGCGCGTCGGTTCGTTCGGCGTACAGGCCAATCTTATCGGCAAGGGCAGAGCTCCTGGATTCGCCATGCGCGCGTGAGGTGACAATCAAGGCCTGCTCCCGGATGATGGTCATGGACCTTCGGATCTGTTCGGCGACGTTGGCCACCAGTTCACCGAGGGAGGCCAGCTTGTCTCCTTGCACCAGGTGGTCCTTAAAACGATCGATGCTGGAATACGTGTGCGAAAGGTGTTGGAGGGAGCCGATGAGTTTCGCGCTGAGGAAATCCTGCTTGATCGAAAGCAACAAGGTCAGGAGAAAAATCGTAACCAGGGTGATGCTCAGGCGGAAAGAAAAAAGCTGGTCGTGGGGAGAGTAGGTTGAAAGAAGCCACAGACCGATCGCGGGTGTTGAAACGGTGACGACCATCGCCAGACGCGAAGACAAAAACGTGAATCGGCGGGCAGCCCTCGGCTCCTCTCGCTCATGCTCTGTCTTTGCAATCGCAGGTTGAAGGAGCGGACGGCCCGCAAGGCACACGCACACAAACCCGCCCATGGCGGCGACCAGCGGCACATCGTACAAAGACCCCGTCTCGTAGCGGCCGAGATCGATTGCCACGTTGATGACGTCGGACGTGAGGGCATAAATCGCGGCGGAGGCAAAGAAAATGCGGTATACCGGGCGCCAGGCGCCGCGTTCCCGCATATACGCAACGCCAGTGGCAACGGCCAAGATCTGGTTGCCGATTGCAGCGGCCACGTTGAAATTGAAGTTATAGATTCCCATGGCGCCCGGAACCAGGCGGTAGGCGTAGACAAAGAAGGCGAACAGGTAGAGCGAATACAGGACAAGAATGCAAAGATCGAGCAGACCCGACGGGCGAAAACCGGAATCGTTTCCTTTTTGTGGCTCCAGCGCTGTGGCCATAACCAGGGGAACCAATTCCAGGATTAAGAAAATGTCCGTGACAGGTACATCGGGAACCGCGTTGCGAAACCACAGTTCTTGCGCGGACCAGACCACAAGGCTTGCCAGCCACATCGCCGCCCCCACAAACACCAGGAACCAGAAAGTTCGGATGTGCGCCTGGCTGCGAAGCGCATTCTGTAGTGCGAGGAATGCGAATACACCAACCAGGCTGACTTGCAACAGGTCGCCAAACACGGCGAGTGGAAAACCTTTGGGAAGAATCAGTGCCGCAAGGAGCGAACCAAGAATCGCAATTGCGGTCAGGGAATAGCCAAACAGCACGGCCCTTCGATAGCGCCTGAGTTGTGCAGCTTGAGATCGCGACAAGTTTTGGCTAGCATTCATAATATAGCGATGGACACCGGGGATTCGCCCTTGTTGAACTTGGTCGAACCAGGTCGATTACCGGCAATGCAAAGCTCTGCCAAGGCTCCATAGGCCTTAAGCCGGTAGAAAACCTGTTTCTCCTATTTTTTTACACTTCCGCTGAAATGCACTTGGATTTGTCGGCCAGTGTGCGTCGAAGGTTAAGCAGTAGTGCATCCGGCAAATGGCTTCCTGGTATTGAACCTCACGCCGGATCTCCCACGAATACTTGTCGGACTGAATTGGTCCTCGTTGCAAAATATTTTTGAAACATTTGCCGGTGCTAGTACATCGAAGCCCTGTTGGTTCTTCCAGTGGTCATCGGTTTAGGACTTGACAGAAGCCTTGGGAAGAAATAAGAAGAGGGGGCCGCGTAACATCTCCTCAAATCCTACGGAGGGTCCTAACATGGACGCTTCTCGCCGTGACTTCCTGAAAATAGCGACGATGGGGGGGACAGCCGCAGCTGTGTTCGGCTTCGATTTGAAGCCGGCTTACGCGGAACTGCGAGCCCTGAAGATTGGCCGGGCTTCTGAAACGCGTTCGACCTGCCCGTATTGCGCGGTCGGTTGCGGCACAATCATCTACACCCTAGGCGATCGCGCGAAAAACGTAACCGCACAGGTGGTTCACGTCGAAGGCGACCCCGATCATCCCACCAACCGCGGCACGCTCTGCCCCAAGGGTTCTTCGCTGCAGCAGGAGATCATGAACGACCGGCGCTTGCTGAAGCCGCAGGTGCGCCGGCCGGGCGCCACCGATTGGCAGGATATTTCCTGGGACGATGCCCTCAACGAAATCGCGGCCCGGATCAAGAAGACCCGCGACGACACCTTCGTCGAGAAAGATGCGGCCGGGCATACGGTCAACCGCCTGGAATCGCTGGCCTTTATCGGTGGCTGCACCGACACTAACGAGTTCAACTATCTGGTTGTCAAATCGATGCGCGCCCTGGGGATCGTGCATTTAGAAAACCAGGCCAGGGTTTGACACGGCCCCACGGTCTCAAGTTTGGGACCAACATTCGGCCGGGGCGCGATGACCAATGGCTGGGTCGACATGAAGAATACCGACATGATGCTGATCATGGGCGGTAATCCTGCCGAGAATCATCCTTGCGGATTCAAATGGCCCGTCGAGGCCAAGCGCACGCGAAACGCAAAAATAATTTCCGTGGACCCTCGCTTTACGCGCACATCCGCGGTCGCCGATCTCTTCTGCCAGATTCGCGCCGGGACAGACATCGCGTTCCTCGGCGGTGTGATTCACTACGCCATCGAAAACAATCGAATCGCCAAGGAATACCTGGTCCATTTCACGAACGCGGGATTCATCGTCGAAAAGGACTTCAAGCTCCCCGATGTCGACGGCTTGTTCTCCGGCTTCGATGCGGAGAAACAGACTTACAACCGGGCCAGCTGGAATTACCAGGGCGCCGGTGGTAAAGCTCCCGTTTCTTCAGAGGCAAAGCCCGGAACGCCGCCTGCCCTACCGGGGTTGCCGGGAACTGTCGACTTTGATCCGACGTTGCAAAACCCGAACTGTGTCTTCCAACTCCTGAAGAAGCAATATTCCCGCTACACCCCGGAGATGGTCGAGCGCATCACCGGCATTCCCAAGGAACAATTCCTCAAGGCCGCCGACCTCTACACTTCCGTTCGCAAAGACGGCGACATGAAGAAGGTCAGCACCATCATCTACGCCGTCGGCTGGACCCATCACTCCTTCGGCACGCAAATCATCCGTACCGCAGCCATCCTGCAACTCCTGATGGGCAACGTCGGGCGCGCAGGCGGCGGCGTCAACGCTCTCCGCGGCCACTCCAACATTCAGGGCGCCACGGATATGGCCGGTCTTTTCGACAGTCTGCCGGGCTACCTGAAGGTGCCGACCCCGGCGGACGCAACTTTTGACGATTGGATGAAGCGCATCACGCCGACCTCGTCGAAGCCGGCCGCCTGGGATTCGTTCAACTACTACAGCAACACGCCGAAATTCACGGTCAGCTTCCTCAAAGCCCTCTATGGCGACGCGGCTACGAAACAAAACGGCTGGGCGTTCGATTATCTGCCCAAGGTCGATCGCAATTACTCCTGGGTGCAGATGTGGGACGACATGTACCGCGGGAACTTGAAAGGCATGCTTGCCTTTGGAATGAACGGCGTAGCCATCGGGCCCAACTCCAAGAAAAACATTGACGCGCTGAAAAAGGCGGATTTCCTGGTCGTCGGAGAAATTTATCCCAACGAGACCAGCGAGTTTTGGCGGGCACCTGGGACTTCAACCGACGAAATGAAGCAGATCCAAACCACCGTCTACAACTTGCCTTGTGCGGGATTTGCCGAGAAAGACGGCACAATGACCAATTCCGCCCGCTGGGTGCTGTGGAAAAACACGGCCGTGCCGTCGCCCGGAGATGCCCGGCTGGACCAGGCCATCGTGGCACAGATTTTCCTGAAGGTTCGTGAGCTCTATAAGAAGGAAGGCGGCAAGTTCCCCGATCCCGTCTTGAACCTGACTTGGAATTACAGCTATCCCTCCAGCCCTCCGTTGTCCGAAGTATTGAAGGAAATCAACGGGAAGGCGCTGGCGGACCTGGAGGATCCAGCGACCAAGCAGCAGATCAAGGCCGGCCAACAGCTTCCCGGTTTTGCCTGGCTGAAAGACGATGGCACAACGTCCTGCGGCAACTGGATTTATTCCGGCGTTTTCACCGAGGCTGGCAATCAAGCCGCTCGGCGCGACCCAAGCGATCCCTCCGGCATGGGAGTACACCCGGGATGGGGTTGGTCGTGGCCGGCGAATCGGCGCGTGCTCTACAATCGCGCTTCCTGTGACGTGGACGGCAAGCCCTGGGATCCGTCTCGCAAACAGGTCTGGTGGAGCGAAGCCACGCAAAAATGGGTTGGCAACGACGTGCCGGACTTCAAAGCGGATTCCAAGCCGAAGGATCACATGGGTCCGTTCATCATGAATCCGGAGGGCGTCGGCCGAATCTTTGGACCGTTGGCGGCCTTTGCCGACGGGCCATTCCCGGAATTCTACGAACCCACGGAAAGCCCCATCGACAATCCGTTGCATCCGCAGCAGACCCACAATCCTGTGGTCAAACGATTCAAAACCCCCGACGATAAATACTCCACCCCCCAGGACGGTTACACGATTGTCTGCACCACATATCGTATGACCGAGCATTACCACTACTGGACGAAAAACAATCCGATGAACGTACAGCTCATACCCGAACCATTCATCGAAATCCCCGCCGAGCTGGCGAACGACATCGGAGTCCACGGCGGCGAAAAAATAAAAGTATCCAGCATCCGCGGCGAGTACATCGCCAAGGCGATGGTGACCAAACGCATCAAGCCGATGATGATCGACGGCAAAAAGGTCTACCAGATCGGCTTCCAGATCCATCAGGGCTTCCGAGGAATTACCGAGGATGAAGGCAGAGACGCGAGGACGTTGGCGAACCTGCTTACCCCGACGGTCTACGATCCCAACGCATACACACCGGAATTCAAGGGTTTTCTGGTGAAGGTCGAGAAGGCGTAGGGGAGCCGATATGAGCCAAGAGACACTACGCATTCAGAAAATCTCGGGCCACGCAGGCACGGTCCCCGGCGAAGATACACAGCGGGGATTCACGGTCTGCAAGCTGATTGACACCACCACCTGCATCGGTTGCAAGGCGTGCGAAGTAGCTTGCGTCGAATGGAATGACATGCCATTCACGCAAACCTCCTTCGACAACACTTACCAGACCATGCCGGACACCCGGTGGAATTACTGGAACCTGATCCTCTTCAACGAGCACGAACGCGAAGACGGCTCCCTGCAATGGCTGATGCGTAAGCACCAGTGCATGCACTGCGCCGAGCCCGGTTGCCTGGAAGCTTGCCCCGCCGACGGCGCCATCGTGCAGTACACCAACGGCGTGGTGGATTTCCAGCAGGCGAACTGCATCGGCTGCGGCTACTGCGTTACCGGCTGCCCGTTCAACATCCCGAAGTTCAACAGCGTCACCAAGCGCATGTACAAGTGCTCGCTATGCACGGATCGCGTCAGCCAGGGGCTTGAACCGGCCTGCATCAAGTCCTGCCCCACCGGTTGCTTGCACTTCGGCACCAAGGAAGACATGAAGTTCCTTGCCGAGAATCGTGCCAAACAACTTCGCGATCATTTCGGTTATGAGAACGCCGGCGTGTACGATCCTCCGGGTGTCGGCGGCACCGGCGTGATTTACGTCCTGCACGATGCCACCAAGCCGGAACTCTATGGCGGCCTGCCGAGCAATCCGACGATTCCCTTGGCCGTGAAGTTCTGGAAGCACCCGCTGAAATGGCTGGGCAACATCGCTCTCGTCGGCGGCCTGATCGGGCTGTTCGCTCATTATTTGAGGTTCGGGCCGAAGGCACATGACGAGTCGGACGTGGCATCGAAGGAAGGAGATTAACCGTGAGCCATCAGGAACAGTTGCTTCCTCACGACCGCGTGCTCCGCTACGAATTTAATGAGCGTCTAAATCACTGGGTGGCTGCCGGTTCGTTCATTTACCTGATGCTGACGGGCCTCGCCTTCTGGTCGCCCTGGCTCTTCTGGATCGCCTCGGCGCTTGGCGGTGCGGAGCTCTCGCGAATGCTGCATCCGTGGGTTGGTCTGGTCTTCTTCGTGGCGGTTTGCTACATGTACGCCCTCTGGTCGAGCCAGATGAAACATGAACCTGTGGACACTGAGTGGTGGAAGTCGCTCCCCTACTACATCCAGAACCAGGATGAAAAAATGCCGCCCGCAGGCCGTTACAATGCGGGCCAGAAGCTCCTCTTCTGGAGCTTCTTCCTCGGCGGAGTTCTACTGCTGGCCTCGGGTCTGGTGCTTTGGTTCACGGAGTCTCTCCCGTGGAGCTTGCGTTGGGTGCGCTACATCTCCGTCGTCGTGCACGCGGGAACGGCGTTGCTGCTAATCGGAAATTTCATGATTCACATTTACATGGGCGTCTTCGCCGAACGCGGCGCGTTCGGCAGCGTCATTCGCGGAGATGTTTCGCTGGCGTTTGCCAAGCGTTATCACCCGGGCTGGTATAAAGAGATCGTCGCGAATTCCAACCGCCCGAAATGACCATCCTGGCCGCCGGGAAAGTGAATTACCGCGCGCGGATTGAGCGCGGCGCTCTCCTGGCAGGGCGCCATGAGTTTGCCCGCGAAATTCTCACCTTCTACGGCTCGATCGTAAAATTTCAACGTGAATTCTATGAAGCCCTTCCCAAATCATGGGGAAAGCGGCCCGTGGTCCCCGCTAACGGCGATTTGCGCTCCGACCTTAACCTGCCCGCATTGCTGGAACCTTTCGCCGAATTCTTGAAGGTTGTTGAAGCGCATGCCCCGCAAGCCGTTGTCGAAGAGGCCCGCAAATTGAAATCGAAGGGCGCGGCCCGCCAGGCGGAAATCCTGCAGGAATTCTGGAAGACGGGCTTGCTGGAGACTCATCTGCCCGTCGCGGGCCCCTCGGAACCCGCCCTGCCGGATCCCTTCGAGGATTTTTTTGCGCGGGCCGTGTTGCAGCCCTACGCGGACTTCGTCACCGGCGCGATGTTGCCGCCCGCTCCGCTGATGACAGTGTGCCGCTGCCCACGCTGCAATGCCCTGCCCTTGCTCGGCGTGCTGCGCCCGGAAGGTGACAGCGGCAAGCGGTTTCTGGTGTGTTCCTTCTGTGCGCTCGAATGGGAATTCCGGCGAATCCTCTGTGCCAATTGCGGCGAAGCGAAAGAAGGGCAGCTTCCCGTCTTCGTAGCCGAGCAATTTCCCCACATTCGCGTCGAAAGTTGCGAGACCTGCAAACACTATCTCCGCACCATCGACCTCACCAAAGACGGTAACGCCATCCCCGTAGTGGACGACTTGGCTGCTGTGCCGTTAAGCTTATGGGCCGAGGAGCACGGCTATACCCGGATTCAGGGGAACCTGCTGGGAACTTAGCCCTCTTCGACGATCGAACCAAAGACAAACTAAAAAACGAAATGGAGCGGGTATGAAACGTTTTGGTCTGCTCTTCTTGCTCGTCGTGCTGTGCGTTGTGGATTCGCGGGCGCAGGCGCAAAAAGCGGCAACTGCGCCGCTGACCGTGATTCGCGCCGGAACCCTGATTGACGGGCAAAGCGAGACGCCTCGAAAGAATCAGCTGATTTTCGTCCGCGGGAACCGCATCGAAAAAATCGCGGACGGTTCGGCGGCTATCCCCGCCGGAGCGGCGATCGTTGACCTCTCCAGCGCCACGGTTCTTCCCGGCCTGATCGATTCCCACACCCATCTTTTCCTGTGGGGCGAAGATCCCGCCAAGGGCGGGTACGACGCGAACATTTTGAAAGCGGGAATCGCGTTGCGGGCCGCTCGTGCTACTTACGCGGCGAAGCGCGCGCTCGAACAAGGCTTTACGACCGTGCGCGACGTCGAGACCGAAGGCGCGGGCTACGGCGACATCGGACTCAAGCAGGCCATCGGAGAAGGCACGATTCCCGGCCCGCGCATCTTTGGCGCAACGCGCGGGATTTCCACCACCGGCGGCTACAACCTGGAGGGTTATGCCCCGGAGCTCGTCATGCCGAAGGGAGTCCAAATCGTGGACGGCCCCGTGGAGGCCCGCAAGGCAACGCGGGAACAGCTCGACCACGGCGCGGACTGGATCAAGGTCTACATGACACACCGCTCGTGGGTGGATAAGCAGGATCATTTGGTCTCGCAACCCACGTTGACCGTGGAAGAATTACGGGCGATTGTCGACGAGGCGCACGGCTGGGGGAAGAAAGTCGCCTGCCACGCGTACAACGGCGAAGGCCTGCAGCGTGGACTCGACGGCGGCTGCGACTCCATCGAGCACGGCCTGGACATCAGCGACGCGCAGATTGCTCAGATGGCACGGCAAGGCACGTGGTATTGCCCGACGCTCGGAGTTTATTACACGGATTGGGCGCCCGCGGAAACGTCAGACGGACAGCGCGATCGCGCACGCGCCAATTTACACGAGGCGAGTTTCCGGAAAGCTCTGAAGGCCAACCTGAAAATCGTTTTCGGTACGGACATCGGCGGAATCCCCTGGCAGGAGCCCATCGCCGAGGAATTCAAATGGATGGTGAAATTCGGGATGACGCCGGCGGCAGCGATTCAGGCCGCCACTTCGCGTCCGTCTGAAATGCTGGGCAGCAAGGGAGAAATTGGCGTGGTGGCCGAAGGCGCGTATGCCGACATTATCGCGGTCGGCGCAGACCCGCTGAAGGACATCGGGGAACTGGAAAAAGTGAAATTTGTAATGAAAGATGGCGCGGTATTTAAGGACGAGTTTCACGCGGCGCCCTGCATGGCAACCGTGAAATGATTCGATGGGTACTCGAATAGCGGGACAGGGAATCGCGGCGGCTATCTCGTTCCGGAGAGTGCGCTCCACAGCTTGTGCAGAATGCTCTCGACCCTGGCTCCGTGCGCTTCGCTTGCCGAAGTTTGCAAAGCGTCCTGCGATGACTTCTGAAACGTAGACGAAAGATTGGACTGCGGGATGAACGCGGTAGAATGTTGCTCTTGAGTTGTCCCGTACATAATCCGCGCAAAGCTGAGGTTTGACATGATGCCTTCCCGCCGCGAGTTCCACGGCTACCCTTAGATTGTGCCGCTTTCGGAACTGAACGGCGCAGGTGTGACGCAACGAGCGCTGTTTTAATCACTGGCCGAAAGGTCAGGGGCCGCAGCAGAACTCAGAGTCGGAGGAACAAGAAACATGGCGGAGCAAAATTTTGCCAATCACGTGCGGTGGGTGCCGGGCTATCACTTTTTCGTCGTGCCTGTCCTGACTCTAAATTTCGGCTGGTCCATTTACCGGTGGAAGGTCTCGGGCTTTTCGTTGGACGGCTTTATCGCCGTGCTCGTGGCGGCGGGGTTGGTTGGGCTGTCGCTAAATGCACGCTTTTTCGCCCTGGCGGTGCAGAATCGCGTTATCCGCCTGGAAGAGCGAATGCGTCTGGAGCGGTTGTTGCCGCAAGATTTGAAGGCCCGGATCGCGGAATTCACCTGCGGCCAACTCGTTGCCATGCGCTTCGCTTCCGACGCGGAACTTCCCGCCCTCGCCCGGAAAGTGCTGGCGGAGAATATCCAGTCGGGCAAAGCCATCAAGCAGTTGGTACAGAACTGGCGAGCGGACTACCTGCGGGCGTAAAGGCCGAACTTCAGAAAATGCTCGTGACCACGCCGCCCTCGGCCCGAATCGCGGCCCCATTGATGACCGAACCGTGCGCGCTGGCGAGGAACGCCACAACGGCGCCGATCTCTTCAGGCGTTTCGAACCGCTTCAACAAGGAACTCGGGCGGATATTCACGAAAAACTGCTTCTCAAATTCCGCTTCGCTGATGCCCTGCTGGCGGGCAAAATCCTTGACGAATGTGCCGACGCCCTCCGAAGAGGTCGGCCCGACGAGTACAGAGTTTACGGTCACGCCAGTGCCCGCAACGGTCTGAGCCACGCCGCGCGCAATAGAAACCTGCGCGGTTTTCGTCATCCCGTAGTGAATCATCTCCACTGGAATTTGCTGCGCCGATTCGCTGGAAATGAAAATCACGCGGCCCCAGTTCTTGCGCCGCATTCCGGGCAGATAGTGCCGCGTAAGGCGCACGCCGCTCAGCACATTCACTTCAAAAAATCGCAGCCAATCGGAATCCGGAATATCCGCGAAAGGTTTCACTTCGAATATCCCAAGATTGTTGATGAGCACATCCGCTTCCGGCGCCTGGCGAACGAATTTGGCTACTCCCTCGGCGGTGCCGAGATCGGCAGCCACGCCGCGCACCTGCGCGCCCTTGTTTTGCTTCAAGATGGCATCAACGGCGGCCGTAACTCGCTCTTCCGTGCGGCCGTTCACTACAACGTGCGCTCCCTCCGCCGCCAGTGTAGAGGCGATCGCAAATCCAATCCCTGCCGTGGATCCGCTTACAACGGCGATCTTTCCTTGCAGTCCAAAATCCATCTGAGTTCCCCCTCAATCTGAAGCAATGTGCGGCTTTCTTTGGACCCAGTACGGATTTGTTGACTTCCTGTGTTTCCACGCCGCTGTCATCCCGAATCCCCGCGCTTTTTGCGGGGTGAGGGATCTGCTTTTCGCTTGTGGGCTACGTTCGAGCGAGGACGTCAACACAGCCTCCCAGTGCTTGGATGAGGGGTACAACGAAACGGTTAAAGAAGATTATTGTGCGACGAATGCCGCGTCCAGCGAAACGCTCTCGCCGTCCGGATTCGTCAGGACCAATTGCTGCGCGCCGGGGGTGAGCGCCGGCGTAGTGAGCGTCAACGTATTTTTGTCCTTGATCACGGCCGCCAGGGTTTTCCCTCCCAACATCGCCGTTGTTCCGGGCTGAAATCCGCTGCCGCGTATCGTGAGGCTCGTTCCCCCCGCCGAAGGGCCTGCCGCAGGGGTGACCGTTCCAATTCCCAACGGAACGCTCGAAAGCTGCAGAACGGTGAGCCCCGAAGTTGTCAGCGCAAAAAGACGCTGGCCATTTTCATCCACGGTCAGGAACGTCCCGTGCAAGCCGTCTACATCGGTCGAAAGCATCGCGAACGGTTCCGGCAAATAAACGCGCAAGCGAAGCCGGCCACTGTGCGCGTCGCGGATGTCCACGCCGCCGTGAATTCCCGTGGCCGGCGGAGCCGCGGGCGGCGCTCCATCCAGAAAGGGTTCATAGAGCAGCGCGCCGGAAGAATGCAACGCCACGCCAGGCACCGCGACACGATTGGGAATCGTTTCGAGCTCCGCGGACGTTGGTTGGGCCGCGAACGTCAGATCACTTCCGCGAATTTCCGTGGTGCCGCCCGAACGCATGGCAAACATAGTTCCATCGAAATCGGAGGTCAAATCGCTGGAAAAATCCTTCGCCGCGGAAACCGCGAAAGAGTTTGGGGCCGATGCCGACCACGACGCCACCGGACCTCCCGGTGCGCTGCCGAACGCAAGATACACTGCATCGCCATTATGGTCGGCTTGGAGCAGCGGCGCTCCAGTGATCGAACTTACTTGCGCTTGTGGCGCCGGCTCGAAAGTGGGTGGAAACGAGGTCAAGTTCATCTGGCCCAGGCAACTGTTGCAGGCGTTGGCAGTGCCGCCTTCTCCGCTCAGCCCCACAAACACGCTCTGCGCGCTGGTGGCGGCTACGCGCGAGGGGCCGGAGTTCAGGTATCCCGCAACCCCGCCGACGAAAACATTCGATCCGTTATTCCCGCCGCCATCCGGGTTGATCAGGTAAACATTTTGCGCGCCAAAATCCGCCACGATCAGTTGCGTGTTGTCCGGCGTAAGCGCCATGCCGCGAAGGCCAGCATCCGGCGGCGGGCCATTCGGCGGAGGCGACAGCGGACTTCGAAAAACCTGAGCGGTCAGGTCGAAAACGTCCACGTGATCGGTGGCCGAAAGATAGAGCTGCTGCCGCCCCTGGTCATAGAGAATAAATTTGTAGAGGCTGGGATTCGCGTAGGTCTGTCTCGCGGCAAAATAATGAAAAGATTTCGCAAGCGTGAGAGTCCCCGAAGGTGTAGTGAGTGAAATATCCGTCTTGCCGGCAGTTCCCGTCGGAGTTGTCAGCGTGACGCGTTCGATTGGAAATGGATAGGAAGCGTCCAGCGAGAGCGCCGATGCAAATGCGGGTAGCGCTTCCACCTTCTGCATCGTTGCAGCCTGCCCGCCAATATTCACGGTGATGCCGCCGGTATTGTTGCCGAATCCGTGCCCGAAAAGGCAAACAGTATCGCCACCGGCAGTCGCTCCGGCGTTGGGAAGAATCGCAAGAACGCTTGGGCCATAGCTGAAACCGTCAGGGGCCACGGCCGTCCAACCGTTCGAAAAGTAAGCAGTCAGGTTCCCCGCTCCGCTGAAGGCGCTTGTCGGCGAACTCACCTGCAACTGAAAACTGCCCAGGACGGTCGCGGCGATCGGGTTTTGAGAGCCGAAGCGAATCTGTACCCCGGCAGGAAAATTTGATCCGGCGATCGATACCTGGGTGCCACCGGCGTTCGGTCCCTCGGCGGGCGAGGCTACGGGCGCGCTGGCGAAAGATGGCGCAGGAAGAGGAAGCACGGTGGGCGAAGCAACGTCAATCACGCCGAGCCCGCGATTGCCGCGTCCCCACACAATTTGCGAATCATCCATCTCCTCGATGGCTGTCGGAATTCCCTGTGCCGCCAGATCGGAAACCTGCCCCAGTTTCTGCAGGCTGCTGGCGGCCAGCGTCGTAATCACCCGGCCGTTGCCAAACGCTTCGGAAACATACAAGGTCTGGTCATCGTGCGAAAATACAATTCCCGCCGCATTTGCAGCCGCGTAGCTCCCCAGCGGATTCAACGAGGCGTCCAAAAGCACCGCGGTCGTTACACCCGCCGAATTAATAAGCGCGGCGAAACGGCTTCCGTTGGAATTCGCCGCAAGGCCGATGACATTGCCGCCGCCCAACACCTGTGGACTGCCCACGACGTTGCCGTTTCCGTCGAGAACAATCGCTTCGCCGCTGGAATCATTCGCGGCTGCCAACAGGCGCGCTCTGTCTTCCGAACGCGCCATCACGCCCACGCCATTTTGAAAAACGGCCGGAGCCAGCGAGGTGAGATCCGTCGCCGTATTTGAAGCGGGATCCCAGAGAGCCAGCAGGGCTTCGCTCGCGGCCGATTGCCTCAGCCGCAACGCAAGTTTTCCCACGGCCAACGGCAAAGCTTCCGTCGGACGATTGAACACAATTCCCGGAATCGGCGAGAGGCCAGCCATTGGATAACGCGCAATCACCTGTAAACTGACGGTGGAAACGGCGACGAGTTCCTCCGTAACCGTGCCCACCCAAAGCGTCGCACCGTCTCCCGACAAATCCACGCTGGAAGCCCCCGGAACATCGATCTCCGCCTGCAAGCTGGGATTCACATCCGCATAAACCTCCACACGATTCATCGCCGGATTGGCCACGAAGAA
>Ga0210387_10000100_pt1 | contig 59465 bp, 58 predicted proteins | sample IncBWC7OmetaG_FD_160108 | JGI IMG/M metagenome (GOLD analysis project Ga0210387, IMG submission 160108) | Forest soil microbial communities from Barre Woods Harvard Forest LTER site, Petersham, Massachusetts, United States - Inc-BW-C-7-O ... | reverse complement strand
GGCCCAATCGCGCTGCCATTCGAGCATCGTGGAAAGGGCCGTTACGGGCTTCGCGCCCGCTTGGATCACGCGCTTCATCGCGTTGTCGTGCGCCAACTGGCTTACGTCGCCGCAACAATCCTCGACCACGTAGACTTCGTAGCCGTCGTGTATCGCCTGTACCGTTGGGAGAGCCACGCAGGTTTCCGTCCACAGTCCGGCCAGCACGATTTTTTTGCGGCCGGTTTTTTCGATCGCTGCCACGAAGTTCTTGTCATCCCAGGAATTCATCGACGACCGTTCGATGGGTTCCTGGCCGGGAAAGACCGCCCGGAGCTGAGGCCACATATTTCCGCTGAAAGATTTCGTTTCGACACTTGAGAGTACGACAGGCAGTTCGAACACTCTTGCGGCCTTAGCGATCGCAATAACGTTGTTGATAATCCCCTGGCGGTCGAAATTGCTAACTCCGAACAGCATTTGTGGCTGATGATCGATCAACGCCACAACGCAATTGTCGGGAGTGAGCAACCCTTTTTCACTGCGCTTTGGACCAATATTGGTTTGAGCCATTTTTCATTCCTCCTTTAATGTAACTGCACCAACGGAATCGGTTCCGGGCAATGTGCCGTATAGAAATCTCCGCACCGGGCGGTGTGGCAGAAACGCGACGCTACTACCAAATTCCAAAGAGGGACGGGCTGACAACTTTGTCTAACTTTGTTCCGCCGATACTCAGATGCTGCTCTTTTCCGGCCGTTTGGATGCTGCTGGTGGCCCTCGTGATGCAATCTTTCTTTCTGTCGTGGGCTGCGCGACATTCGCGATTTCACGTCTGCCGTAGGTGTCCTGTGCTGCGCGTCGTTTTTGCTATTCATTCCCGCCGGCATATAATCTCGTTTTATACCATCGAGGAGATACCAGGCACCAAATGGATACCTGGTTACTGGAGTCGACATGAGTGCCAAATTAATTGCCAGCATGTGCCCGATAGAACAGCTGCTTGTATTGATCGGCGGCCGTTGGAAGCCCGTGATCCTCTGGTGGCTTTTCGAGTCCAAGAAGCCGCTTCGCTTCAAGAACCTTCGCCGCAACATGCCCCGCATCTCGCAGAAGGTGTTGACGCAACAATTGCGGGAATTGGAGGGCGATGGATTGATCAAGCGGCAGATGTTTGCCGAAATGCCTGTCCGTGTGGAGTACTCAGTAACTACCTTTGGCAGGAAGCTGAGACCCGTACTTCGTGCCCTAGACTCTTGGTCGCGAAAATACGTCGTTGGCAAGTTGCATTCCATACAAGAGCCTCCTCCCAATTGACAGCCTCCAAACTGGCGCTATGACGGACTGCAACTGCGTGTCCAACGCCGAACATGCGCGTGAGACTCGGCAATCAGCCTTGTTTTCAACAAAAAGGGGACGGCAGGTTCAGAATGAGGAATTCCGCTTGCAGCTATTTCCTGCCAAGGATTTGACGATAAGGTCAAGGTCGCGACTGAGTTCCGAACTCTTGCGCGCCGTGCGGACGTAGCGTGCCCGTGCAGACCTTCGCGTAATCTCTGGTGATATCGCGATTACACAGCGTTTCCGATTTCTTTCTGCAACGAACTCGCTAAGTTTGCGATTTTACGGTGCAGGGAGAGGAACGCTTGGAATCGATCTGCCGTCTCTGGTTGTGATTCCGACCCCTCACAAGTACTGACCTCGCGTTCCAGATGCGCAAGCGACTCTTCGAAGAGTCCTGCCTGCGATAGCTGTCCTTCGATTCGATCTGCGATGGCGTCCAGCGTTCGCGCCAGTTGGTCATCGAAGGCTCGCTGAGCCGCGCCGACGGTCTGAGGTAACTCAAAGCTCGGAAGTCGGGCGCGGTACTTCCACAGCGCAATCTCTGCGAGGAAAAGGAGCCGCAGCTGTGGTTGCCACTGTCTGAACCTGGTGCGCCACGCGAGGTCTTGCTGGCGAGAAGCTCCGAATTCAAAAAGAACGCCGTCTGCGGCGGCTCGCATGCCGTCGAAATTGTTGTTGATCGCCTCACGGAGGGAATAACTGCGTTCCGCGGCCACGTTGTAGTCCATCGAGATCGGCTCTCGTGCAAATTGAGCCAGCAATCGAACCGCCGAGAGGAACGCCCGCTTCATGTCTGAGACGGCGGATGCTCCCCATAGTTGATCGAAGACGAACCACATCATGATCAATCCGAACAAGATGCCAACGACACGATCTCTGGCTATCGAGAGCGAAGGCTCGATCGCGAATGAATTGAGATGGATGAGGCAAAAAGCGACGGCGATCTGCACGCCAAAGTAGGACAAGCGCGGGCTGGAAGTCATGAACCAGGAAGCGAAGGCGGTCACAACGATAAAAAGAATGGTGAATCCCGCAATCGAATCCAGATAGGGCAGGATGAATATCTGTGAGCCCATCCCCAAAAGGAAGCCACCCACCAGGGCTCCGAAGATGCGCAGCAGCTGCTTTTGTCGAGACGAACCTACGGTAGAAAGCGCCGTGAGGAAACAGGTCGTGACCGCTGTGCTGATTCCCGGCCAATCCACCCCGTTATAAATGATGTAGCACAAGCCGGCAGTCAAACACCCTTTCAAGGCAAATTGGATGTGCTTAACGTTGGTGAACGCATCGCGGGCGAAAAAGGACGGCTGTGGATCGCCACTTGAGTGCTGGGGCGCAAAAACGCCGAGCGAATGAGAGCCTATAAGAGCTTCGTTTATGAGCAGGACTGTTTTCTCCATCTCGGTCACCAAGGGAATGGCGTGTGGAGCATTCCCTTTGTTCACATGGAATGCATTCAAAAGTGGAGTTCCTTTCGCGAGCAAAGCCGAACGAACGCTGCCGACGTTTTCGGCCAGAAGACGAATTTGTTCGCGATCATCACCAGACAGGTGGGTAGGACTCGTCAGATTGGCGGCGAGATCGACTAGCCTTCCAGTAAGAGCGATCACTGCTCCCATTTGTTCGGCATAATTCGGTGTATAGGAAGACCGTTGTAAGATGCGCCGGAACATGGACGTTCCGACCATGGCCAGGCGCACCACATTTCCTTGCGTTAGTTGGTCGTCAGGGCTGTCGTTCGCAATACACCCTAACAAGTTTTCTACGGCGGCAAGGCGGTCAGCGACGCCTGCGACGATGTCCTCGCCGGGCTTGATCCGCGAAAACAGTATTTCTACCCCTACTGTAACCACGACTCCAATTGCGCATGCCAAACAGAGCCACAGCGTATCTTCGACATTCGTTTCGGCTGAGAGATGGCGGTCCCAAAGAGGCACTCCGACGCAAATCATGATCGCGAAGGTGGAACTGGCACCGAAGTTATTGATTGCGCTGATCGCGAAGAATCCCAGAAAAAATGAAGCTATGACCCACAAAAGATGGAGCGCAGGTATGCTGATGACGAACCAGGCCGACGCCAAAAGATAGGCGCCGCCGATGCCGGTTAATAAGAGGATCGACGCAGCCGACTTGAACGTGGCTTGAGAGCTCTCTCGCGACACTATGAGCGCATAGATCGCTCCCTGAAACGCGTAGGGGATGCGGAATACCATGCAGATCACCATGACCAAGGTCGCGGCAAAAACCATTCGTGCGACCAACGCTGTTCTGCCCCGGTATGGTGACAGTTCCTGTTTAAGAAACTCTCCTAGCCAAGACAGGGAAGAGGGCGCCGCAGAGACGCTTTGTACTGCGGTAGCCATACTCACTTCCCGCGAATCGTCACAACTGCAGATTCGCCAACCCGAAAGAGTTCTGGCGCGGGATTCTCTACCCGCACGCGAACCGGGTACCTGGCAGCCAGGTGTACCCAGTTGAGTGTTCGCTGCACGTCCGGCAGGCCTTTGTCCAGTTTCCCGATGACATCGGGATCCGGAGTGACTCCAAACCCTACGCTGTCCACGATGCCCGAGAATCGGACATCGGGCTTCGACATGACGTAAACGTCAGCCCGCATTCCGGGCCTGATGTGCGACAATTGCCCTTCGCGAAAGTTGCCGATTGCCCACCAGGTGCGTGCATCAATCAGCGTGAAGACGTCCTGTCCCACATGGGCGTAAGCCCCTTCCGAAATTGTCAGATTTGTGACCAGAGCGTCAAACGGCGCATACACTTGGCAGTTGTTGAGGTTGTATCGGGAGTCCTTCACGGCTGATTCACGCGCGCCTCGCTGGTTGACCAGAGGCTCCAGTGTCGTGACCGCGTTATGTGCTTGCTGGTGTTGCGCCTTGCTCTGTTCGAGGCCAGCCTTAGACCTTTCATATTGCGCCAGAGCGGATTGGAGGCCAGCTTGAGAGAGCCTCAATTGCGAATCCGATTGCTTTAGTGCTTCCAACTGCGCGATTTCAGAAGTCCTTGCACGGTCCACCTGATCGACGGTGACGAATTGCTTTGCCAGAAGCGGCTCTAGACGGTGCAGGTTGTTGCTCGCATACGTCCACTCTGCTTTTGCCCGGCTCACCCCTTGTTCCGCATTGGCCACGTCCGCCCGCGCTTGTTCGACGGCGGCCGCCCAGCGTGCCACGTCGGCTTTGGAACCGGAAATATTCGCTTTGGCAACGGAGACGCCGCTCACCAGCGCATTGATTTTTCGCTGCTCGTCAGCGATTTGCCCTTCGAGGGCGGCCTGTTCCGAAAGAGCTCTATCGAGCGCGTACTGATACGGTCGCTCGTCAATCTCGTATAGCAGTTCGCCTTTCTTGACGAACTGGTTGTCTCGCACGTTCAGGCGGACAATCGGACCCTCGACTTGCGGAGCGATGCCGATAAAGTTGGCAAATACTTCGGCATCGTCGGTTCGCGGAGAATGGTTGGCGTGGTAGAGCACACCGAGGCCCAGAACGATTGCCGCCAGCAGGATGCCGATGCTAGCCCAGCGGCTAAGCTGTTGAGGGGTTGTCGCGGTGGAGCCGGTTTCCATATCTTTGCACCTCGCTGACAGAAGTCATCAGTAAAAGAAAATGAGCCACAACGCGAATGTGAAGAACGCGGCCAAACTCAGATACACGAGAATGGGGAAGGCGAGCTGCATGTGCAGGCGCTGCAGCGCCAGTCGGACGAAAGCCGTGAGCACAATCGCCAATACGAAACAAAAGAGCCATGCCGGAAAAAATGAGCCCATGATGTCGACAGCAGGAGCCCGCGAGCAACTCACCAGCAGCGGAGTAATGAAAAACAGCAAGAGTTCACGCCTCACAGACACATTTCGCGCGGCGGTCATGGCCTGGGACTCCTGACACCCGGTTGGATCGCATCGCCGTTGCGAAAAGCCAAATCGGCTAGTGAGGTAAGGATCTGAGTGCGCGCCAGTACATCGGTGGAGCGAGCCTGTGCGAGTGTTCGTTGAGCTGCAGTCACGTCCAGCAAGTTACGAAGCCCGTAGTTATAGGATTCCAGGGCAGCATCGTAAGAGCGGCTGGCGGCCTCCAGTAGAGCCGTGGCGGCCTGGCGCTGCCGTAGCGCAGTATTCAAATTGGAGTAAGCGGTCCAGACTTCGTTCGCAATTTGGTCGCGAGAACCGTTGACCTGAGCTTCCGCTGAATGTACGTTCGCTTCTGTTTGCAGCAGCCTGTTTTTTCGCGCGCCACCATCAAATACCGTCCAATTCAAATTAAACGCCATTCCCCCCACCAGTCCGGCCGTGTGCCCCCAGGGGAACTGCTGCTGCATGCCATACAACGATTGCGGGGTGGGACTGGCGGTAAAACTCAGCGACGGATAGTAGGCTGCGCGTGCTTCCTTGACTCGGGCATTGGCCGAGCGCACGTCGGCTACTTGCTGCATGAGATCGGGGCGTTGCGCCAGCGCGCGATTGATCGCCACGTCAACGCTCTCGTCAACCGATTCAGGGATTGCCAGCTCATTGAGCGGTTGAACGTGAATCGTGGTGGTTGCAGAAGTTCCCAGCACCGTGGCGAGGTTTCCTGCGGCAATCTGTTCAGTTCCCAGCACGGATTGCAGTTCGTATTCCGCCTGTGCGGTTGCACTACGTGCTTCGAGTACATCTGGGAGAGTGGCCAAGCCATTGTTCAACCGCTCTTCGGCCGCTTGCTGCACCGCTTGCGCGTTCGAAAGATTCGCGCGGGCAGCGTCTTCCTGGCCAGCGGCATTCAAGAGTTGGTAGTAGGCCTGCTCAACTCGGTAAATCACGTTGCGGTGTGTGTCATTGAACGCGAAGTTCGCCGCGAGGGACTGGGCTTTTGCAGCGTTGATTCGGCCGGCCCGAGCGCCGAAGTCAAAGATGGTGTAATTCAGATTCAACGCGACCTGAAAGTCGCCGATGGTTTGACGGAAGAAGCGGTCTGTCAGGTAAGTTTGTTCGCGGTCAACCCCAGCAAGTGCCGCTGCTGCTACCGTGGGGTAGAGCTCGCTGCGCGCGATGCCCCAAGCGGCGGCTTGCGCGCGGGCGCGTTCCCAGGCGACGCGCGTCCCTGGATTGTGCGATTCGGCGAGATCGATGAGCTCTGGCAAAGAGTAGGTCTTCTCGGAATCGAAGTTCAGTTTAGCGTTGGTGAGATTTCTCGCGTCTGCTTCGATCTTTGCTTCGCCAACTCCATGCCAAGCATGGTCAGGCGACACGGGTGCGCGCTGCGCGAGAGCGAGGCTCGCGCCGTGCGAAAGAACAAGTACGAGCGCAGCGCGAACTACTCTTCGCCCAACACCTGGCTGGAGTCTTGACTGACCTGGCATGAATCCTGCGCTCCTAAGAATCAGCGCTACAGCGCAGACCGAACTGAACCGAGCCGGTTCATGCTCGATAAGATGCAAATTGCATCTGTTTTGGACCAAAAGACTGGAAACAGCACTCACCCGCGCGTAAGAGTTTCGCTACTGAGCTATGAGAGTCGGAGCCGGTCTTCGAATCGAATCGGCGACCAACACATTGCACGCTGATCCCCTGAACTCCCTCCGATCTTCGTATCTAGTTCGGGTAAGGCACGCGCAGCAAAGTGCCAGCCGAGGATGGCAAAACGTAACGGAAGCCTGCGTAAACCATGCTGAGATGCGCATTTTTTGGATTGTCCGGAGCTACGTACCAGGGAGCGCGCGTCAAATAGGAATACTGAACATAAGTCTGCAGGGCTCCATACCGGCGGTCCTTCCAGATAGTCTGTAACCAATCAAAGGTGACCTGTTGAATGGCGCGGTTGTTGTTGCTGGCAGAGCCGGGTCCACCGTAGCCGATGATGGTTCCGGGATGCGCTGTGTTGGTTGTGTCGGGAAAGAAATTTTGTCCGAAGTAATTTGCGCCATAGTAGACCGCAAATGCCTGTTTTGGGCTGGCTCTCCATTCAAGTCCAGCCGAGCCGGCTCCGGCGTGGACCATCGAAAGGCTGACGTCCGTACCAGCTGCGTTTGGCCGAACGACGAGTTGAGGGCCCGTTCCAACCAGGTAGTGGGCCCCGCCGTCGCTCCAAAACGCGTTGGCCAGAAGAACGAGTTTGTTGGGGATCAGTTCGTAGTTCGCGGCGATGGCGCCGCCTCCGCCGACAGCTGAGCGTGTCTTAAACGAAGCTGACCCGAGGGGGATCACCGAAGCGTGCGCACCGGTAAACAGCCCTACAACTTCTGCATGAAAGTGTCTGCCGGCAAGATTCCGGTCATGGGTGATTTTGGAAAGAACGTCCGGAAAAAAGTTGGGGGCTCCTATCTGGGCGTTGTTGTCGAATTGAGGGCTGATGGAAGTAAACCCCGCAGGCAGCGCGACGAAGCTGCCTGTGAATTGATTGGAGCCCTCAATTCCGACGCCCATGGCCCAATGTTCGTTGGGATGGTAGGCCACGCGAAACTCGGCTGCCCGGGTATAGGGAACTCCGACGCCTATGTCCGGAGCCTCGTTATATGTAATGGCCAAGTCGACGGGCATTGGCCCGATCCCCTCGCGGTTCGGCGTAAGCCAGCTCCAGGTTTGTCCTCCCAATATTTCCCACTTGTTGTGTTTGAGGTCCATGAAATAAAGCCGGAGTCGCTGGGTATGTGGATTGATCGTCTGGTATACGCCCAATGCATCGTTGCCGCTGAAATCCGTTTCCAGATAGCCAAGAACGTCGTTTCCGGCAAATTTATCGGTGACCTTGAAGCTAAAGCGCGAGAATTGCGCGGTTGTGCGCAGTTCGCTCACTCGTCCCTGTGCCGTGTCGTTGAAAGGTATGGCTTGGAAAGGGGTGCTAATGTTGCCCTGCGTGTTCGTCGTACGATAAATGTTCTCGAGATCGACGAACCCACCGACTTCCATAACGGCATCGCCGACTCGGAAGGACCCCAGCGGCAAGTCTTCTGGTTTGCTTTTTTCTTGAACTTGCAGACTTGGCGGTTTCTGCTGGATGTTTGCACCTGCAGACACAGATGTGGGCTCAATTGTGGATGCGCCCGAATCGTCGTCGGATCCGTTGCCGCGAATCGGCAACTCGCCCGGAGCAGGGACTGTCACTGTATTCTTCGATTGTGCTTTTAATGTTTCGATTTCGCGCTGCTGCGCAGCCATCTGCCTCTGAGTTTGCAAGAGCGCATCGCGAAGAGCCTTGACCTCGGCGGCCAAATCGGTATCTTTCGCCGAGGAATCAGGATTTGTGCTTGTGGCCTGGGCCCGTACAACACCAGGCAGAAGAAGGCACGCAAATAGGATGTGGACCGGCTTCATATCTAGACAGCCCCTGCACTCTTCCGCGCGTGGCCGGTTTCGCGCAAAAGCAAACTGAGCAAGATGGCGAGGACAATACCCGTCATCCAGAAGATGCCGCTGGCACGAAAGTGGTGGACATGGTTCTGCGTGGTGGCGATGCCCTTGCCGACTAAATCGGCAAAAATGGGTCCAATCAGCGCCGTCACCCCGAAGGTGAGGAAGTTGATTCCCCCTGTCGCGCTCCCTTTGACCTCGTCCGGATTCACTTCCTTGATAATCGTGTATGGAATCATCGCGGCGCCCGAGGCGATGCCGAATAGGAAGCAGCCTATTGCCGCAGCCGTGTGGCCTGTGCTGAAGGTGATCCCCGCTGCGGACAACAACATCGCGACGGCGCCTCCGATGAGCACAGGCTTGCGACGGCCCACAAAATCCGCGAGCCAGCCGAGTAGCGGACAACCAATCACCCAGCCCAACGGAACCAAAGAACCCGTTACCACTGCATCGTGGAAGCTAAACATCCGGTCGCGCTGAAAAAAAGCCACACCCCAGGTCATGTCACCAATGGTAGTGGGCACAAAAAGAAGTCCTGCCACAACGCCGCACAGATACGATTGCGGGTTGCGAAATACAATCGAGTAAGGATGCAAGACGGACGCCCAGCCGGAACGCGCGGTTTGCGCGCGGGTTTCCGACGGCGTAAACACGAATAGGAGTACGCCAACCACGAGGCTGGCGATGCCAAGCCAATGCCAGATACTTTGCCATCCGACGCCGTGCTCGAGCCAGGGGCCCACCACGAATTGGCCCGCTGCCCCGCCAAGCATGCCGAGACATTGGGTTATCCCGATTGCCGTGGCTAGCCATCGCGCGGAGAAACCGTGCGAGGCCAGATATACCGCGCCGGTGAAAGCAAAAGCTGAACCCGCGCCCTGAAGGAGCCGTCCCGCATATCCTGCAGTCGCGGATGGCACGCTGAAGAGCAGGCAGCCGATCGCCAATATGAAAATGCCGACGGGCACCGCTTTCTTCGCGCCGACGCGGTCCAGCGCCGCACCGGCGATCAGGCTGGTGGTTGAGTAGGTGTAGTAATAGGTTCCAAGAATCGCGCTGACGCCGATGGCGGTGGTGCCAAATGCGGTTGCAAGATGCTCGATCATCACCGCCGGCGCGGACCTGGAGGCGTACTCGAGGAAGTAGAAGCAAAGGGCGAGTCCCCAGGCGATTTGGTAACCGCGAATTCGCCATGCGCTTGTTGCGTCGGCCGCAAGAGGTACCGCAATTGGTTTTGTAGTCATTTGAGGGCTCGCTTTTCAGGTTCGCTAGCGAAACAGGTTGGTCTTGGCGAGGTCGATGATTTCATCGCCGCGCCCGCTGAGAACTGCTTTCATCATGAACAGGCTGAAGCCCTTCGCTTGTTCCAGAGTGATCGTCGGGGGCATCGCGAGCTCCTGACGCGCCACGTAGACCTCAACGACGGCGGGACCGTCGTGCTTCAGAGCTTGCGCAATCATCGGCTCCACCTGGTCCGACGATCTGACCGTCAATCCCAGTACTCCGGCTCCTTCGGCGATCTTCGCGAAATCCGGGCTCTGAAGGTCGGTTGCAAACTCCAGGAAGCCGGACGCCTTCTGCTCCAGTTCCACAAACGCCAGCGATTCGTTCTTGAAGATAATCACCTTCACCGGCAATTTCTCCTGTTTCAGCGTGATGACATCCCCCAAAAGCATTGAGAAACCGCCGTCACCCGACATCGAGATAACTTGGCGGCCGGGATAGGCAGCCTGCGCCCCAATTGCGTCAGGTAATGCGTTGGCCATCGATCCATGGTTGAAGGAACCTATCAGGCGGCGTTTCCCATTCATGGTGAGATAGCGTGCGGACCAAATTACGGGCGTACCTACGTCGCAAGTAAAAACCGCGTCTTCGGTTGCGAGTTTGTCGATCACACGCGCAACGTACTGCGGATGGATAGGCCCTTTATTGGAATTAGCAGTTGCCAGGTCATCCAGGTCTTTGCGTGTCTTCCGATAGTGTTCCAGCGAATCTTTAAGGTGCTTTTGGTAGGAGTTCTGCTCCAGCTTGGGTAGCAGTGCTCGCAGCGTGGTCTTGGTGTCTCCAATGAAGCCGAAGTCCAGCTTGCTGCGGCGCCCAAGGTGCTCGCCGCGAAGGTCAATCTGCACGATGGTCGCGTCCTTGGGATAGAAATCCCGGTACGGAAAGTCCGTTCCAAGCATCAACAAGACTTCGCAATTCATCATGGCGTGGTAGCCGGATGAAAATCCGAGCAGGCCGGTCAAGCCGACGTCAAACGGGTTGTCGTATTCAATGAATTCTTTGCCACGCAGGGCATGCACAATGGGCGACTGGAGCTTGCCGGCAACCTCTATCAACTCCGCATGGGCTCCGGCGCAACCCGCGCCGCCGAGGATGGTGATTTTTTCCGATCGATTCAGAAGGTCGGCAAGAATGTTGAGTTCTTCGTCCGAGGGGCACACGGTGGATTTCGGTTCGTGGAAATGTACACGCGGCCCCTGGACCGCATCTTTCAGAGCTACGTCCCCGGGCAACACAATCACGGCGACGCCGCGCTTTGAGATTGCGGTCTGAATCGCGGTTTCCAGGATGCGGGGCATCTGTCCGGGATCGGAGGCCAGCTCGCAGTAGTAGCTGCATTGCGCGAAGATATGTTTCGGGTCAGTCTCCTGAAAGTACCCGCTACCAATCTCCCGGCTGGGAATGTGTGCGGCAATAGCAAGCACTGGAACGCGATTACGCTGACAATCGTAAAGGCCATTGATCAAATGCATGTTCCCCGGCCCGCAGCTGCCGGCGCACACCGCCAGTTTCCCCGTGAGATGCGCTTCGGCTCCTGCAGCAAAAGCTCCCACCTCTTCATGCCTGACGTGCACCCACTCAATATTCTTTTTTATGCGTATCGAGTCTGTAATGCCGTTCAGCGAGTCGCCAACCACGCCGTAGATTCGCTGAACGCCCGCTTCAGCAAGAACGTCCACCAACAGATCCGCCACTTTCTTAGTCATGCCGTTACCTTTCTTTGGCTTCCAGCCGAATCTTGCCTTGCCATCGGCCGGAGCCATTTTTGCTTTTGTTCCTCTGACCCGCCCAGACAGATAGACCCCATAATCGCGGGCATCAACTCAATTGCCATGCAGACAAAAGCATCTCATCGGCCAAAGTCGTTGTTGGCTCAGGTCGCTGAAACGAGGCCAGTTATCTGTCCGAGATGATTTCGAGTTGCGGCACAGCCGTCAACACATTCACGGAATTGCCTAGCCTTTGACGACGCGGAGGATTTCAAAAGGGTGAGAGCGGATTGCTATCTGTTGATTATGTTCTTGAATGGTAGACGCAAAGGTGTCGAGACGAACCGATGACTGTGATGTTTTACAGAACGACGAACCAGGTAAACGAGCGAGCGAGACTCGCCAGATCTCGGAAATGCCTGTACGCGCCGTATCTCGGTTGAGGACACTGGTTCCTACGGGTTCGCGCCCTGCATTAGCGGCAGGCGCAACTGTTTGCACAACCATCTCAGTCTCAACGCCGCCATCAGGCCATCACGGAGTTCTCGCCACTTGGTTCCGGGTTGTCAGCAATTCTGCCCGGGAGTGTCGCGCCGACCGGAGGCGATGCGGACCTTCGATAGATAACCCGCAATGCGGCGACGAGAGGTACAGAGAGATAGATCCCCACGATTCCGCCCACCGCGCCGCCCACCATCAGAGTGAAAATTGCTAGCAGGGGGTGAATTTCGAGTTCGTGCCCCATCACGCGTGGCGCAATGCCATAGTCCATCAGAATTCGCCAAACAGCGAGCAGGGCCAGCATCCAGATCCAGTGCGAGTGACTGAGAGCTCCCGCCGTGACAATGATTACCGCTGCGGTCATCCAGCCCGCCACGGGAATGAATTCGAGTATTCCGGCAAGAACGCCCTGCACTATCGCATTCGGAAAACCAAGGATGAACATCGCGACAGAACAATATGTGAGCGAGAGTCCGCCAAGGATTACTTTTGCCCGGATGTAGCGCTGCAGCATCACGTGCAATTCGTCCGCCAACGATCGCACGGCTGCGTGATTTTCTTTCGTCGAAACGAGATGAATAACCTGGTTCGCAAGATTCTCTCCGTCGCTCAGGAAAAAGATTGCAAGAATCGGAATCACAACAAATCCCGCCAGGGCAGTCGGAGCGAATTGTTCGATTTTCCCCGCGGCACCTTCGACATTCGCGCGATGGTGCTGGAGGAAGATTCTGAGCCGGTCGGCCTGCTCGTCGGCCCAACCAAGGTTATTGCCGAGGTTGGTGGCAATTTCTCCGGAGGACACTTTGTCCGCCAGGGTGGGAACTGCCGCGAGAAACTGAGCGGCGTTCTTGCGAAATTGAGGGAATAGACCATGCGAAAAAAGCACGGTGAAGACGATGAGAGCGAGATAGGCTTCCAGGACGTGTGGGCCGCGCAGGTTTTTAAAAAAAAGAGAGTGCCGCTGCAGGAATCGCACGATCGGGTTGATCAGATAGGCGAACAAGATCGAAAAAGTAAAAATGACGATAACAGTGCGCGCCACGTAGACGACGTACAGGACCAGCAGAAAGAGAAGTATTGTCAGTAGCACGCTTGCAGTCCGACGATCAGGAAAAACCATAAATCTCCCTTGGCAGCCGCGCCAGGAATCAATCCGTCTGAGTTTCCAATTTTTGCTTAATCGCTCCAAGGGCCCGTTCGAGTGAAGAGCGGGTCTTATCTACGGCAACTTTTCTCACGATGCCGCCTTTAAGACCCGTCAAGCCCGCCTGTTGCGAACCTTTCAGAGTGATCAAGTAAAAGCCGCGGCCGGGATGCTCCTGATCCGGCACACAAACGGTCAAATCCAGGGCAGTCTCGAAGTAATGGCTCGCATAAAGTTGCTTCACAGCAACGGCATAGGCTGGATTGGCAGAACGGGTGTCTCGGTAGACTATTGCCTGCACAATGCGTAGCGTGGGCTTGAGTCCAAAATTTACTTTCTCCCAATAAAACTTGGATTGGATATTCTCCGATTGCGCCTGCGGATACTCGAGCAGGTAGCGTTCGATCGCGGGCAAATAAACGGGAAGGGCCTTCGAGCGGCTGAGCAAAGATGCAAACGTGTCTCCCACGACCGCGGGATGATGCTTGTCCATGTAGGTTCCGAGGGCCGTGTTTCCTCCCTGCGTGTATCGCTGAATTACTTCGAGCGCCATCTTCTGCGCAAGCTGGTTTGCCTGATTTGCCGCATCAGGCGCGGACCAATTCACAGACTGCTTGAACGCATCCATCGCCTCGGTGGGCAACTGGAGTTCGCATTTGCCCGGCTCGCAGTTTTTCAGTTGCTTGATGTCTTCCGCCTCCAGCGTGAAACCGTCCAGGTCGGAAAGCTGCGGGGGATCACTGAACTTTCGAATTGCCAGGTAACTGGGAAGTTTACGCAGCTCTTCAATGTCCGAAGCGAGCTTGAGATATTTTTCGGGAGTCGACTGCACGTACACGGAGCCGAACACGAACACCTCATCCGGCGTTCGGGATTCCACTATTCTTGCAACCGGTTTTCCGTTTCGGATCGCCGCAATCTGATCTTCTTTCAGTCCAACGTAGTCGCGAAAGAATTTGAATGGCTCAATGTCTTGGCCATTGGAGGCAGCAGGCTGGACAGCGGAAAGCAAGAGCAGGAGGGGGAACAACTTTGGAAATCGGATTTTAACTGGCATTGTTCTGGGCATCCCCTTCCTGTTCATTTCTCGTCCAACGTGAGCAGGGCAAACTGCACCGTTACCGCGCCGCACTGCAGCCACGTCATGCGCCGCCAGCACTGTCTCCGGTACCATTTCTAGACAGCCTCCGGGCTTCGTGGAGTACTTTGTGGCCCCGGACCGCGAGAAAATTGCGATTGTTGCGAATTGTGCTCATGCGAGGTCCGTGGGGCCAGGAGCTTTAAAGAGATAATCGCCGCTGGCACGAGATAGATGAGCGTGACGCAAGTCCACATTAGTGCAGCCGCACACTGTTGATCCTCAAGAACGGAAAAACCAAACAGCCGCGGTGTGGAAAAGTATACTGGGTAAGCGACACGGTCAGTGAAGGCAAGAAATCCCGAAAGGATGTCGCACGGGAGAGTCGCCAGAAAAAGGTACAAAATCATCGACCAACGCGGTCCGGTCGAGGCGCTTGGCCAGGGCTTGATAACAGGCCACCAGAACAATAGGCCGGCCGAGAAGAATGATATTTGTTCGATTATATGCCAGCTCTCCGACCGCATGGAGAGCAAAAATAACGCCGGCAGGTGCCAGGCAAGAAGAGTCATCGCAGAAATGGTCCAACAGAGCGCAGGTCTTGTCACCATCCGTGCAATTCGGCGCGGGAGTGATCGCCGCAACATGCGACACAAGGCACGTCGCGCTAACGGCGGCATTCCGATCCAGTAAACTCGTACAGGTTCACCCAAGAGGATCAATGCCGGAGCCACAGTCATAAGGAGAAGATGTTTGATCATGTGGACCGTCAGGAGGCCTTGGTCGTAGGCCGCAAGCGACGATCCGCATGCCGCCCAAACCAGGAAAAGGCCCAGAAAGCAGCTTGCCACGCGCCAAACCGGAATGGCCGCCCGAGACGTCAAGCGAAGAGGTATCCACCCAAGCAAATATCTATAACCCCCCAGAAGCAAAGTGAATGCAAGTGAAACTGGAAATTCCCCGCAGCCCTGGCCGAAGTTGAGGTGGGGTGGCATACCAACCTCTTTATCTTTGTGAATCCTGGCGTCGATCCTGTTCCTCACTCAGGACCATGTCGCGAGCAGCATCTCTCGCCGGCGCCTGTGTCCGAGGATGCAAAGTTTCCAGAAACGCGACCAGGGCTGTCGTTTCCGCCGGACTCAAATTCTTTCCGTAAGCCGGCATGTTGCCGCCTCCCTGGATTACCTGGCGGATCAACTGGTCCTGCGTCAGTCGCACGGCGACGCTGTCCAGGGCCGGACCTCGCTGCCCCCCACTCTCACCAAGCGAATGACAATTGCGGCACTGCTTCACCTGAAAGACCAGCGCACCTTGCCGTTCGAGTGCAGTACTGCCGCGAAGATATTGTTGCGGCACAGGATCACCGCTCCAAGCGTTCATGTGCGGGCTCCAGGGCGTATAGCCGGCAAGGTGGGTGAGTGTTCCCAGGATTATGGCGGTCAGCAGAATTGTCAAAACGGCGATCGGCCGCCGGCGCCAACTCTTTTCCCCTTCTCCAGAAAGAAATGGCAGCAAAACAAGAAACGCGATAGCGACTACAGGGCCAATGAGGAGAGCAGGCGTCTCCATGGAAGGCGGCAAGTAGGACAGCAAACCGTACAACCACAAAAAGAAGTAGTCTGGTTTCGGCGCCGTCTGGATTATGGTCGGGTCCGGGCGGCCGGTAGGACCGAACGGACCGAAGTACAGAGCGCATGCCGCGACTGCCAAGAGAATGAAAGCCGCGAAGAACAGATCTTTCCAAACCGCATAGGGAACGAACGGCGCGCCACTCCTTTTTGTTAATTCGTGATACTCGTCGACGTAGGTTGTTTTTCTGACGAGACGTCCCGGCATCGGCCATTCGTTGATTCCCAACTTCAGCACCATCAAAAGATGAAGGCAGACGAATCCAATCAGCATTCCGGGAATTACAAAGACATGCAGCGCGAAAAATCGGGAGAGTGTTGCTCCCGCTATAATCGGCCCACCGAGCATTAGTTTCACGATCATGGGCCCGGCAATGGGGACGCGGCTTGCGATCGAAGCCCCGATTCCAAGGCCCCAGTACGCGTCTTGATCAAAACGCAGCACTTGCCCACTGAACGCCATGCCTAACGTCATCAGCAAGAGAAAGACGCCGACGATCCAGGTGAGCTCTCGCGGAAATTTGTACGCTCCGAAGAGGAAGACCTGCATCATGTGAATGAGTACGATCGCCACCATGAAGTTCGAGCCCCATCCGTGCAGTGCGCGGATGAACCAACCTAAAGTTAAGTCGTGGTTCAGGGCTTGCAGACTGCTCCACGCCTCACTCGCCGAGGGTACGTAAATAAGGGCCAGCAGGATTCCGGTGACGAGTTGGAGTAGAAAGACGGTGAGCGCAGCGCTGCCAAATACATAGAACCAGCTCGCCGTGTTGCGAGGCACCGGATGCTCCACCGCTTCTCGAATTGGAGCGGCGAGTTGCAGGCGCCGGTCGAACCACTCGCCAACTTCGGTAATCAGCAGGCGCATGGTGGCTTCTTTCCGAAGAGACCGGCGGTTGGGGATCCCGGTGTCGGCAATTCTCCGGCCTGAATGGTGATGAGGCCGTCTTCGACTCTGTTCGGATACTCGAACAAACCGCGTTCCGGCGGGCCGGACGCGCGCGCACCGTCCCGGTAGTACGCCCCGCCGTGGCACGGGCACATGAATAGTCCGGACTGCGGAAACCACCGGACCGGGCAGCCCAGGTGCGCGCAGTTAACAGCAAAAACCTGGAACTGTTCTCCGTCGATGCGGCGCACCCAGCAAGCGGTGTCTGCGGTCTTGCCGTCGGTCGCGGTCACATAGGGGCTTCGAAACGTGGCAAGACGAGTCTCGCCTTCCGGAAATTCGCTGACACGGCCGAGAGGCACCCACGACAGGTAACCTCCAGCGCGCCCTCGTGTCACCGATGCAAGAAGAAACCCTACGATGGGCACGGCAAGCGCAGACGCCACCAATCCATTCAAGAGGATTCCCAACTTCATGAATAGTCCGCGCCGCGAAATACTATTTTCGTTTGGCACCTTCAGACTCCTGTGGCTGAGCGTTATTGGAAGCAGAGTATGGCTGGCCTGGGTTTGGAACACGCCGTGACGCGAGCCACGCAACTACGTCGCTGATTTCCTGATCCGACATCGGCCGGCCGGGCAAGTTTCCGCGCCAGTCAGGTGCTCCCAACTCGGGGCGGCCTGCGATTACGATCGTGCGCAGACTCTGATCGCTGACGAGCGCGAGAAAGGAATCATCAGAGATGGCGCTTGCCTTTTGTCCACCGCGACCGAGGGGTCCGTGGCAAGATTCGCAAAAAGTCTTGTATGCGGCTTCGCCACGTTGCGCGTCTCCATTCAATTTGGGCGTATAAGGCGGAGCGGGCGCGGCGTCGAGAATTCCCCGGCGACTCCAACGCGAACGAATTTCCTTGGTGAGTACGTCGATCTGCGCGTCCATCAACATTCCGCCGGCGCTTTGGGCGAAAGCCGGCATCGACGTGCCGGGAATGCCCTGTGCGATAACTTTGCGGATGGACTCATCATCCGCGATAGACAGATAAACGGGATTGGCGAGCGCGATCGCAGCCCCGCCCCTTCCTTCCGGACCGTGGCAGGCGGCGCAGCTTTCCGAGAAGAGAGGGCCAAACTCCAGGACTTCGTTCGGTGCCAAAACTTCGGAGTCACTACGTGGCTGGCCGTGTGGCGCGCCGCACCCGGCAAGGAAAATCGCAGCGAGGAGCGCAAACATATAAAGTTGCTGGAATGCTTTCACGACCGCTTTTCCTCGCTTTTCCGCCGCGGAACGGTTCCGGGGGCTTCAATTCCCGCGCGCAGGACGAACGGCAGATTCTCGCGAGTTGGAATACCGTGCTGCCGCACCACGACGGCACCCGCTACAATTCCGAAAGCGATTTGCGACGCGATAAACCAGAGCCAATTGATGTGGCTTGCAAGCAGAGGATTGAGAAGCTGCATGATCGAGTACAGCAATCCCGACCACAGTGCCGGTGCAATGAGCCCTCCGAGTACGATCGGCCGCCGCGGGAACATGGGAAGCATTGCCCCATAGAGAAGCCCCACGAAAATGGATCCGATGCCGTGCAGGATTAGGGCAATCGCGAAGCTGTCGGTATGAAAAGAATTCAGTTGGGAGGGATTGAGCTTAAGCGATTGCCCATAGACGGTGGCGGCAAGCAGGTTGATGGGATACCAGATGCTTCCGGCTTTGAGCAATCCGTAGGTGCAGGCCAGCACGGCCATCGCTACTGCCCCGGCGACGCCACCCTTGATGCCAGCCGATATCGGGTAGGTTTCCAGGGGAAGCCATACGCGGAGGAGTTCGGGCGCGATGGGCACGCGTTCGACAACGCGGCGCTTTGTTGTGACGCGGTGTTCTTCGAACACGACCGGTACGGTTTGTTCGCGCTCGTGAGGAAATACTTCGTGGAACCACCCGACGCAACCGGCAACACTCAGGACAACACCGAGGGCGCTGACCGACTCGCTCGTAAGCAGTCCCGCGAACATTAAGGTGATGCCGAACGCCAACACAATGGGCCAGGCGGTTGATGCCGGTAGTTCGATCTCAAACGAAGCCCGGGGGCTCTGCTCTAGTTCATCCATGGATGCCAGCGTTGCCATTCGTATTCCTCAGCGACCAAGTACATAGACAACAGTGAAAACAACGACCCACACGGCGTCTACGAAATGCCAGTACAGGGACAGTACGCCGACGCGAGCAGACTGCTCGGGTCCAACGCGACCTGCCAACCCGAAGAGCAGCACGACGGTGAGCAGGATCAGTCCAGCCGTAACGTGAAAAGCGTGCAGGCCAACCAAGGAGTAGTACGTTGTTCCAAAAAGATTCGTGGAGATGGTCAGCCCGCGTTCGTAGATCAAGCGATGCCATTCATGGCCAGTGCCGTATAGAAAAAGGGCACCGAGAGCGATTGTGAGTAACCAACAGAGCAGAAAAGCCCCTCGCCTGCCACGTTCCAGAAGCTTTGCCGCAGAGTGGATCGTCAGGCTGCTGGAGAGCAGGCAGATTGTGTAGAAAATGGGCGTCTCAAGCACTTCGCGTGGAGTAGGTCCTGACAGGCTCTTCCCTACGTAATAGAGATAGGCCACCACGAAAATCGTGAAGATGGCGGACTCGGCGATAATAAGACACGCCATGCCGATCCTTCCGCGATAGGGAAGCTTCCAAGCTGCAGGGGTTTCCGGTAGCCGAGTCGCGAGTGTGCTCATTGATCGAGTCCTTTACTCATAGTGGCTGTCCGGGTCTTCAGGGTGTTTGAGATCCCACAACGGTCTGCGACTCGAAACTCTGGGGATCGAAGCAAAATTATAGGCGGGGGGCGGCGAACTTACGGACCACTCCAGAGTCCAGGCATCCCAGGGATCGTTTCCAGCTTTTGCCCCGTTGAAGTAAGAAATGATCAGGTTCGCGACAAACACCAGCGTGGCGATCCCCTGGACAAACGCACCGACGGTCACCAGAAAGTTCAAAGTGTCCCATCCGCGCCCGGGCTCATAGGTGTAAATGCGCCGCGGCATCCCGAGCAAGCCTGGAATGTGCATCAGATCAAAGGTGAGGTGGAATCCAATCAGGAACAGCCAGAAATGGACCTTGCCCATGCCTTCGTGCAGCATTCGTCCGGTGATTTTGGGGTACCAGTAATAAAATGCACCGAAGAGGGCGAACAGGATTCCGCCTACGATCACATAATGAAAGTGCGCCACAACAAAGTAGGAGCCGCTGAGCTGCCAATCGAAAGGCGACGAAGCCAGCATGATGCCGGTGAGGCCCGCGATCAGGAACTGGAAGAGAAAACCAATGCAGAAGAGCATTGGCGTCATGAACTGAATCTTGCCTCCCCACATCGTGCCCAGCCAGTTGAAAATTTTGATTCCGGTCGGCACCCCCACCGCCATCGTCGTTAATGTGAAAAAGCTGTTGGCGTAGGAGCTCATCCCGATTGTGAACATGTGGTGTGCCCAGACACTCATGCTCACAAAAGCGATGCAAATGGTGGCGCCCACCATGACGGGGTAGCCGAAAATCGGCTTGCGCGAAAACACCGGAATAATTTCAGAGGCGAATGCAAAGCAGGGAATGATGAGGACGTACACCTCGGGATGTCCAAATATCCAGAAGAAGTGCATCCACAGCGTGGCGGAGCCGCCCGCCTGCGTATCGAAAAAATGTCCGCCAAGATAGCGATCCACCAGCAACATGATTTGAGCTGCGGATAGAGGCGAAATCGCGAGCAAAACCATTCCAGACATCACCAAGTTCAGCCATGCCAGCAGCGGCATACGGTTCAGCGTCATGCCTGGGCACCGCATGGAAATGATCGTGGCGATGATGTTGATGGCAGTGGCAATGCTGCCGAACCCCGAAGCCAGCAGAGCGATCGTCCAGTAATCCGAGCTGTGGCCCGGCGAGAACGCCCGCGAAGTCAAGGGGGCGTACGCCCACCAGCCCACGTCCGGTGCGTTGCCGGCACCGTACAAACCGTTCCCACCCAACAAACTAAAGTAGAGCAGCAATCCGCCGAACGCCGTCAGCCAAAAACTGAAGGCATTCAGGCGGGGAAACGCCATGTCTCGCGCGCCGATCATCAATGGCACCAGGTAGTTGGCAAATCCGAACAGGATGGGCATGGCGACGAAGAAAATCATGGTCGTCCCGTGCATGGTGAACATGCGATTGAATACCTGCGGGGAAACAAAATCGTTGTGCGGGCGCATCAGCTGGACGCGCATGATGGTTGCTTCGATACCGCCGATGACCAGAAAAAAGAGGGCGTAGAGGATGTACAGAACGCCCAGGCGTTTGTGATCGACCGTGGTCACCCATTCGTGCAGCGTCGCAACCCACGGCAGGCCCTCGGCTTCTGCGGTTTGAATGACTATGGCATCCGACGACATTGCTGATTCCACTCTCTTTCTCTACTGCAGGGTTTCGAGATAGCGCACCAGCGCATCCAGTTCTGCGTCGCTCAACTTCATTGCCGGCATGAGAGATCCAGGCTTGATGGACTCCGGGTTTTGAATCCACAACCGAAGATTTTGCGAATTGTTCTCCGCTGCGCCTGACGCGATCGTACGGCGGCTCATCAGGTGGGTCAGGTCGGGACCAAAACGTCCGGTGCCGTTTGTGCCGTTGATTGCATGGCAGTTCAGGCAGGCAGTGCGCTCGAATACGCGTCTTCCCTCGGCTTCTCTTGCATCCTCATTTGCCTGCCGTTGTTGTCCGCGTACCCAGAGTTTGAAATCCTCCGGACGATCCACGTACACGCGTAATAGCATCTTCGCGTGCTGCGTCCCGCAGTACTGCGCGCATTGGCCAACAAACAAGCCGGTCTCGTGAGGATCGAGCCAGGTTTCGTTCACGCGATTCGGAATCAAGTCCGTCTTTCCCGCAAGCTGAGGTATCCAGAAACTGTGATCCGTGTCGGCGGAAAGCAATTTCAAGAATGTCGGTGTGGGAAGAGATGGATCGCTCACGGGAACATGGAGTTCGTTCGCGGTGACCACGCCGAGGCCGGGATAGCGGAATTCCCACCAAAACTGGTGTCCGATTGCGGTTACCTCCACCGCTTCAGCAGGCTTGGGCGCGTCCTGGATTGCGTGAATCACTCTCGCCGTTGCGAGGAAAAGCACAACGACGATCAGAATCGGAATGATGGTCCAGGCGAGTTCAATCTGGGTGCTCCCATACACCTGCGCAGGCTCGCGGTCCCTGTCCGCCGCTCTGCCGCGGAACTTCACGACGACGTAAGTCAACAAACTGAAGACCACAAGAAAAATCAGCCCCGTGACGCCGAGGACGAAGAAAGAGAGATGCCGGATTGAATCCGCCGGCGTGGAATGCGAATCGAAAATGCTGGGAACGGAGTTAACTTGCGGGGTGGCGGTGCACAACCCTGCGGCGAGAAGCACGCCCGTGAGGAGAAGCGCAACGCTCGTAGCTCGGCTGATGATCTCCGGCCAATCCGCGTTTTGCAATGTCTCGACGATCCTCATCAAGCATCCCCACTAAGACTTCAGGTGAACCAACGGTTGGTGACAGCAATCTCAGTTGAAAACCAAAATCGTTTGCACACCCGTACCATGCAATGCAGTCTCCAAGCGATTGAGCCGGAGTGCGAAACCGCAAGCTGCGTTGATTGAGCGTCTTACGGATGACGGAAACAAACAGTAATGAATCGCTGCGGGTGCTCTCGCGTCTCTTGATTGACGAAATTGTCGATGTCCTGTCGCGGAGGGGTAGAGACTGCAGGAACAGTCTGGTTTAAGAACTAAAACTGTGTGGACGCTGTTGCGTCGTATTGGGTTCGCCGGAAGACATCTCAAACGACAGCCTTGGGGAGGCGGATTAAGAGAAAGGAACGCGTCAGACGCTATTGGGCTTGCGCCCAGGTCACGACGTCGACGTTACCGTCAATTTTCTGGCTTAAATAACGACCTTAAAAAATCTCGCGTCTTCGCGCTGCGCTCCGGAATCTCTTCTTCCCGTTGAAAACAAAACGCCTAGCTGCAGTGCCTTGGCGATCTCCGCCATGGGCACACATTTGCATGAAGGAGCAAGCGAGTAAAGGGAGATCGCAAGTGACGTACGCATTGGGAATCGCGAGTTCCGGCGGGCAAAGCAACGAAGCTGTGGCCAGGAAACCTTTGCGCGTATTCCGGACAAAAGAGAGCGTGCGCTCGGCCGCTTTAAAGAGGCCAAGCTACGGGGCAAGCGAACTGGTCACGACACGGGAGGAGGTCCTAAGAAAAGAGGCTTTAGAGGAGATGTTTATCGCATCGCGCAGCAAATTCTTGGCGATTGCGGGTTCCATTCTGCGGAATAAAGAAGACGCGGAAGACGCGGTGCAAGAGGCGTTTCTTTCGGCGCATCGCCACTTGCGTAGCTTCGAGGGGCGGTCGGCACTTAAGACATGGTTGACGCGCATCGTAATGAATGCCGCTTTGATGATGAAGCGGAAACGCAAACCTTCCGCGGTCAGGTCGCCTTCCGAAGGCGGTGTCTCGCATGACGACAACTGGACGGAGAATATTCCAGCCTCGCAACCCGATCCGGAAATGATTCACGCGGAACGCGAGACTCTTCAATTCATCGACGAGAAGCTGGGAAAGCTGAAACCCCTGCTTCGACAGGCATTCACGATGGCTTACTTCGACGAGTTGTCGGGCTCAGAAGCTTCCGCCAGGCTCGGTGTTTCAACCGGGATCTTCAAGGCCCGGCTCTTTCGAGCAAAACGGAAGATCTTTGATCAAAAGGAACGGGCTATTGTGGCTCCCCTCCATAAGAAGACCCTTTCGGCGTCTGAATTCCTGCAACGTAAATGACTCCAGAGTTCGCGGAGACTTGAATCCAAGGACCACTGTGAAAGAGAGGCAAAAACCCTTATCCTATGCCGAGGTCACGGACCCTACCAGGATTTGTCCCGGGCATCGCTTCCGCTTGGATGAACACTCAAAGCGCAGCGCTTGGAGATTTCATGTCACTTAAGGAGCAAATTTGATGTCCACCTCGCCAGTACCGGCGGAATCCTCCGCCTCCGTGACGAAGCCGCTGCCCGCGGAAAGTGGGAAGCCCGCGACCGCTCCACGCAGCAGCGGGGGATGGAAAAAGTACGCGACTCCCCTCCTTGTTGTGGTGCTCGCCACGGCAGTTTTCATCACCATCACTCGCAACTGGAATGCGTGGGAGGGCGGCAAGGTCGAGCAGGTAACTGATGATGCCTACGTCCGCGGCGATCTTACGCCGTTGAGCACCAAGGTGGCCGGCATCGTGCGCACGGTTCACGTAGCCGATTTTCAGCGAGTACACAAAGGCGACCTCATTGTGGAATTGCAGGACGACGACTACCGGGCACAAGTTGACCAAGCCAATGCAGCAGTGGAGGCAGCCCGTGCGGCCATCGAAAACAACCGTCGCCAGCGCGAGTTGCAGGACGCGCGCATAGCCAAAGCGCTTGCCGGGATCGATCAGGCAAAGGCGCAAATCGCCGCAGCTGAAGCTGGCAGGAAGGCAGTAAGTGCGGACTTGGTTCGCGCCCACTCCGAGCGCAAGCGCCAGGAGGGTTTGTATCAGGCTCATTCGGCGACGCAGCAGAAGGTGGAAGCCGCGGTGGCCGATGACGAGCGCTTGTCGGCACAGCTTGCGAGCCGCGACGCCGATCTCATACAGGCCCAGACCATGTTGCGTGGCAGCGAACTCTCTGCAGAAGCTGAGCGGCGTTCGAAAGCAGTCCTCGGGTCGCAGGATATGCAGCTTCAAGCCGATCTGCATGCGAAACAGGCGAACTTATCGGCAGCTATGGTGAATCTTGGCTACACGAAAATTTACGCGCCCGGTGAGGGCACTGTGGGCGAACGCCAAGTCCGGACAGGGCAACTTGTTTCTCCGGGCACGCAGGTGATCGCATTCGTTGATGTCACGAAGTGGGTGCAGGCGAACTATCGCGAAACCCAGTTGACCAATGTGAAGATCGGCGACGCTGCCGAACTGCGGATTGACCAGTATCCTGGTCAGGTACTTCACGGCAAGGTGCTGGAGATCGCACCAGCCAGCGGGTCACAATTTTCTCTGTTGCCGCCGGACAACGCGACCGGCAATTTCACCAAGGTGGTACAGCGCATCCCGGTCAAGATTGGGCTCGACGATAGCGCCTTCGCCGCCAAACTGCGCCCCGGACTCTCGGTGGTTGCAACCGTCCGGACGAGGCGGTAACCGGAAGAGTATGGCGGCTTCGAGCGTAACAGTTCGCCCATGTCCGTTAGATATCGCGCGCGCAGTGGGCGCTGCGGTGCCCGCGGAGGTTTCTGCCCAGCCACTGGTGGGGATTCTCGGCGTGGTTATGGGCGCAGGAATTGTCACCTTGACCAGCCGCATGATCTCTCTTGGCATGCCCGATTACAGGGGCCTTCACGGATTCGGGTACGACGATAGCGCATGGATTGGCAGTGCCTTCGATGCCGGCCTGATGTTTATCGGCCCGTTCACGGTGTATCTCGGCGGTCTGCTGGGTCCGCGGCGCATCTTGCTCGCCGCCGCCGCCATTTTCACGGTGCTGCTCATCCTCCTGCCCTTTGCGCACACTTACAGCCTGGTGATCGTATTGGTGCTTCTCAGCGGCCTGACCTCCGGCACGTTCTATCCACTCACGCTCACGTTCGCCCTTCGCAACATTCCGCTTCGATACCTTCCTTTCACACTTGCGCTGTATGCAACCTTCGTGGATGGGGCGGTGAACATCGCACCTTCGCTCTACGGATGGTACCGAGAACATCTTTCATCCAATTGGATGTTCTGGAATTCTGCGCTCCTCACGCCCCTTATGATGATTTGTATCTATTACGGGATACCAAAAGCGAAGGCGCAGAAGAAATCAGGGGAAGCACCAGAGTTTGCGGGATTCTTGTACGCGAGCTCGGGCCTCGCTATATTGCTGGTCGCCCTCGAACAAGGGGAAAGGCTCGACTGGTGGCGCTCCGGCGTATTCAACTCATTGTTCGCGGCCGGGGCGTTCTTCCTGCTATGCGCGCTGGTTCGGAGGCTGCGCGGTCCGAATCCTTTGGTGGCGCTGCCGTATCTGCTGAAGTGGAACACCGTTCTGCTGGGATTGCTGCTCTTCTGGTTCCGCTTCACTCTTTGTACGACGATCATTCTGATCCCGCAAGCGCTGGCCATCCGCGGGTTCGAAGCGGAACAGATTGGGCCCGCGATCATCTGGAGTGCTGTGCCACTTATTCCTCTCGCGTTCACTGCTGCACTTCTGCTGCTGCGCAAATTTGATTCCCGTCTCCTCCTCGCCATCGGCCTTGCCAGTACTGCCTTTGCTGCCTGGTTGAATTCTCAATACAGCAGCACGTGGGCGGCCGAGAACTTTTACCGTACCGAGTTGCTCACCGGCGTCGGGCAGGCGTTTGCTTTTATCGGACTTGTCGGCTGCATTGTGCTGCAAGCGATCTTCGCAGGGGCTTTGGCCAAACCTGAGTGGGTCCTGACCTTTTCAGCTTACTTTCATACCATCCGTATATTCGGCGGCACCGCAGGCGCCATTTACATGGGGCATTTTTTGGCACAACGCGAAAAGTTGCACTCGAACTTGTTGGGATTGCACGTCAGTAGCGGGGATTGGCTGACAAACCAGAACATTCATGGGATGACCGCAGGTCTCTACGCCAAGTCGTCCGGGTTGGGAGCTGCCGGCGCACGCGCGGTCGATCTGATTGCAGCCCGCATGCGCCTCCAAGCGTTCAGCCTGAGCATTATTGATGGATTCCTGCTGATCGGCTGGAGCTGCGTGTGCGCGCTGATTCTTGTCGCCCTGATGCGCAAATCACCGTTGAACTACTGCGACCTCAGCACCGTCCAGCAGACACTGGCCATCGAGAAGGAGTCGAAATAATGAAGCGAAAATCACTTTCCCTGCTGGTAGCGACGGCGTTGTCTTGCTCGCTTACCTTGGCCGACGAAACATCCAGTACGGCGCCGTCACGACGCATTACATTGCGCGAAGCCGTTCAGCTGGCTCTCAAGCACAACCACAATGTCCGCATCGCGGGCTACGCGGTCGACGAGAAACAACACGCGAAGGATGCCGCGAAGGGTTCCTATTTCCCATCCATACGCAATGACAGTAGTTTTCTGCGTCTCACGGATACGCAATTGATTCAGATTGCCCCTGGCAGCCTTGGGACAGCGGGGGGAACGCCGATTCCTCCTGTGAGCAGCGTCATTAACCAAGGTGGCCGCGATCTGACGACCAGCGGAACCCAGATCACCCAGCCATTAACCTCTCTTCTGAAGATCAAGCGGGCGAACGAGATCGCGCAAGCTGAAGTAAAAGCCTCGCGGGAGAGGGCGCAACTTACCGGAAACGACGTCGCGCTTGCTGTGCACGAGATTTATTACAGAGTGTTGATCTCTCAAGCGCACCGCAGTGCCACGGAGGCACGGATAAGAGCCTCACAGGACCTCGAGAGCGAGCGTATCGAGCAGGTGAAGTTTGGAAGTTCACTCGAACGGGAATCGATCGAGAGCCGCGCGCAGCTACTGCAAGCTAAGCAAGAACTGCTGGCGACGGACCTTCAGTTGGCCGACCTCAAGTTGAAACTGAATGATCTGATGGGCTTGCCTCTGACAACCGGTCTGGATCTTGATCCTGTCACTGCGGAGTCTCTGGAGACCTGCCCGCTCGAGGAATGCGTCACAACGGCAACGGCCTCTCATCCGGAAATCCGGGAAGCTCGTGCCGAAGTGGAGAAAGCGGAAGCTGCCGTCCGTTTGGCCAAGACAGATATTTGGGTCCCCGATGTGGAGGCGTTCGGCCGGTACAGCTACCAGAATAATGTCCCTTTCCTGGCCCGCAATTTCGGCACCTTTGGCATTCATCTCGGCTACGACCTGTTCGACGGAGGGCGAAAGCGAGCCGTGAAGGGTGAACGTGAAGCGCAATTGGCTCAAGCGAAGGAGAATCTGGCGAGGCTGAGGGACGAGGTCGAACTTGCCGTGCACACTGCCCACAATAAACTCGAAAGGACGCAGCAGATGCTGCAGGTGTCGGAAGAGGTTGTGGCTCTGCGCAGCGAGTCGAACCGGGTGCTGCAGCAAGAACTTTTGCAAGGGGCCGCGCTGAAATCGCAAGCTGCAATGGCGACCGCCCAGGAGTTCGACGCCAAGGCGCTCCTCCTCCAGTCCCAACTGGACTATTCGCAGGCGCACGACGAGTTCATCCACGCGATGGGCGTCGCGCCCGAATGACGCGCTTGCGTCCATGCACCGCCTGGCAGCTGAGTGATGATCGTGGTAACAACTTGAAGTGACCGACAAGGCCGTGGCAATACACTTCATCTCGCACAGTGATTGCACCTTCTCCCCACAAAAATGCGAAGACCAGTGGGAGATGGAGGTGCACTTTGGATTCTCGACTTAGTCCTGCGAATGGTCTTCTGGCGCCTTAATTCCAAGGCGCTTCATCTTGTAAAACAGCGTGGTGCGCTTCAGGCCCAGTCTCGCAGCTGCCCCCCGCGGACCTCCGAGCTTCCAATTGGCGCGCTGGCAAGCAGTTAGAATTTCTCTACGCATCTTGTCTTCGAGGGTGGGGTTTGAAATCTCGGGCTCCGGCGGCTCGTAGCTTTCGAGAGGCGCTGGTTCAAAGACGCCATCATTGGAGAGAATGACGCCGCGCGCGATGTAGTTTTGGAGTTCTCGAACGTTGCCGGGCCAGTGGTGGCGCACCAGGGAACGCATGGTTTCCTCAGGAATCGAATCGATCGATTTGTCCATCGAAGCTGCGAACTGTTGAACGAAATACTCCACGAGGTCTGGAATATCAGTTTTCCTTTCGCGCAATGGTGGCAGATAAACCGGGAAAACGTTCAACCGGTAGTACAAATCTTCGCGGAATTCACGGTCCCGAGCCATCTGCTTCAAGTCCTGGTTGGTCGCCGCTATGACGCGAACGTCGACTCGTGTTGTACGCGTGCTGCCGACTGCCTCAAACTCACGCTCCTGCAACACGCGCAGCATCTTGGCCTGAAGTTCTAATGGCATGTCTCCAATTTCATCGAGGAAGAGCGTGCCGCGATCCGCCAACTCGAAGCGGCCGGCGTGAGAGTTGACCGCGCCTGTAAAGGCGCCGCGTTCGTGACCAAAGAGCTCGCTTTCAAGAAGGCCGGCCGGGATTGCCGCGCAATTCACCTTCACCAGATTTCGGTTCCGGCGGGGGCTGAACTCGTGAATGGCGCGAGCGATGATTTCCTTGCCGGTGCCGGTTTCGCCCGCAATCAGAACTGTCGTATTCGTGGGCGCAACCGCTTCGGCTAGAGACAGGATCCCGCGGAGACCCCCGCGACGGCCCACGATTGTCTCCAGAAAGGGAACTTCCCCGTGCTCGTCCTTGCGAGCGCGTAGTTCGTCCCTACGATACGCAATGGCGTTCATTGGCAGGTTTCCCGCTTTTTCGTTAATTTGGACTACGGAATTAAAAGCTGAGCTCATGTTTCACTCCTACGCTCGTTCCAACAATTCCCCTGAGCATAATTGCTTCTTCGACTGCAAACGCTCAAATCAAACGGAACGCGTTCATTCCTTATGTCTCCGAGCTCTTGCCGGATTTTCTTTCCAGCCGTTCTCTCCGGATCCACTCTCGGATGTAAAGACCGCAGTTCTTCAGTTTGATCGAGTCGGCTTCCCACTTCTCCAGAAATTTAACGGCCTCGCCATCTACCGACCTCAAATCTGCACAGTCCAAGACAATTCGTCTGCCTTTTGTTTCTGCCGCAATGAGTGACTCCATCTCCGCCACGTTTTCCGCGGTTAGTTGACCGCTAACCCTAAAGACCACTTCCCCGTTTGCCTTTCTCGTGATCCTGAGCATCTGCTCCCTCGTCGCAATCACAACTTGCGTCGCCTAAAGGGCAATTAACGCGCCAATCCTAAGTAGTTGAAAAGACAATCCCGTTGTGGCTGAGTCAACGCCGAATTCTCGACAATTGGCGAGCGCCTGAACAAAACACGCGCCACTGCCATCGTCTGACTCGTGTTGCCCAAGCCTGGTCCGTTGGAACCCATGTTGGCCCAAGCTATTACAAATAAATGGCTTAGACCGCCTTGGTCGCTCTTGCAAAATTGAGGATTTGTCGGGCTGCCGCTACCCGTTGCCTTTGCGCAAAGACGTTCTAACGGAGGCCAATACGTTCAAGACGACAAAATTCCGGCTGAGTCATAATCCCGCCCAGATCATCGAAGGGAGGCCTAATCAATGGAAAAAGCCAACGCCATTCACGTTCAACGAAACTCCGGTACGTCACTGGGGCCGGCCGCCGCAGGCAGATTCTCTGGGTGTATCATGCCCGCCATGGCCTCCTCAGAACAGGGATCCGAGCGTGTGAATGCTCAACTCCTTGTCGACTCGATTCCTGCGCTGATTCACACAGCAAGGCCGGACGGTTACCTCGATTACTTCAATAAGCCTTGGCTGGATTATCTCGGCGTCACCTTGGACAAAGTGACCGGCTGGAATTGGACGGCTTTCGTTCACCCCGAGGACGTTGAAGGGATTTTGGCCAAGTGGCGAGCGTGCCTCGCAACAGGAGAAATCTTCGAGTACGAAACTCGCGTCCGCAGCGCGAACGGAGAATACCGCTGGATGTTTCACCGGAAAGTGCCATTTCGTGACGCAAACGGGATTATCGTCAAGTGGTATGGATCGAGTTTCGATATTGAGGAACGCAAGCAGGCGGTAGAAGAGCTGCAAAGGAGCGAGTTTTATCTTTCAGAAGGGCAGCGTCTTACCCACATGGGAAGCTGGGCCTGGAATGTGCGGACCGGCGCTCTGTTCTGGTCGGAAGAGATTTTTCGAATTTACGGCTACAGCCCGCAAGAAACCGGTCCAGCGTGGGAGCAGTTCTTGAAAAGGGTTCATCCTGAGGATCGGCCACAAATTGAGCAGCGGGCGAAAATGGAAGCCAGTGGCAAGGAATGGACAGAGTCGCACGGTGATTTCCGAATCGTTCTGCCAGACGGATCCATAAAGCACCTCCATTCCGTTGCTCATCCTGTTACCCAGTCGGGTGAAGTCACGGAAGTCATCGGCACCGTCATGGACGTTACGGAGCACGAGCTCCTAACTCAGGAACTGCGGCGCCGTGAAGCCTACTTGGCCGAAGCCCAAAAACTCAGTCACACAGGTAGCTTTGGATGGAAACCTGACGCAGGCGAGATTGTCTGGTCGGACGAAACCTATCGCATTTTCGAGTACGACCGCTCGGTCAAGCCAACAATAGATTCAGTGACTCAGCGCGTCCATCCGCAGGACCGGGCCGACTTTCAGAAGGTCATAGATGGTGCGTCTCGGGGGGCGACAGATTTCGAGCATGCCTACCGCTTGCTACTGCCTGACGGAGGAGTCAAGCACGTCCACGCTATAGCTCACGTTTTGCAGGATGCGTCCGGCAATCGCGAGTTTGTCGGAGCGGTGACCGATATCACCGAGCGTAAGACGGCCGAGGAAGCCCTCCGCAGCAGTCAAGCGTACCTGGCAGAAGCGCAGAGACTCAGCCACACAGGCAGTTGGGCCTGGAATCTCAGCAACGACGCCAGGTATTGGTCGGAGGAATGCTATCGCGTTCTGGGTTTTGATCCACGGGATGCTGCGCCCCGAATCGAAGAACTCATCCAGCGAATACATCCCGACGATCAACCGGCGTTCCGGGAATCTGCCAAGAGGGCCAGGTATAACAAGCTAGACGAAGAAGTGGATTATCGCATTGTGCATCCGGGGGGCGCCGTCAGGGACATTCACAGCATTGGTCATCCTGTTTTCAATCAGTGTGGCGATCTCATTGAGTACACCGGTACTGTAATCGACGTCACAGAGCGTAGACGAGCAGAGGAGGAACTCCGCAGAAGTGAAATGGAGCTACGGCAGATTCTGGACCTGGCGCCTCAACTCATTACGGTATACGGCCCCAACCGTGAACGCCTTTACGCCAATCGCGTTGTGCTCGATTACGTCGGTTTGAGTCTCGAGGAGTGGCGGCAGTTTCCCGGCCGCGACAGGTACTTTCATCCTGACGACAACGAGCGGATCGACGGTTTTTTTGGTCGCGCTGTCGCTCGCGCCTCTGCCGATGAGTTGGAGTTGCGAATACGCAAGAAGGATGGAAGTTATCGCTGGTTTTTGGCTCGTTTTAACCCATTGTGCGACGAACGAGGACAAATTACGCGTTGGTATGTGACCGGAACCGACATCGAAGACCGCAAGCAGGCGGAAGACACGCTTCGTCAGGAAAACGTCGCACTGCGTGAAGAGATCGACAAAGCCTCGATGTTTGAAGAGATCGTTGGAACATCTCCCGCTTTGAAAAGTGTTCTCTCGCGCATCTCCAAAGTCGCACCGACTGATTCTACGGTCCTCATCACGGGTGAAACAGGTACAGGCAAAGAGTTGGTTGCACGCGCAATTCACCGACGGTCAAATCGGGCCTCGCGTCCGTTTGTCAGCGTGAACTGCGCAGCAATCCCCCGGGATCTTATCGCTTCTGAGCTGTTCGGCCATGAGAAGGGCGCCTTTACTGGCGCGACTCAGCTGCGCCTGGGTCGGTTTGAGCTGGCAAATGGAGGCACGATCTTCCTCGACGAAGTCGGAGAACTTCCACCTGAGACTCAGATCGCGCTGCTGCGTGTTTTGCAGGAGCACGAGTTTGAGCGCGTCGGCGGCAGTCGTCGAATCCGCGTCAACGTCCGGGTGATCGCAGCCACCAACCGTGACTTGCAGGCCGCCATCAGCGCAGGGTCCTTTCGTAGCGATTTGTTCTATCGGCTACACGTTTTCCCGATTGACGTACCTTCCCTTCGAGAGCGAAGAGAGGACATCCCTCTCCTGGTCGAATACTTCATCGATCGCTACGCGCGAAAAGCTGGCAAGCACATAAAACGCGTCAACAAGAAGACGCTGGAATTGCTTCAGTCCTATCCTTGGCCGGGAAACATACGCGAACTGCAGAATGTCATCGAGCGTTCGGTGATACTTTGCGAAACGGAGATTTTCTCGATCGACGAAAGCTGGCTACCTCAGCAGCAGTCACTCACAGCGGAACCGAAACCGCAGGTTGCGCTCGCCAGTAGACTCCTGCTGCAAGAGAAGGACATGATCGAGACTGCCCTGAAAGAGACCCGTGGGCGCATATCGGGACCCGAGGGCGCCGCGGTCAAATTGGGGATACCGCGGTCCACGCTGGAATCGAAGATTCGGTCGCTCAAGATTAACAAGAATCGCTTCAGGCCTGTCCCGGGAACTTGAGGGCTCCCGCTTCCCAGAAATTACTCTTAAATGGGGAAAACATATTTCAATTCGGCAGATTGAGCCCCTCAGCACAAGGCAAATCGCGGGTAGCTCAAACCACCATCACGCGCAATTCATTTTCGGAGCCCGGCGTACTCTGCCTTGGCGTGTTGATAGATGGGAATGTCGGGGTCGGCGTTCTTCCACAAATCCAAGAATGTCTCGTAGGACTTCTGCGCAGCGGCTTCATCGCCCATCATCTTCTGCGCGCGGCCAAGCTGGAGCCATGCCAAGGGTCCCGTGACGTGCCTCACAGTAAAACCGGGATTGTCGATCAGCTTTTGAAACTGAGCCGCGGCCGCTAGGCCGTCGCGGAGCTCAAGATACGCCAGTCCGCGGATGTAGGCGGGGTAGACAGACTCGAACGACCCCGTGAACGCCAGGTCGTACTTCGCAGTGCCGCGCAGCAGATCGATGGCTGCCGCAGGATCGTTTTGCCGCAGTTTGATCGCGGCCCGGATGGTGGGAATAAAGTAATGCTGCACGAGCGTGTCCTCGGGCCATTTCGCGCTGATCTGATCTGCGAGTCTAGCGGCTTCCGCTGTTCGTCCTGATCGTGCCAGAACGAGCACCAGGGCAATCTTGTCATTGCGACCGAGCGGGCTTCCATCCGCCTTGCCTTCATATCGTCGAGCTCGCACGTCCATTCCGACCTCGGCAAGCTCCAGGGCTGACAAGACTACCCACCAGTCAGCATTGTTAGACTTCGAGGTGCGTTCCAAGGAGGCTTGCAGGCGCAGGCTTTCGGCGGAGTGAAAGCGGCCCTGCTGAATCTCGATCAAGGAATGTTCATGCAGGAAGTCTTCTCGATAGCTGCCTCGCTCCTCCTCCTTGAGGATTTTTTCGACGTTGTCCCGGTCGCCTGTAGCGAATGCCACAATAAGTCTCTCCCGCCGGATCAGTGAACTGTCCAGTTTGAGGGCGTCCGCTTTGGCGAGCCACGATTTTGCCTCATTGAATCTGCTTGCGAACCTGATCGACTGTATCGCGCTGCCGAAATAATATGAGCTTGGCTGCAACCGTGCAGTCTCGGCCGCTTCGTCAGCGGCGCGGTCGGGCTGACCGAGATACACAAATGCCGCCCTCAGGTTGGCATGAGCGAGCACATCCCGGGGAAATATTTCCAAGAAACGAATCACGGAAGAATGTTCTTTCTCCCAGTTGCCGGTCACCCGTCCGTAATAGACGATTTCGGTATTCAACCGGTCTTTCTCGGTCAATCCGTCGCGGAGTTGGTACGCACGCGTGTACGCAGCCGCGGACAACTCAGTGTTACCGAGGAAAAGGTAGGCCGCGCCCATGCGCTCATACGCTATGGCAAGGTTTGGTTCCAGTTCGACAGCTCGCTGATAGAGTTTAAGCGCTCCCTCAACGTCGCCGGCGAGCGACAGTTTGTGCCCTTGAGAGCTGGCTTGCAACGCCTCGAGCGAAGAGTTGAGCGCCTTTTCCAGAGGCTGATTGAAGCGCGCCAGCAAATCTGCGGGCTCTCCCAGCTTCGCGCGAAGGCGTGCGGCTGTGACTCCCAATTCGTGTACGACCTCATTCCGCTTACCGATGTCCGCCTGCTCTTTGGCCAAGGTTGCTCCCGACCCGCAGTCGAGCGCCTGCATTTGCAAATGGTAGCCATTGCCGGCATCGGTGATCGATTGGGAGATCACCATCTTGCTGTTGGTCTTGCCGCAGATCTGGCGTGCCACGTCCGGCGTCAACTTTGTAGTCGGCGGGAGTTTGAGTTGCGCCAGGGTCCCGAGGACTTTATCGATGCCCAGAATGTTCAGATAGGGCGTCTGCTCCAATTCGTAGCGCAAAGCTGTTTCTAATGCGTCGTCGAACACCGGATCGCTGGTTTCGTTTTTGACATCGGCGAGAACAATGGTGTCCGTGGCGGCGAGCGTCACCCGGTGACGGTAACTCCAGTAGAACCAGCCGGCCGCAGCGATAACGGTCAACAGTGCGGCTGCCGCGAACCATTTGTGTGCGGGGAGACGAAGCAGCGGCGGCTTGGTAACTATCTCTTCGGCAGGAAACTCCGTGGTTCGCGCTTCTGTTTTTGAGTTTTCGCTCGTAGCAGCCTGAAGCGTTGCATGTTTTGCGCCATCGGCCGTCTCGGCGAGGACGGTGACATTCGCCGTGAACTGGTATCCCTTTCTAGCAATGGTCACGATTAAGCGGGTGTCTTCCGAGTTGTCACTGAGCGCCTTGCGCACATGGGAGATGTACTGCGTCAGGTTCCCCTCTTCCACGAATGTGTCACCCCACACCGCTTGCAGCAATTCCTCCTTGGTGACGAGGCGGTTGGGGTTTTGAACTAGAAAGAGGAGAACGTCGAAGGCCTTTGGAGTGAGAGGGACAGGTGAATCGGTGCGATACACCGTGCGCTTCGCGGTATCCATGACAAATTGGCCGAAACGGTACAAGTGACTCATGCGAGGCCACTTAGTTCATTTGCGCGGTGCCATTCAGAGTTTTTCATCTTTTTTTGTAGTCTGTTGAAGGACTTCCCACACTCACACCCCGAGAATGCGTTCATCGGGGTTTCGCGCAGGGGCGGACGCATCAGCCCGACACTGAACCCCGCTGCAAATTGTAGAGATCACGGGATGTCGCTGCAAGTTGGCATGCTTGAACGACCGTCGCCTCCTGCTCTCGTGACTGCCCGCGACAGGGCAAGCTGCTCGAATCTCGGAAATGACAAGAGGCCCGGATTTATGGCGACACGAACGGTAGCTCTTCCTGATGAACATCGGGATACAAGGGACCTCAATGCGGCTCGCCAGAGTTTTGACGCAAATGACAGCTCGACCGGACCCCAACGACGCAAAAAGCTCCTGACAAACCACAGCTGTCTCCATGACTCCGAAAGGATCAGCGGCATTTGCGCTGCCGTGAAGATAGTTTTGGATTTCATCCGGACGGCCAAGCTCGGGGATTTGACATTTCCGCTCCGGGATTGTGCAGAGCACCCTGAAAAAAGGGCAGTCCTGGACTCCGCGGTCGAGGAATTAGAGCTCTTATGGGAACACCTTTACAAGGAGAACCTGGTTCTACGAGATGAAGTGGATCGCGTCTCCATGTTTGAGGACATTGTGGGAACGTCACCGGCGTTGCAGGCCGTGCTTTCGCGGGTGACCAAGGTAGCTACTACAGATTCGACCGTTCTGCTCACGGGCGAAACGGGAACGGGCAAAGAACTTGTCGCACGTGCCATCCACCGCCGCTCAGATCGTACTCCACGTCCGTTCGTCGGCGTGAACTGCGCGGCAATTCCCCGTGATCTGATCGCTTCGGAGTTGTTTGGCCACGAGAAAGGCGCCTTCACGGGCGCGACTCAGCAGCGCCTGGGCCGGTTTGAGCTGGCAAATGGAGGTACGATCTTCCTCGACGAAGTCGGAGAACTTCCGGTTGAGACTCAGATCGCGCTCCTGCGTGTTTTGCAGGAGCGGGAGTTTGAGCGTGTCGGCGGCAGTCATCGAATCCGCACTGACGTGCGAGTGATCGCTGCCACAAACCGCGACTTGCAGGCGGCAATTAGCACCGGGACCTTCCGAAGTGATTTGTTTTATCGGCTGCATGTCTTCCCCATTGATTTACCTTCCCTTCGAGAACGAAGAGAGGACATCCCTCTGCTCGTGGAGTACTTCATCGATCGCTACGCGCGCAAGGCGCGTAAGAACATAAGGCATGTGAACAAGAAGACGCTCCAATTGCTTCGATCCTATCCTTGGCCCGGAAACATCCGCGAGTTACAGAACGTTATCGAACGTTCCGTGATCCTGTGTGAAACAGATATATTCTCGATCGACGAAAGCTGGTTACCACTGCCGCTTCCGGCAACGGAATCGAAGCGCCACATTAAGCTCCCTCGAAGACTCGAGGCGCAAGAGAAGGGCATGATTGAGGAGGCCCTAGAAGCAAGCCGTGGACGCGTGTTTGGACCCACCGGGGCCGCGGCAAAGTTGGGCGTTCCCCGGTCAACGCTAGAATCCAAAATTAAGGCGCTGAAAATCGATAAGAGCCGTTTCAGGGCCTTGTCGGAAATTTGAGGGCTCGCGCTCGCAGCTCGTACTCCGGTCAGCAGGTGAATTTTTTCAAGGATACTGAATATGGTGGGTTGCTGTGCGGGCTCTTGAATCGCGCTCGCGATGTCTGATTTAGATTGTTGCGAGAAAATGTCGGTACATTTGCAAGAGTCGAAAAGAATTGGGGAACACTTTGGAGAACAAGTGTTTCCGAACAAGTGCCCCAACGCCCCAAAACGAGCATTTCGGCCATCGTAAGTTATTGATTGTGATTCTAAAGGAATGGCGGAGAGGGTGGGATTCGAACCCACGGTACGGTTTCCCGCACGCTCGCTTTCGAGGCGAGTACTTTCAACCGCTCAGTCACCTCTCCGCGGTCAGGGAAACCAGTTTATCAGACACGCCGCGGTTGGGGCTACGCGGTGTTCTGCACAAAATTCAATTTGTGTTTTTCAGGGTTTCGCCGGATAGCTAGCGGCGGGAGGCAAAAAACGATTGGAGCAGGGAACTGGCTTCCGAGGCGAGCGCGCCCGAAGTGACTTGCACCTGATGGTTCAGCTTGGGACTGGTCAAGAGTTCGAAGCAGGTGCGAAACGCGCCGCCTTTGGGATCATCGGCTCCGTACACCAGTTGAGGGATACGTGCCTGAACGATTGCGCCGGCACACATCGCGCAGGGTTCCAGCGTGACGTAGAGCGTGGTCTGCGCCAGGCGGTAATTACCGAGTATTCGAGCGGCTTCGCGCAGAACCACTATTTCCGCGTGCGCGGTGGGGTCACAGTCTCGAATCGTCCGGTTGCCGCCGCGCGCGAGCACCTCACCCCGATAAACCAATACGGCGCCGATGGGAACCTCGCCTGCATCCGCGCACGCGCGTGCTTCTTCCAACGCCAGTTGCATGAATTCCAGATCGCTCATCGTTTCCCGACTGAGAATATCACGCTCTCCGCGTCTCTCCACGGGTCGGCGAGGTCGCGCGGGCCAATCACCGGCAAGAATCCTTGACATACAGCCTATGGCCAAAGAGACTGTGAACATGAAGGAACTGATTGGGCGTCTTTTCCAGTTGGATGTGCTCAAAGGAATGGGCGTAACGTTCCGGACGCAGCACCCGGACAACGTGTATACGGAGCAGTATCCCCTGGAGCGGCCGATGGTTGCCGAGAGGTATCGCGGCGCTCCGCGTTTGAACAACCATCCGGAAAGCGGCGAGACGCTTTGCATTTCCTGTAATCTTTGCGCGCTGGCGTGTCCCGAAAATCTGATTGTGGTGGGCTGGGAGCGCGACGCCGCGACACGGCGCAAGGTGCTTACCACGTTCACTTACGATACCTCGCGTTGCATGTTCTGCGGGCTGTGCGAAGATGCCTGCCCGACCGATGCGCTGGAACTGACGCAGGATTTTGAAATGGCGTACTACAGCCGCGAAGGCGCCATCTGGGACCGTCACCGGTTGGAAGAAGGGCCTACTCCCACGCGCTATACGCGCTAGAAAACTCCATGGAAATTCGAAGAGATCCCGTCACACAAAGTTGGGTTGTATCCGGGCAGCGCGAACGCCCCGAAGAGGGGGAAGGTGGGTGTCCCTTCGATCCTCCGGCCATCGACAGTGCGAAAGCTATTCTGTCCTGGCCTGCGGAAGGGCCATGGCAGGTCCGAGTTTTGCCGCATCCGGAGCCGCTGTATCGTGTGGAGAACGATCCGGGCCGGGCGGCGGAAGGAATTTACGACAAAATGGGGCCGCTTGGAGCTCATGAAGTGGTGGTGGAGACGCCGCAGCACGACAAGCGTTTCTCTAGCTTCAACGACGAAGAAATCGATCATGTGATGGGGGTATGGGGCTCGCGCATCGCGGACCTGAAGAAGGATGCGCGGTTCAAATACGTTACAGTCTTCAAGAATCAGGGGCCGCAAGCCGGGCAGGAATGGACGCACCCCCACTCTCAGGTAACTGCAACGATTTTTGTTCCGCGGCGGATCAAATACGAACTCGCTTCCGCACACGAATGGTACAAGGACAAGGAACGCTGCGTTTTTTGCGATATCGTGCGCCAGGAAGAAAAACAGGGAAAGCGGATTGTGGATGTGCAGGGCGATTATTACGCGCTGTGCCCTTATGCTTCGCGCGTCCCATTCGAAATCTGGATCCTGCACCGCAGGCACAATCATCTTTTCGAGCAGCCGCGCCCCGGTGCCAATCGCAGGCAACTCGCCGCGCTGGTCGGGCGCGTGCTGCGCCGCCTGGAGAAAATCTCCACGTCCTTCCATATGGTGGTTCACACCGCGCCGAACACGAGGAACAAGAAGGGTGAACTCTCCGGCTACTGGAAGACGCTCGCTGATGACTATCACTGGCACATAGAAATCATGCCGATCCTCGAAAAGCGCAGCAAGTCTTACAGCATCAAGGAAGTTTATTTCAACTCGCTGCTGCCGGAGCAGGCCGCCGAGCAGCTCCGTGCCGTCGATCCCAACACATGAGGCCAACCGCGCGGCGCAACTCGGAACGCGGCGGCGCGCTGGTCAACCTGATCATTCTCCTGGTACTTGTGTTGCTGTGCGCGGTGCTGTATTGGGCCCGGCATCCGATCCTGCGGTTTGCCGGGGAGTCCTGGGTGGTGGATGCGCCCGCCGCTCACGCCGACGCTTTGCTTCTTCTCGGGGACGATAATTTCTATGCGGATCGCGCGACTCACGCGGCGGAATTGATTCGCCATGGCGTGGCTCCAATGGTGGTTGCGAGTGGACGCCGGCTGCGGCCAAGCGCGGGGATAGTGGAGCTCCAGGAACACGACTTGATCGAACGGGGCGTGCCCAAAGACAAGATCATTCGCTTTCCCCACGACGCTGACAACACTCTTGAGGAGGCGGTCGCACTTGCTCGATTGTCTTCCGAGCGGCACTTTCGCAGCGTAATTATCGTGACCTCGAACTATCACGCGCGGCGGGCACGGTACATTTTTGAAAAGGTCTTTCCCCCCACCATCTCCGTTTCAGTGGCTGGGGCACACGATGGGGATTTCGATCCGGAGAATTGGTGGGAAAAGCGCAAATCGCAGGAATTGTTTGCGCACGAGGTTGTGGGGATGATGGTGGCGCTCAAGGAGGGTAATGGGCGTCGCCCGGGCGAAAAATAGGAGAAAGGAGCTGCCCCCCCGTTTTCCACAGCTCCGGAGGTAATTGTGAACCTTCAGGTCACAATATTTAGGGAAAAAGCTTGCATTGCACTTTACACGGCATAAGTGCTGTAATATCTTGTTCTTTCTGAGTCGCAGTAAGCTCCCAGCCCTCGATAGGCGACTTTGGAGACTCTAACCTAACGTCGAGGTGTCCCTATGTGGCGAAAAGAAGATGGTCGGCCGCAGAATTCCAGTGAGAATTCCACAAGTCCTATGAATCCCACTACTTCCTCTGCTCCCGCGCCTGTTAATTCAAAACAATTGTCGAGCGTTCCGACGTCCGCGAATGCCGTTGCGTGTCTGAGCCAAGGCATCCGAATCAAGGGCGAAATTACGGGAAGCGAAGATCTGTTCATTGATGGGAACGTGGAAGGAAAAGTGACGTTCCGCAACGCCGTGCTGACCGTTGGGCCGAATGCCACCGTGAAGGCCGACATTGAAGCGCGCGAAATCGTGATTCGCGGGCGCGTGGAAGGGAAACTCGACGGCTCAGAGCGAGTGCAGATCTGGCATACCGCGAAGGTGAATGGGGACATTCGCTCGCAGCGGATTGCCATTGAAGATGGCGCGGAGTTCCGCGGAAAGGTGGAAGCGGGAAAAGCGCCGTCGCGTCCCGCCGAGAATCCACCTGCGAAAAAATTTGAGAGTGCGAAACCCAAAGAGACCGATGCGAACCTGGAAAAACCTGCTCCTGGCGCGGCGGTAGCGGGAGCCGACTGAGGACATGGGATTCCTGAACAAGCTGGGGATTGGGATTGGTGCGCAGACGGCCCGCGAGGGCGCGCGGCCGCTCGCCGGGGAAAGAGACGCTCACAGGGGTAACGGCTCGGTTATGGCAGTCGGAACAAATAAGCCACCGGAACCGCAGGAAACCACGCGGGGTTCCAACGGGCTGAAGGAGTTTCTCTGGAATCTGGATGGACTTGGCCGGGGAACGCTGCTGGACCTCGGGCCCGCCTGGCAGACCACGCTGACCTTTTTCATCGAGCGTGGGTTTCGGGTAACGTCCGACGACATACTGCGAGACTGGTCGCAATTCCTGGCTGAGGAAGAAGCCAAGGCTAAAGCAAAAGAGAATGCCACAGCGGACGATTATGCGGAGCGGGCTCCAGAAGCGCGAGCCAAGCGTTTCCTGGAAGAAAATCTGCAATACCCGGCGTCGTCATTCGACGCGCTGTTGCTTTGGGATGTGCTGGATTACCTGGAGCCGTCGCTGGCCAAGCTGATGGTCGGCCAGCTTACAGATCTGTTGCGCCCTGGCGGCGTGGTTTTCGCGATGTTTCACAGCAAGAAGCCTGCGGGATTTCAGCGGTACCGCGTGGCGGATACAACCACCCTGCAAGTTTTGTCGGCAAAAACGATATTTCCCGCGCAAAAAGTTTATCAAAACCGTGAGATTCAGGACCTCTTCGGCCGCTTTCGCACCATGAAGTCGTTCGTGGGCCGCGATCAACTTCGCGAGACTCTTTTCATCAAGTAATTGTCCGATTGTGATTGCAAGGACCGCCCAAGGTAATGGGCGGTCCGTTTTTTTTTGAAGTGCGGATTCCGCGGCGGCGACCAAATCAACCGCACGCGGCGCATGAATCGGGCACCAGGCCGGAAACCGTGGCACGATCCAGGAAATCCACAACCCAATCCGCTGAGAACGCCCGGGATAGTCCCGGCTACATTTTTCTTTTCTTTTCCCTTGCGCCCCGCATCTCCCGGGCGTACAAGAAAATTGTGAGCTCCTGGAGCTCCGGAGGGTTGCATGAATCCACCGGGCTTAGAAGCGCAAGAAAGCTGAGCACACCGCTCTTGCGGTGCGAGTCGCGAGCGAACCGGTTGAAGTCTAATCCGCTCGCCAAGCGACGCAGCAAAAGAAAAAAGAGGGCCCTCATGGAGGGCCCTCTTTGATTTTGCAGTTGTAGATTTTTCGGGTCAGTTGTGTTTCGCAGCCCGTATCTGTTCTCTAAGAATTCCAGACTTTCAACGATTTCACGGATTTACTGCGTGGGCTGGTGAGAGGCGTGGGTGTGTTTTCCGCCGCGCTTCTTTCCATGATGACGCCGCTGGTGATGTTTGGACGCATGCTGCGTGGAGGGATTGGTGGACGCCTCTGGTGCCGGAGACTGTTGTGCTGCGGAAAGCACCGACAAGCAGAGTGCTGCTGAGAGCACGAAGAAAATGCGCTTCACGGGAATCTCCCTTGGAAAAGTCCCCTGTAGGAAGAATTCAAACACAATGCGAGCCGAATGTCAGGAAAAAGAATGGAGAAGGCGGGGACCGGGTGCTAAAGAGGAAAGGGCTTGCGGGTCAGCCGCCGACCCTCGTCTCCAAGAGGTGGATTACCGCGTTCTGCCGGGCGATGACTTGGGCCTGCCAAATCAGTGCGATCACCAAGAGGCTCATGGAAAAGATGCAGACGGCGACCGTCAGACCCATTTGAGTTTCAGAAGCAGGTAGAGCAAAAACACGACGCATCCAAGCCATTGGGGTCTCCAAGTGGGAAAAGTTGGGCGAACGCAGAGTAAAGTGCAATCAATTGGCCAATTTGAAAGGCTGGTTCCGGTACCATCATAACCATTCTTTTTCAAGCAGTTAGCGGGGCTCCTGGTCTCGCGCGTCGGCCTGTCGCCACCTGATGTGCAAATTTCGGCACACTTTGACCCTTCCCTTTCCAATCTTCCAGACATGGAATGCCAGCGAGATTTTGTAGGGGATGTCGATCATGCTCCGGTCCGCCACCGGGCTAGAACTGGCGATTAAGAATCATCTCCAGGGCCAACGGCCAGGTCTCGGGCAAGAAGAGCGGAAAACGGTTCCACTTGCTGCCTGTCTCAGCCCCCTCCGTTTCTCGACCCGCCAAAAACAGACAACGGTCGCAAGCAGGGAAGAGTTCGGCGGCTCCGTCCGAGGTGGCGATTCCGACGTTGAGGGGATTGGCCCGGAAAGAGCGCTGGTAGAGATGCGAAAGGTCGCGCACGCAGGAGGAAAGATTCGCGCCCACCGCCAGCGACCACAGGGCCCCGCGTGGCCGGAGCTTCGCGTTTCTCGCCAGAGCTTCGTGCTGGAAGCGCCGGATGTCCGAGTCCGAAGCGCCGGCAAAGAAAAACAGCTCGTCGAAATCGCGCTGCCGCAGGAGCTCGGCCTCGCGCTGCGGCAATCCGGTGTTCTGCGAAAGTTCCCGAGGTGAGAGCGATCGCAATGCGACCACCTCAATGCCTGTCTCGTCCGCGAGAAGGTGAAGCATCTCCGCCGAGGCGGGCTGAGGAGAGGCCATAGGGACGCACGTAAAGCGCCCCAGGCGCATGCTACGAGGAGGCTTCAGGTGGAAGTAGTCTTCGGGGAGGAAGACGCCGCATCCGCCCTCCGCGAGGAAGGGATGTCCGAACCCGAATTTTCGAATTGTGGCGTCGAACTGGAGGCGGCTGCGGGTGGTTACCGGGACAACGGGGATATTGGCCTCGCCGAGGCCCTCCAGAAATTCAACAAAACCGCCCAGGGCCTTGTTGGTCACCCCAATCAGATTGTCGGTCGAGCAATAAACAACGGTCGTGTTCGAGCGCAAGCGCATGCTCCAGAAACTGCCAGCTGCACATCCAGAGGCGGAAAAGGCCGAGATCAGTGTGCGGATTGCGCCCGGCAAACGCAAGCATGGAGCTCACAAACAAAAAAAAGCGGGAAGCTTTCGCTTCCCGCTTTCGGTTCGAATTGTTCGCCCAGATTACTTTCCGGAGGTGGAGGAGGCGGAGGTCGCAGGCTGCGCTCCGGCCTTCGGCACGCTCAGGTAGCCGCTGATCGAGTTCTTCCCGATCTTGTTAATGACGACTTCCTCGGCCTGGTGTGCGCCGCTGGGGTAGATGATGATCGGCGAATTGATGTTGCGGTTCTTTTCCTCAAGCTTCTTGTCTTCGAGGACAACCACAACATTCACACGGTTGCGCTTCTCGTTCACGCCCTTGAGTTCGACGGTGACGTTGCCGACCTTCTGGGGCTTGTTCTTGCCGGCGATGGTGAATTCGACATAGTCGCGCTCGCCCATGCGGCGGAGAACGTCGATCTCATCGTGGTTGCGAGCGATCAGGGTGCCGAGTTCGCTGCGAGCCATGGTGAGGTCGCTGTTGGTCTTGGCCAAGTTGTCGCTGACCGTGGCGACTTTGGTGTCAACCGTCTTGACGTCGTCCGTGGTCGCCTTGGTGGCGAGTTCGGTATGCACGGAGGTGTCGAGCGCGGTGAGCTTCTGCGAGGTCTCGGTGTTCAGCTGCGCGGCCTCAGTGCGAGCCTTCTTCAGTTGGCTCTGGGTAATCTTGAGCTTGTCGGTCACAACCTTCAGGTCGCCCTGGAGGTCAGTGTTCGTCTTTTCATCAACGGCAAGGCGGTCTTTCATCGCGCTCAGGTCCTGCTGTGTGGACTGCTGCACAGTCTTGACTTGATCAGTGACGGCTTGCTTGGCGGCATCCAGCTTGGTCGAATTCGACCAGCCGAAGAAAAGTCCGCCCAGCGCAATCAGGGCCAGAATGGCGATCGCCGGCATTTGCCAGGAAGAGCCACCCCTATCATTATTTGTGTATTCCGGGATCTCAGACATAGTAGATTTATTCTCCTCACCCATTCGGGTAAACCATTCGAATTCCAGAATGGCAGCACTTAGCGGCTGCCAGATGTTACATATGATTCCCTTATGTGCACGTAAACTGCCGCAAGCAGATGGCGGGGTGGCGGTTGTAAGTGCTTGCCAAACGGCCAGTTACTCGGCCTGCCCGTAGGGGCAGGTAGTACTAGGTCCTGCAATCTTTACGCGAGTGGGAACTTCGGCGACGAATTCCTACGTAGTGCAAGAATCTTCCACTTCGATGCCGGCCTCTCTGAATTCGGCATAGAGCTCCGCTGGAGACCGAAAATGGATGCCGCTTAACCCCAGCCGGCGGGCTGCCTCGACGTAGGCCAAAATGTCATCCACATAGACTGCCTCTTCGGCTCGAACTTTGCAGGCTCGGAGTGCCTCCCGGAAGATGAGCGGATCGGGCTTGCTGGCGCCGACGGAGCAGGAGTAGGTGCGGACGGCCTTTGGGAAATAGGCGAAGAAGTCGTAGGTCGATTCCAGCTTCTCCACGTGGATGGGATCCGTGTTTGAAAGCAGGCCGAGGCGGTAGTGCTTTGCGAGCCCGGCGAAAACGGTGGACTTGTGTATCGGCTCCGGATCGAGTGCTGAATTCCAGACGTTTTTGAATTGTTCAAAATCGAGGGAAAGGTTGAAGCGTTTGCAGAGGTGCAGGTGCCAATCGCGGGGGGACATGCGGCCTTCTTGCCAGTCTGGCCAACGGGGATCCTTTTCAATCGCCGACCACAATTCCTCGGGGCTGAATGGAAGTCCTTGGGCGAGGGCAGACTTCACTCGCTGGATGTCCACTCGAATCAGCACTCGGCCAATATCAAAGATTACGGCGCGCAATTTGGGCATGGGCTATGGTTTCTCGGGCGTTGTGACCGGGGATGCGGCGGAAAGTTGTTCGGCGCGGCGAGCGCGCAGAATGCTGATAATCGCCGGCAAAAGAGAGAGGATGATCACCACCAGGATGACGTAGTGAATGCGCTGGCTAATGTTGGGAATGGTGCGGCCGAGGGAGTAACCGCCGAGGATCATGGTTCCCACCCAGATCGTTCCGCCGAAAATGTCGAAGATCAGGTAGCGGGAATAGGGCATTTTCGCCGCGCCGGTCACCGGGGGACAAAATGTCCTCACAATGGGAACGAAGCGCGCAAGGATTACAGCGCGGCCGCCGTACTTTTCATAGAAATCGTGGGCGCGCTGCAGGTTGCTGCGACGGAAGAAGAGGGAGTCTTCACGACGATAGAGGGCGGAGCCGGCCGCGCGCCCGATCCAGTATCCAATCTGATCGCCGAGGATGGCGCAGAGCATGACCGGCAGCAGCAGCCACTTCAGGGGAATCAGATTCCCCGCAGCCAGAATGCCCGCGGTGACCAGAAGGGAATCGCCGGGCAGGAAAAAACCCACGAAGAACCCAGTTTCCACGAAGACGATCGTGCAGACAAGTGGCGCGCCGCCGGAACTGATTAACTTCTGTAGCCCTTCTGGGTTGAACAGCGCGTGAAAGAAGTGGAGGATGGTGTCAAACACTCAGAGTTATTCCTCATCGGCGCGGCAATTGGGACCAACGCGCCGAGGCGAACGTGCGAATAGGCGTCCCATCCCATAAGGTAGCAGAAAAGGGCCGGATTCTCGCCACTTTCCTGCCACGCGGAAACCGCTGAGCTTACAAAATTGAGCCACCAGCCACGATATCTCATCGGAGCGCCTCCGTGAGCAGCAATTCGCCCTGCTTGCCCAACGTGGATTGCAACTGGTTCTGACGATGTATCAATTGCTTGAGCCGGGGAACCGCGGAGCGGGCCGCAACGCTTCCTGCCTCGATGGCCTCGTCGATGCGATCGAAGTCGTCCCAAGCCAGGCCCTGCACCGCGGGCCGCAGCACCAGATCGGCATAGCGTTCCCAGGCTTCCAATTGGTGCTTTTGGGCCGCGCTGACCGCCCGGCTGACCACCTGGAAGATGTTCGTAGGCGCGCCACGCTGGCCGTCGTGGAGTCCGACGGAAACCCCGACCACAATTTCTGCGCCCATTTCGCGGGCGGCGCGGGTCGGGACCGGCGCCACGATGCCCCCGTCGGCGAGGCATCGCGTACCTATTTGTATGGGTTCGAACAGCCCTGGAAACGCGCAGCTCGCACGAATCGCTTCCCCGAGATTGCCTTGCCGGAAGACGACCGGGTCGCCGGTACCCAGATCAGTCGCCACAATGGCCAGGGGCAAAACGAGATCTTCAAACTGTTTGGTGCCGAAGAGTTTTTGCACCAGTGCGCCCAGCCGTTCGTTGCTGGCCAATCCAAAGCGGGAGACGCGCCATTTGGCAAAATCGCGAAAGCGGATTTCCCGGCATTTATTAATGATGCGTGGCAGAGGCACTCCGCTGGCGTAAGCAGCGCCGAGGATGCTGCCGATGCTGCTGCCCGCGATGGAGGTAACCGGAATCGCGTTTTCGCGGAAGGTGCGCAGGACGCCCAAATGTGCGTAACCGCGGGCAAATCCGCCGCCGAGCGCGAGGCCTACCCCCAAGCGGGGCACGTCCGGTTGCGAGAGGGAAGGCGGGACGTAGAAACGTTTGGTCACGAGGGCAAGTGTCTCAGTAGAGTGAGGCAGGGGCGATGGGTCATGCGTCCCGAGTATGAGGTACCAAAGTACCCGCGAAAGAGGTGCTCGCAAAAAGGGCAATTGTGGGCAGGCAGTACTTAAATACTAGTCGGGTGACCTCGCTGTACCATTGTTGAACACCGCTTCGGGAGCGATTCTACTACTGCACAATGCATCAAATTCATCGCCAAAGGAGCCACATGGAAGCAGGGTACAACGCGTGGTTGGGACAGGCGGTGGTTTTGCAGGTCGCACTCGGGGATATCAAGGTTCCGCTGCGTGGAAGGCTGCTGAAGGAAGGCGGCGAGACGGTACGCATGCGAGTTGGCGATGGATGGGACATCGACATTTATAAGGCGATGATCCTGACCGTGGAAAAAGACGGAATGGCACTGATTCCAGCATGAGGGGAGAAGAAGAAATGGATAATCAGATACCGAAGTACGTCACCCAGTCGAGAGCGGCATACCTTCTGGGACTTTCCGTGGCGGAAATTGCACGAATTTCCCGGGAAACGGGAATCGGGCACGTCGAGCGCGCCGGCCAAATCGAGGAGCGTTTTTTCACCTACGAAGAACTGCAGCGGATTTGCGTGCTGGCCACCCAAGAAGGAGTGGTTACGCACTAAACGAGATTGAATTTCCTCAGGCCCCCCCTCAGGAAGTACCCCCACCCCGGCTCGTTGCCCCCAGCGAGCCGGGGTTTTCTTTTCCGAACTTGATGTTTCGCCAGCATTGAAACGATTCATAAAACCTTTGACAGATGCGTGTATCGTGAGGAAACTAGGCGGCGAATCTTTCGGGGTACTTCGCTTTCGACATGAAAACCGCGAACTTCTGCCTTTGTAGCCGCGGACTGGGGAAAACCAACCATTGTCTTTAACCTCGCTTGATTGGGCCGCCATCGCGGGCTACCTGCTGATCACATTGGTGCTCGGTTTGTATTTCCGGCGAAAGTCGGCGCAAAGCACGGCGGACTACTTTGTTTCCGGGAGACAGGTGAGCTGGTGGTTGGCAGGGACGTCGATGGTGGCCACCACGTTCGCCGCGGACACGCCGCTGGCCGTCAGTGGCCTGGTGTACACGCAAGGCGTGGCAGGGAATTGGTTGTGGTGGAGTTTTCTGCCGTCGGGGATGATGACGGTTTTTTTGTTTGCGCGATTGTGGCGGCGATCCGGGCTGATCACCGACGTACAGTTTGCCGAGCTGCGCTATCACGGCAGGCCGGCCGCATTTCTGCGCGGATTCCGGGCGGTCTACCTGGGATTGTTGATGAATTGCCTGATTCTCGGCTGGGTCACGAAGGCGATGGTGAGCATCATCAGCACTTCGCTGGGGATCAGCGACGCCAAGGCGCTGGCCATTTGCGTGTTTTTCCTGATGCCGTTCACGGGGATTTACGTTTCGCTGGGCGGATTGTGGGGCGTGCTGTGGACGGATTTGTTTCAATTCGTGCTGAAGATGGCGATTGTGATTGCCGTCGCGTGGTACGGAGTGCACGCGGTGGGCGGGATGCCGCAACTGCTGGAGAAATTGGCGGCGAAACGCAGCCTGGTTGGCCCGCATGCAAGCGACATCACGGGTTTGTTGCCTGATTTTTCGCGTGGCATGACAAGCGAAGCGCTTTGGACCTTGCCGGTGATCACATTCGTGGTTCATCTGGCAGTGCAGTGGTGGGCTTTCTGGTATCCGGGCGCGGAACCGGGTGGCGGCGGCTATATTGCGCAGCGGATTTTCAGCGCGCGTGACGAACGGCACGGATTGCTCTCGGTGCTGTGGTTCAATCTTGCTCACTATGCGCTGCGGCCCTGGCCGTGGATTCTGACGGCCCTCGCAGCGGTGGTGCTCTATCCCGGACTGGCGCAGCCGGAACGCGGCTACATGCTGGTGGCCACGCAACACACACCGCACGCGCTGCTGGGGATTTTGCTGGCCGGATTTATGGCGGCGTTCATGTCCACGGTGGCGACGCAGTTGAATTGGGGTAGTTCGTATCTTGTCGAGGATTTCTATCGGCGCTTCGTGAAGAAAGATGCCGGCGAAAAGCATTATGTGAACGCATCGCGGCTGGCGACGATTTTCCTGGTGGTTGCGGCCGCGTGGGTGTCCATGCAACTCCAATCGGTCAGCGAAGGCTGGAAGATCGTGCTGGAACTTGGCGCGGGGACCGGCGGTGTGTATCTGCTGCGCTGGTATTGGTGGCGGGTGAATGCCTGGAGCGAGATTTCGGCGATGGCCGCCGCGCTGGCGACCACGCTGGCCCTGCACAGCCATGCGTTGTGGATGAGCCTTGTGGGGCGGCCGGTGCCCTTTGAAGGATCGGATCCGGTCGTTTTCGCGAAGACGACGTTGTGCACAACCGGAGTTACCACGCTGGTGTGGCTTGCGGTTACGCTGCTCACTCCCGCGGAGCCCGAGCAAACACTGGTGGCGTTTTATCGCAAGGTGCGCCCCGATGTACGCGGATGGGGCCCGGTGGCGCGCGCGAGCGGCGCGGAAGAAGCGACCCGCGACCTGGGAAAGAATCTGCTGAGTTGGTTGATTGGCTGCATTTTCGTTTACACCGCGCTCTTCAGCATTGGCCAGTTGTGTTTCGGGCGGCTGGGGGCGGGATTATTTTTGGGGCTGGTGTCCGCTGTAAGTGGTGTGGCATTGTATCGCCTGATGCCGAAGCCCGCGGAATGGAAAATTTCCTAGGATGACCGCTCCCTCGCCGACAAAAGGCAAACACCACGCTTTGCTGGCCGGATTTCTCGGATGGACGCTCGACGCGTTTGATTTTTTCGTGATCGTGTTTCTCTACGACACGCTTTCGCAGCACTTTGGCGTTTCGAAAAAAGCCATCATCTTCACCACCACGGCCACGCTGGCCCTGCGCCCCGTCGGCGCCTTTATTTTTGGGCTGCTCGCCGATCGTTATGGACGCCGCATTCCCCTGATGGCCAACGTGATTTATTTTTCGATCATCGAGTTGGCTTGCGGGTTTGCGCCTAATTACACGGTGTTCCTGATTCTTCGCGCGCTGTTCGGGATCGGCATGGGCGGCGAATGGGGCGTTGGTGCTTCGCTGGCGATGGAGGCGGCGCCCACTCGTTGGCGGGGCATATTGAGCGGGATTTTGCAGAGCGGCTATTCGATTGGATATTTGTTGGCGGCGCTCGCGACGCGCTTTGTGTTGCCCGCGTGGGGCTGGCGGCCGATGTTCTGGCTGGGCGCGCTGCCGGCGCTGCTGGCATTGTATATTCGCGCCAAAGTACCGGAATCGGAAGCGTGGCAGCATCATCGCGCGGGGAGCATGGGCGACGTCTTGCGCGTGGTGGCCGCGAATTACAAGCGGTTCTTGTACCTTGTGGTGCTGATGGTGTTCATGATGTTTCTTTCGCACGGCACCCAGGATTTGTATCCGGACTTCCTGAAGGAGATCCACAAGGTGGCGCCGTCGAGCGTGGCGAACATCGCCATGATTTACAACGTTGGCGCGGTGATCGGCGCGATAATTTTTGGGTTTTTGTCCCAATCGCTGGGTCGGCGTAGGGGAATGATGGCGGCGCTGGGGCTGTGCCTGCTGGTGATGCCGTTCTGGGCGTTTGGGGGCAGCGTGCCGGTGTTGATTGTGGCCACCGTGTTCATGCAGATGGGCGTGCAGGGAGCGTGGGGCGTGATTCCGGTGCATCTGAATGAACTGGCCGCGGACGCGGCGCGCGGGTTGATGCCGGGTATGGCGTATCAGTTGGGAATTTTGTTTGCCGCGCCGACCAACACGATCGAGTACGCGCTGCGCGAGCGATTCGGCTATCAGTGGGCGCTGGCAGGCTTTGAGATTGTGACTATCGTGGCGCTGGTGCTGCTGCTCTGGCGCGGCGCGGAAGAGCATAGCCGCAGCTTTGTGGGTCCATCACAGCAATCTCCTAATCCTTGATGTAGGGCCGGCCTTCCGAGGCGCGTTTTTTGCGCCCCGAACGGTTTTACGGGGCCGGCGCTTTTCTTTTGAGTTCCCGCGCCCCCGGTGGATGCTCCGACTTTCGTATGCTACAATTTTTGTATAGTTGTTTATCTCGTTGCGCCCTTAGCTCAGCTGGATAGAGCGTCTGGCTACGAACCAGAAGGTCGGGTGTTCGAATCACCCAGGGCGCACCACTTTTTTCGAGAAGAGAAAATGCCAACCCAAGACCCACGTAGCAAAGCGAACGTGGGGCACCCTCCGTCTCTCTATGCTTCCTCGGAACTTGCCGCAGTGGTATCCTCGCACCGATTCATATGCCATCCAATTTTTCATTTCTGAACCCGGGCCACCCGCCTGTGATATAAACTCTCTCGATGAACCTGGTACAAAAACTCGGGCAGGTCAGAGGCCACTAATTGCGGTGAAACCCGACGAGGGTGTGGTATTCCTCACGTCGATTGGAGGCCCATTCACACCAAACCACCTCAGCTTGTTGGCCCGTGGGTACGTCCGAGCAGCAACAATCAGCAAAACCGGAGCTTGCCATATCTTTCGGCACACGATGGCGACTTTGATGCTCGAAGGGGGTGCGGACATTCGCTATATCCAAGCGATGCTGGGTCATGTGCGACTCGACACAACCCAAATCTACACCCACGTCTCGATCCGCATGCTTAAGCAGATCCACACGGCTACACACCCAGCAGCACGATTGGACGCTGGTACATTAGATCTTGAAAAACCCAAACGGGAGGCTGAAGAGAAAGAAAAGTCTGAGAGTAGCGAAGGAAAGACCGTGGATTCGATGGGGGAGAATAACTGAGCACACGCCGCTCGATTGTTAATATCCTGGGGACTTGGCGCACGCATATAATTCGAGAGATGCATTCGCAGCAACACGTTGCGTTCCGTGCGGAATGCCGGCCTTTAACCGAGCCTCCAGTCCAGTCCTCTAACGGCTCGGTACCGAGCTTGGAGCCATCGTACTACCGCGCCAGATACTACGATCCCAGCGCGGGTAGGTTCGTTGGTGAAGACCCGCTTCAATTCTATGCCGGGAACGAGAACTTCTATTCTTATGGTTTCAACAATCCGATCAACTGGAGCGACCCTTCCGGACTGGACCCGTCGTTGTGGCAGCGGCTTATTAATCTTATATTTGGTACACCAAACTCAGCGTCATCGTCCTGTCCTACGACCGCAGCTCCATGTGGACCGGACGGCTATCGCGATGCAAGCCCTTCGGATGCCGCGAAAGCATTAGCGAAAGCAAAAGAATACAAAGGTACCCCGTATAAAGAAGGTGGGAAAACGCCTTCTGGGTTTGACTGTTCAGGATTCGTTTGTTATGTCGTCCAAAATTCAATTAATCCCGGCTTCGGATACTCGGACACGAGCCATTTTGCTAAAAACCCAGGTGTGAGGGCTCTCGGGCCAGGCGAAGCGCCCATTGGCGGCGACGTGCTCCTGCTACCGGGCCATGTTGGGATTTACGATCCCAATCCGCCAATACCCGGCGAAGACTTGCTCAGTGCGAGAGGGCGCCCGGGTGATCCAAATAGCCATGGCGTCGATTGGGGCAAACCTTCTTGGTGGCCCGGTAAGGGACAGTACCTTCGGTTGAGGGTTCCATGCGCAAATTGAGACTTGTCTGTCGGATCGTCGCGTGCGCTTTGGTTGTGGGGTTTTCATTTGAGCCAGGTGCACTATCGAAGTCAACTCGACTGACGCACTCTGCGCAAGCTGTCCCGGTCATCGAGATCACAAAGGACGATTTGTTTGCAACCAAGAACTGGACTAGTGAGCACGTCTCCGTCCTTGGTTTCCACCTTGCGATGAGTCGGAAAGACGCAGCGGCAAATGCAGAAAATCACAGGCTGAAACTATTGGAGACGGCCGTTGGGAACCAATCCGTTTGTTCTAAAGGCGATTGCGATGTCCACGATGCTGGGGATGTTTGGATAGGACTAACGCTCCGATTCGGGAGTGAGGACTCAATCAGAGAGATTGATGTCACGACGGCCCCTGATGACGCTGCGAATGCAGTACGGAAAGCTTCGGTCGTTCGCCACTTCAAAGGGGGGACACGCGCCCTCTTCGATGACTACTCAAACGCGCTTCGATTAAGGTTACTTGGGGCTGAAAGCAGTCGTGAAGACCTTTCCGAGAGGGACCCTTCCTACTCGGGCAAACTCAAATACACCTACCTTCGACAAGGCCTGGTAGTTTTCGTGTCCGTGAACCCGCATGGACCGGCACGAACTTCGGACTTGGTTTTCAGTTTTGTTGCCAGGGAGACTCCGGTAACGAATCTGATAGAGCCTGGGCGAGAAGGCGGGTGGCCCGGGAAATAAGCGAAACTTTCTTGAGCGCTTGTCGTCGATCGAATGAGGGACCGGCTGCGCGATCTTACGTTCTAGATAACGCTGCCAACAAAGGAGGAACGATAGATCTCGACATGAAATGGGTGAGCCCCTCGCATCTAGAGGTAACGTATAACGGGCGCGCGAGTATCAACCTCCAGCTACCTAACTACGACGGCGTGGAAGTCTCTCTGAAGGTCCCGTCAAGAAGTAGCACGGACCAGTTCTCGCATTGAGAAATGGCGACAGGAACGTTCCACAATGTTTGGGATCGAGACCGAGCAATCATACTATCGCGCCAGATACTACGATTCCGCCGCAGGACGATTTGTTAGTGAAGACCCGGTACGTTTCCTTGGGGGCCCCAATTTTTACGCTTACGTCGGCAACTCTCCCTTGTTTTTCATCGACCCAATGGGATTGCAGGAGTATCCCGATAATTTTGTCGGGCCGCTGCCCCCAACTGGTTACTACAAAAGAGACGTGACGGTGACCCCCTGCGGACGAATCCCTCCTCATCCGCCCTGGGTAAATCCCGACAACAACATGAACGATGCCAGAAAGCATTGGAATCCGTGGTGGTTCTACAACCAGGTCAAAGCTGGTGGACCTTGGGACTACAAGCAGTGGAATCCTGTGTGGGACGATTTTGGAAATTTCAATTATGGATCGACCGGCAATGCGTTTGGTTTCTCGGACGGAGTCTTGTTGCGTGGCGCTGGTGCCGCTCAACATCCGAGACTTTCGGGCGATCCTGACTCTTTCAGGCATCCTTTGGGAGTTCCGCCGTACGGCGATCAGCCCGAAGATCAAGATATGATTAAGAGAGGAATTAATTACTCAAAATGCAAAAACAATGGGTGCGGCTCTTGATTGGTTTCGCGGTGTTGATCGCGATTGTGTTCATCTATCGGTACCCGCTCATGAATCTAGTTTTTGTTCATTCGATCGGCTGTAGCCATAGCGTTCTGTCCGAGGCTATGTCGCCGGATGGTCAGTACATCGCTACCGCGTTTGAACGCAACTGTGGAGCGGTGACGCCTTACACCAGAGTCGTGAGCATCGGTCACCGGGGAAACCAGTTTGATGGCGAAGATGACCGTGCTTGGGTTTTCGTGATCGTGGATCAGCCTACGATTCAGATTCGTTGGTCGGGCCAAGGACAGCTAAGTGTTGCGACCGATGGCTATTCGCGAACACCACGAGAGCAACGGTTGAAAACGACGCGGTGGGAAAACGTAGAAGTCATACAGGGGCAGCCTTGATTTGAGAAGTCGCGGAAGAGACGCCTTCAATCTTTCCGGGTACACCCGCGTTATTACTACCGCGCCAGATACTACGATTCTCAGGCCGGGAGATTTATGAACGAGGACGATCTCGGCTTCGGCGGCGGAATCGATTTCTACGTCTACGCTAAAAATGCAGGGGTGAAATTCAGAGATCCTTCAGGGAACGATGTCTGGCTTGAGGGGCCAAGTGGGAGTGAGCCTCAGGGGCACCTCAGCATCAACGTAGGCGACCCAAATGGTAACTATAATTCGTACAGTTTTGGTATAGATCACAACGGTTTAGAAGGAGAAGTTTACAAGGATACATCGCTTGGCGGAGAAATCCTGCCCGACTACTACCGGCGCACAACGCCAGCCGAGGATGCTTTGATCAAGACGACGCTCGACGCGCAGTTGGGGAACAAATCCACCTATGGCCCCTGGAATACTTGCCGGAATTTCTCATTGAGACAATTTAAGCGGATCCAGGACAAAAAAATTGGCGTACCGGCCGCCCCGCCTAAACGAAGGCCAGCACCGCGCACGAAACCGTGGACGGTTCCTTTCCCTTTGTCAACTTCTGCCTCTGATGCACTCAATTTTCAGTACTTGTTTCCGTTCAATCCGTTCCTGTTTATGTGAGGGAAATCGATGACCAGAGTGGCTCTATTCTTCGTAGTATTTCTCTTGCATTGGGTTATCCAGTTCATAGCGTGGTCATACGCCGCGCGGAGCGTGTTCTTTCACTACGTTTGGGATGTGGTTGCTGCCCCGGTATTTTATCTATCTCGGAGCCTAGCTAACGAATACTTCTGGGCACTGGCCACCGGGAATAGCCTTCTGTGGGCTGCATGCATTACGTATTTTTCTGGCCGAATTTTAGCCCGGCGCTAGGTGGGTTAGGGAACCGGGAGAGACGGGACGTTTCCTGATGATGACTTTGAAACCAGTCCTTCGTACTACCGCGCCAGATACTACGACCCCTCCACTGGTCGCTTTATGTCTGAGGACCCAATCGGGTTTAGAGGTGGCAGCACGAACTTCTATGCGTATGCGCTGAACGATCCGGGGAATCTATTGGATTTGTCTGGAATGTGCCCATGCCCCAGAGCGGGCAACGCTCCTCTGCCACAGTTTTTTGAGGCGCTTGCCGCACAATCTCCGAATTGGGTCGACAACTTCATGAACCTTTTGGATTTCCGCAAGGGGGCGATGATGGATGCCCAAGCATACGGCAGCTCACCAGCCTACGCAAACTACGTATTTGGCGTTTACATGGCTGCCGCGGGGTATTCGCTCCCCGCCACGCTCAACGCTGCAAACGCCTACGGGTTCTTGCGGGCTAAGTATCCTCCTAGTGTCCCAATGGATCCCCTACACAAATCAATTCCAGCGGCGAACGCCATAAACATCACGGCAGGGTTTCACGACGAAAAGACTGCAAATCTATGTACAGTGTCGCAATAGAACTCATGACCATTCAGCTCTACTCCAGCCGAATTGGTATCTATATCGCGCAGCGGGCAGGCGTTTTCCTTAAACTGGGGCCGCTGATGCTACTAGGAACTTGGATCTTCGGAGCGGGTTGTGGGTCATCCAATACAATCTGGAGAGAAGACCTCCGATCCCCCGACGGCTTGTGGGTCGCGAGTGCAGACGCAGTGCAGAACGGCGGATTTGGGTCCGCTTCAATTCAGACCCAAGTTCATCTAGAGAAGTCCAACGGTTCAAAGCCAAGAAAAGAAGTGTTGGGGTTTTCATGTGAGGGACCTGCTGCACGACCCTACGTTCTGGATAACATCGCCAACAAAGGAGGAACGATAGACCTCGAGATGAAATGGGTGAGCCCCTCACATCTAGAGGTGACGTATAACGGGCGCGCAAGCATCAACCTCCAGGTACCTAACTATGACGGCGTGGAAGTCTCTCTGAGGGTCCCGTCAAGAGGTAGCACGGACCAGTCCTCGCATTAAAAAATGGGGACAGGAACGTTCCCCAATGTCTGGGATCGAGGCCGAGCAATCCTATTACCTGGCGCGGTAGGAATGCCCATTACTTTGTTAACTGTTCGGAGATCTTCCGATGCACAACGTGGCGTTCGCCTTCGTCGTACCTCACAAAGATCAACTCTACTTTTCCTTTGCTTGTGAGTTCCTGCAATACACAGCGCGCCGCTTCACGGTCACTTTCGTTCCGGCAGTTGTGATATTCCGGTTTCGATAGCACGCGGTCCGCTGTTTCCTTCGCTCCTTTCTTACTCCGCCACTCATCGAGGAAAGTGTAGTCCGAGAAAAAATACACGTAGAGATAGGCAAAATCCTTCAGGGTGGCAACCGGCATAGTGCCTCCTACTACGAATCCATCGCAGGTGCCATCGGGGCAGAACTCAAGAAGTCTGCCCTTGTTCTTGACCTGGATGGTATCGGGGAAGCTTGCCTCCAATTCTTTCAAGGGATCTATTGATGACTTCTGAGAATCAACCCTGGTAGTTTGCGCCGGGTGACCTGTCGGTGCATCGTGGGGAGCGCCGTTGGTCAACACAGAGTCAACTGTACCAAGTAAAAGGATCGTGAGAAGCACATATAGTTCACGATTCATTTTTAAGAGCCTCATTTGCAGCCATCCTTGCAAGGTGGTTGCATTGGCAACATCGCTGGGAGGGGAGGAACCCCATTCCCAGGCGTAAGTTGCAGATGCCAGTGGTGCTTCGCCGGCTCAGCCTGTCCTGCGCTAAAACCGCAGTATGCACCGCAACGAAAAACATCGTTTGTCGCAACCGGATTGTAGAAAGAGATATCTACAGCTTGCCCCTTGTAGTGAAAACTATTTTTGCTGTGCCCTGACTGTTCCGCACCGCCAGAGACATAAAGATTCAGATTTGAGTTATTTGTCACACACTGCAGACAATGCTCGAGGCACTGAAGGGCAGCTAAAGTTTGCCCCGTCACCGGAACGGTTATCGGAGGTGGTTTGTTGTAACGGATTTCGCCAAATGGGTCCACGTACCCAGTTGGCTCATCACTTACGTAGACGTAGAAATTTGCCCCTCCTTGAAATCCAATCGGATCCTCAGAAATGAAGCGTCCGGAGGGAGCATCGTAGTATCTGGCGCGGTAGTAATACAGGCTAGTTTCCGTGTCCCATTCACGCCCTGTATAACGGAACGAGTTCACCAGCGAACCGGAGGTGGCAATGATGTTGCCAAACGAGTCGTAAGTGTAGTTCTCGGCTGCCGTCCCTGCCGTGTTCGTCAGGGACGTGACCGAGCCGAGACCGTCGGCCTGGTAGTAGCTTGTTGCCGAGCTGCGCAGCATGGCTAGAGGCTCATCGATGTTCAGCCCTTGCGAGTAACGGGCAACGACCCCACCCGTGGCGTTAGTTTCTTCGACCAGGTTGTCTCCGTCGTAGGCATAGACGCTGGTGCCGCTGGATGAGGATTTGTAGATGCGTCTGCCGAACGGATCGTACTTGAAGCTGACCGTCCCACCGCTGCCGGGGAGCGTTACGCTGGTCAAGCGATTCTCAAAGTCCCAGGTGTAGTTTGTCGTGCCGGTGGAATCCGTCTTTGTAAGCGTGTTGCCGTTGTAATCGAAGGTATAGGTCGCGGTCGGGCTGGAGCTCAGTTCGTTCGAGGTGTTAGTGTTCCAAGACCCTGCAATGCTGGTGAGCCGGTTGCCCACAGGATCGTAGGTATAGCTTTCCGTCGTGTTCGTCCCTTGCGTGGCGCTCAGCAAATCGTAGATGTTGTCATAGCCGTAGTTTGTTGTGACGCCCGCGTGGAGGTCCGCCTTCGAGTTACGATTCCCGGCGTTGTCCACCGTGTAGGTCGCCCCATCCAGCGTCACTCCGCCATTGGCGTGCGTTACGCCCAGCAGGCGCGACAAATTGTCATAGCTGTACGCAGTGTTCACTGCGTTGGGCCGCGTCAGGCTGGTCCTGCGGCTGAGGGCATCATAGCCAAACCCAAAACTGCCCCCACTGATGGCTGCCGGAGGCGTCAGTGTCTGCAAGCGATTCAGCGTGTCGTAGACATATGCGGTTGAACCGCTTTCCGGGTCGCTGAAACTCGTTCGGTTCGAGGCTTTGTCGTACCCGTAGCTCGTGGTGAAATTCCTGGTCAGAAAACTGTAGTGACCTGCCCGAGTTTTTGTACCAGGTTCATCGAGAGAGTTTATATCACAGCCATCGGCTGCGAATTTTGATTTGGCACCCATGGGTTACAGGCCGCGGGGGCAGGCGGCCTGTAACCCAGCGCCGA
>Ga0210387_10000099_pt1 | contig 59859 bp, 52 predicted proteins | sample IncBWC7OmetaG_FD_160108 | JGI IMG/M metagenome (GOLD analysis project Ga0210387, IMG submission 160108) | Forest soil microbial communities from Barre Woods Harvard Forest LTER site, Petersham, Massachusetts, United States - Inc-BW-C-7-O ... | reverse complement strand
GCTGCGTTTCTGAAGCAGCGGGTGATCGTCTCCGACATTGCGACAGATCCCTTATGGGCTGAGTATCGAGAGGTTGCGTTAAGTTACGGGTTACGCGCGGCGTGGTCGCAGCCACTTCTTTCGAAGAATCAGCAAGTGCTCGGCACCTTCGGAATGTATTATTCAGAGCCCCGCGTCCCGAGCGAGAGGGATTTGCGGTTAATCGAAGGCGCAGGGCATATAGCGGTGATTGCGATCGAGGGAGAGCGGGCGCAGTCGGCGCTGGCGAAGGCTTACGACGAAATAGCCAAATCCGAGGCGGACCTTCGAACAACTCTCGATGCGATACCGCAACTGATTATCGCGACTGGGCCAGAGGGAGATTTTCTGTACGCGAATCGGGCGGTGCACGAGTACACCGGCGTGACCAAGGAAGAAGTGAGGTCGAGAAAATTTCAAGAGGTCTTTCCTTCCGAGGATTCCGAGCGGCTGCGCGAGCAACGCGAGGCAGCGATCTCCCGCAAGGTCCCATTCGACTACGAACGGCGAGTACGGGGCGCGGATGGGCATTATCGTTGGTTCCTGGTCCATTACAACCCGCTGCTGGACGAGCGAGGAGAGGTAATCCGCTGGTATGCGACCGCAACGGACATCGAAGATCGCAAGCAGGAGGAGGAAAGAACGCGACAAGAAAACTCTGCGTTGCGGGAGGAAATCGATCATGTGTTCATGTTTGAGGAGATCATAGGCTCCTCGCCTACCTTGAAAACCGTGCTTTCCAGCATCGTGAAAGTGGCCCCCACCGATTGCACAGTGCTGATTACCGGCGAAACAGGCACCGGGAAGGAACTGATTGCGCGGGCCATCCACAAGGGTTCGCTGCGTGCCGACCAACCTTTTATAAGCGTGAATTGCGCCGCGATTCCTGCTTCGCTGATTGCCTCGGAATTGTTTGGGCACGAGAAGGGGGCGTTTACCGGGGCCTTGCAGAGCCGGCAAGGGCGCTTTGAACTGGCAAAATCGGGCACGATATTCCTGGATGAAATCGGCGAGCTGCCCGCGGAAACCCAGATTGCACTGCTGCGTGTGCTGCAGGAGCGCCAATTCGAACGGGTTGGGGGTACGCGCGTCATTTGCGCTGATGTTCGAGTCATCGCCGCCACCAACCGCGATTTGGCGGCAGCCATTGCATCCGGGTGGTTTCGCGCCGACCTTTTTTACCGGCTGAATGTATTCCCCATCCAGGTGCCGCCTCTTCGGAACCGAAGGGAAGACATCCCGATGCTTTTGGAATACTTCGTGATGCGCTATGCGGAGAAAGCCAAAAAGCGAATCAGCAAGATCGACAGAAATACGTTGAAGCTGTGCCAGGCCTATCCCTGGCCCGGCAATATTCGCGAGTTGCAGAATATCGTCGAGAGAAGCGTGATTTTGACCACCGGGGATACCTTCCGGATTGATGAGGCCTGGCTTTCGTGTCCGGACGGTGCACGTCCGAAATCGTTTGGCCGCCTAAAAGAGACGCTGAAGAGGCATGAGAAGGAACTGATCGAGGCGGCTCTTGCGGAAAGCGACGGGAAAGTCGCCGGGACGAGCGGAGCGGCAGCCAAGCTCGGAATTCCGCGTTCGACGCTGGATTTGAAAATCAAGCAACTAAAGATAAAGAAAAACGTCGTCCGGTAAGGACCGCGAATGACTCCCCGATTCTTGGCACTTCCTAAAATCCTGTCACTTCAAATTCCAGGTTAATCCCTGTTTTCAAGGAGATCCGGTTGGGCACCTAGTTGCATCGTATGCGACCGGTGCTCAGTTGGGAGGTACGCAGTCTGGCGCGGGAATGACTGCGATGCCGATCAAATGGACCTAGTCGATGACCTTCAGAATTGAGACCGCGGCGCGAGGAAGACTCACCGTATTCATCCTGAGCGGCCGAATCGAAAAACAGGCGATCGCCGAGTTGAGGAGACTCTTTGAAGGACAAACGGAGCACCGAAAGATGGTTCTGGATATGAAGGACGTCATCGTAATCGATCGAGAGGCAATGTGTTTTCTTGTGGGCTGCGAAGCGGATGGCATGAGGATTGAGAATTGCGCTCCTTACATTCGCGAATGGATGGAGAGAGAAAAAGATTGAGTGCGGCGTTGAGGTGGCGGTGACTTGCCTGGCGCCTGGCCGGAATTGAGATGCAGATGAAAGGCACATACAAGTGAAAAACATATGCAAAGCCGTGGAAGAATCCGCGGCGGGCAAGGCGCGTTCTCGGGTGGTGATGGCCATGAAGCAAGGAGTCGCATGAGTGATGGGGGCCATCAGGGAACGATCAGTTGAGATTACCGCAGCGTCAGGCGGCATCACTCACGGACAGAGCGAAAAGAACCTGGTGGAAGCCGCCAAGCGCGGGCAGACCAGGGCCTTCGAAATACTTTCCGAGCGGTACAGGCAGCAACTCTTGCGCGCCGCACGACGCATCACCAGAAGTAACGAAGACGCCGAGGACGCGGTTCAAGACTCACTTCTGAGCGCATTTGTGCACCTGAGGAATTTTGACGGCCGGTCGAGTTTCGGAACCTGGCTGACGCGAATCGCCATCAACTCCGCACTGATGAATCTTCGAAAGAAGCGAGGCTCGCGTGAAATTGCCACGGACTATAACGCCGAGTATGGCGCGGATGGCCTGCGCTACGAAGTGGCGGACTGGCGGCCGAATCCGGAAAGGCAATACGTACAGGGCGAAAAGGAGAGCCTGCTGAAGAAAGCGATTCGGGGCCTGCGGCCGGCCCTCCGGGTTGTGGTACAGATGCAAGCGCTGCAAGAAAGCTCAATGCGGGAAACGGCGGAAGCGATCGGTATTTCCATGGCTGCCACCAAGGGACGATTGTTTCATGCGAAGAAGGTGCTTCGCAGGTCGATGACCGAAAAACCGAAAAAACAAACTCAATTTGACACGCGAGTTCGTAAAACGACCCCGGGGAAGTGGCTCGAGCAAGACGCAGAAACGAGCTCACTTCACCGAGCAGAACCACTTCATAACAAGAAAAAGGGAGAAAAGTATGCCGTCCAAACCGAAAGTACACGCAAGTACGGAGACCTCAGCCACGCAAGCGCCGAGGGGGGAGAGTTCAGCAGGGAACTCGGTGCGTGAAGAGGAGATCAGGCGCCGGGCGTATGAAATCTATCTTGAAGGCGGGGAACAACCCGGGCGTGAGTTGGAGGATTGGCTTCAGGCGGAACGCGAGTTCGAGGGCCTCCTGGTTTTGAGCGCGCAGGCTGGGTAGGAAGGAAGTCCGCGGCCTGCAGGTGTCGTTGGGTTTGCGAAGTTTGTTGCAGCATAGTTTGCGACTTGTGGGTTAGTTGGACAGCAGCTTGCCGGGTGGCGATGGGCGTGGTAGTTGTTGACGACTGAGCTGCCATGGATGCTTCGACACATCGACCGGCGTGGAAGACGCTGTTGGCGTTTGGGATTATTTATTTTGTTTGGGGATCGACGTATTACGCGATCCGGGTTGGAGTGCGGGAGGTGCCGCCGTTCCTGCTGGCGGCGCTGCGATTTTTAATTGCGGGAGCGGTGCTATATGGGTGGACGCGGGCGCGGGGAGAGCGCGGGCCGAGCGGGCGGGAATGGGCTTCGGTAGGTGTGGTCGCATTTTTGATTTTTGTGATGGATTACGGGCTGGTGTTCTGGGCGGAGCAGCGAGTGGCTTCGGGGCTGACGGCGGTGATGTTGGCTACGATTCCGCCGTTCATGGCGCTTGGGGAGATTTTTATTTTGAGGACGCGGAGGCTTACGTTGCGGCTGGTGGTGGCACTTTTGATTGGATTGGGTGGAGTGGGCGTGCTGATGAGCCGTTCGCTGGATTTGGGCGGGGCGCCGATTGACCGGAAGGGAGCGGGGGCGCTGATTGTGGCGGCGATGAGCTGGTCGATTGCGTCGGCGCTGGCGCGGAAGTTGCCAGTGCCGGAATCGAAGGTGGTGAGTTCGGGGGCGCAGATGCTGGTGGGAGGAGTATTCCTGGCGGCGATTTCGGGTGTGCTCGGGGAGTACAGGAATTTTCATGCGGCGAATGTTTCGAGCGGGGCCTGGATCGCGCTGGCGTATTTGATTGTGGCGGGATCGATTATCGCGTTCACCGCGTACGTGTGGCTGCTGCACCATGAATCGCCGACAAAGGTGGGGACGTACGCGTATGTGAACCCGGTGGTTGCCGTGGTGCTGGGATATTTTCTGGGCGGAGAAGAGCTGGGATTGCGGACCATACTGGGGACGGTGTTCGTGTTGATCAGCGTGGTGGTGATTACTACGACGAAAGCGAAGAAGGATGTGGCGGCGCGGCTGGTGGAAGAGGCGAGCTGATTTTCGAGTGAGGTCAGACGGGGCTTGCGTGCGGCAGGGGAAGGCCGATACGGCGCAAGAGGTCCTGGAAACGCGGGTTGGACCGCATGCGGTCCATGCTTGGGTCTATGTGAAGATAAATGAGCCAGTGAGAGTGCTCTTCGTAGGATTTTTCCAAGTATTCAATTGCGCGGTCATCCTCGCCCAAGCCGACGTGAATGCCTGCGAAGAAGTATGGTGAGACATATTTTTCTTTCGAGAGGGTTGTCAGATCATCGAGGATCTGGAGCGCGTCCTTTCGCCTGTCCGCGGTGGCGAGAGTTTGGGCCAACGCCGCGCGCATCAGAGCACTGCCGCCAGAAAGCTTGACCCCCTTCTCACCCTCGGCGATGGCCAGTTCATGGCGACCCATTTTCCTGAGTGTGAGGCCCAGAATCCAGTAGGTGACGGGATAATTCGGGTCCATTTCCACGGTGCGATGGAGTTGTTCGATGGCGGCTTCGTATTGCCCGGCCATGTAGAAGGCCCATCCGATGGCGACACTGATGATGAGGGACAACGGATCGAGATCCTGGCTGCTTTTCATCCTCGCGATAGCTTCGGAGTGGCGTCCCATGGTCATCAGACACTCGGCGTACCAATGGCTGGCAGTCGGATGGGCGGGATTTAGCGCGAGGCTGCGTTTGAATTCCATCTGAGCCTCTGGCCACTGCCAATCGTAAAGCCATAAGACGGCTGCCTGTGGCGAGTGAGCTTCGCCGAGCTCCGGATCGAGGCGCAAGGCCGCCATCGCGGCCACCCTTGCTTTAGGGAAGGCGTCCTTCGGGGGAAGGTAGCTATTCCAGCCGAGGAGCACATAGGAATCGGCAATACCAGTGTAGGCGAGAGCGTAAGCGGGATCCTTCTCGACGGCCTGCTGAAAATATTCGATGGCCTTGTAGAATCCGTCTTCGGTCCACCTGTTCCAGTGATGACGGCCTTTCAGGTAAAGCCGGTAAGCCTCGGCGTCGTCAGTTTGGCGTTTGGTGAGGCGTTTTTTTTCTGCGCGAGTGAGCTTCAACCGCAATTTCTCCGAAATTTCGTTGGAAATTTCGTCTTGGATCGCGAAGATATCCCCAGGCTTGCGATCGTATTGGGCGCCCCACAATTGAGAGCCGGTTGGCACATCGACTAACTCGGTGCCAATGCGCAAAGACCCGCCGCTTTGCATAATTCTTCCGGTGAGAACGGAGCGCACGTTAAGCTCGCGGCCGACGGCTTGAGGATCGATCGGCCGGCCCTTATAGCGAAAGACCGTGCTTTGGGCGATTACGCGCAGTTTTGGGACGGTCGCCAGAGTATTGATAAGACTGGAAGCGATTCCGTCACTGAGGTATTCGTGCTCAGGGTCGCGAGTCGCGTTTTCGAAAGGCAAAACTGCAAGGGAGTCAATGATCTTCGAGAGCCTCACCTGGCGGAGAGCGCCTGTTTGCGTCGTCGAACCTCGTGCGGTCTGCTCTCCGGGCGAACGCAAAAGACTCGCGGTCGATAGTCGGGCGGAGTCCGCTTCTTCTCGGGCAATTCGCCGGCCGGAATCTGTGCCCCGGTCCAACCGTTGCAGATCAGCGAGGAGTTCAGCCGCATGCTGATAGCGTCGGTCCCTGTTCTTGTGGAGCGCCTTGTTGATGATTTCTTCAAGGTCCGGCGGGGTATCCGGAATAATACTTCGCGCGGGAGCAGGGGGCCGAGTCAGAACGGCCTCGATAATCGAGCCGCCGGTGCCGCCGCTGAACGCCTGGCGCCCGGTGGCCATTTCGTACAACAACAGACCGAGCGAGAAGATATCCGTCCGCGGGTCCAGAGTGTCTCCGCGGACCTGCTCGGGTGACATGTAGGAAGGAGTGCCGCTGATGATGCCCACGAGCGAAGAAGAGTCCGGCACTTCGCCGAGCAAATCCGCGTCCGCGTTCGCAACGCCTTTGGGAACAAGTTTTGCAAGGCCAAAATCGAGCACCTTGGCGTGGCCACGCCTGGTTACGAAAATATTGGCGGGTTTGATGTCACGGTGGATAATTCCTTCAGAGTGCGCCGCATCCAAAGCTTCCGCGATCTGGATCCCGAGTCTCAGCAGTTCATCGAGAGGAAGCGCCTTTCCGCGGATATGATCGCGCAACGTTTCGCCGTCAAGGAATTCCATGGCGATGAACGTTCGGCCGCCCTGCTCGCCGATGTCATAGATCGTGCAAATGCCCGGATGGTTTAGAGCGGATGCGGCGCGCGCCTCGCGGCGAAACCGCTCCAGCGCAAGCGAGTCCTGGGCCAATTTATCGGGCAGGAATTTCAGCGCAACCGGGCGGTCCAGGCGGATATCGATGGCCTTATAGACCACGCCCATCCCCCCTGCCCCCAGTTTTTCAATGACGCGAAAGTGAGAGATGGTCTCGTCAATCATGGCTGAACCCGCGCTTCAGAAAGCGACGCTCCACGTCACAATGTCTGGTCGTTCAGCGCGGCGTCTGCATCGAGTTTTTTCCGCTGCACATCCGGAGGCTTCGGGGACCCCAACATGCTCAGCACTCGTGAGCCTTCTCCATAAAGGGTGAGGTCGGCTTGGTGCTCCAGTTCAAAGGTCACATTCTTGCTGCACACGGAGCAAACCAGGACGCCGTAGGCGGTGCCACTTTGCTGAACGAGCATGTTGTAGCGCATCACGCGCTCGCAACACACAGGGACCCAAAGATTTGGAGTTTGCGTGGTGGCCAAGGTTCACCGTCCAAAACCGAGTTTGGCGGGATTATACACTGAAAAAGTGTGCAGCTAAGGATACGGTGTTGCGGAGTCCTGATTGATGCCGTTGCCGGACCAAGGTGCACGGGTAGCTTGCTAGCAGCAATGGCGCGCAAAATCGCATATGATGACGGCACACCGGAGGAATTATGTCCATGCAAGTCCCCAATTTGATTCAGGCCTCGCTGCTCATTCTGGCGCTTGCATTCCTGCCCGCGCCGGCTCGCGCCAAGTCTAACGTCGATCTGAATCCCAATCTCGACTTCACGCAGTACAAGACGTTTGCTTTCATTGATGGCGTCGAGCATCTGGCCATGCAGCAGCTCAATCCTAACCAACTTCGCGATACCATCCACGACTCCGTCTCCCGCGCTTTGACGCAACGCGGCCTCAGGGAAGTGCGCCGCGACCAGAATCCCGACCTCGTTGTGCGCTATTTGGCCGAAAGCGATGCCCAGCTCAACTACACAGGCGGAGACAACTGGGGCGGCTACGATAAGTTCACCGGGGATTGGTGGTCGACCGCTTTCACGCTCTGGTACACCTCCACGACTCGCAACGGGTCGCTGATGATCGATCTGATCGATACCAAGCGGCGCGACCTCGCGTGGCGACTTTTCCTGCAGCAACAGATTCTGAACGTCGACAAACTGCCGCAAAAAATCGACAAGGAAATCAGCAAGGGGTTTGAGAGCTTTCCGCCGACGGAAAAGGACAAACAAGAAGTGCGTAACGAGCACGCCAAGCAGGCCGCAAAAAATCAAAAGCCGCAAGGTCAGTGATGATTACTTGTGTCGCGAAAAATGCGACCGTTTTTACTTAGGTTTTTCTCTCCTGTAACATCACACGTGTGAAGCCCTTCGAGTTGCTCGGCCAGGCGCTTGCTCCAGAAGGCAGTGTCATCAAGCTGATGCGTCGCGGCGATGAGCACGTCATACTTGCCGACGGTGCGATCCTCATGTCCAGCCGCATGCACGGCTCTGAGGAGGCGTTGGCCGCGTTCGCCTGCCAGAGGGCGCGTGCGCTGAAGCAGCCGAGCGTTCTGATTGGGGGGCTCGGGATGGGTTTCACGCTGCGCGCGACGCTTGACCTCCTTCCCGAAGACGGGGCAGTTGTCGTCGCGGAGTTGGTGCCGGCAGTGGTGGAGTGGAATCGTGGGCCGCTGGGGCCACTGGCGAGACACCCACTGAAGGACAAGCGGGTGCGGGTGGTAACGGAGGATGTGTTCGCCACACTCAGTTCAAGTCGCGGCCAATTCGATGCGGTGTTACTCGACGTGGATAACGGCCCGGCGGCATTTACTGCGTCGAGCAATGCGGGGCTCTACGACAATCGTGGAATAGCCGCCGCCCACGCGGCTCTCAAGATGGAGGGAGTTCTGGCTGTTTGGGCGGCCCGAGATGATCGAAAATTCGAGCAGCGGTTGCGCGGTGGCGGATTCGAGGTGCAAGTGCGGCGCCCGCGTGGCCGCCTGAAAAAGGGCGGCCCTCGCCACACTATTTTCCTGAGTCATAAAATCATAACTTGAACTCGAAACGGCATGCCCCGGAATCGCTAACCGGAGAATCGGAATTGCGCGCTACTGTGCCTAGTCAGCGGGTATATCTAAAGCTTGCGGTGCTTTCCCATCGGCCAGAGAGGCCTCCGCAATTCTCTTAATCTGTTCCCATGACTTTGGACCGACGATTCCGCCGTTCAATTTCTCAAACCTTTTCCAGCACTGGTCAAGTTTTGGGCCCTTGGCTTCACCTCGCCCTATTGCCTCGTTTGCTCGAAGGAGAATCTCTTCCGTGACCCTTCTGGTTACTTCGTTCATATACGCTCCTGCTACAGTCTGACAGGAATCCGGAAAAAGCCGCAACCTCCGTGAGGACTGGTTCCGCAAATCGCCACTGGCAGGAACATTCGACAAACTCTCCGATCCAACCGCTATTCAGGGGAGCACGCCAAGCAGGCCGACAAGAATCAAGAACCTCAAGGCCGGTGAGCGGAGTACCTCATGCGAGGCGGCATAGCTCACGTCATTGCGGGCCGAGGTTCTTGAGGCGATCTTTGCCGAGGAGATCGGCGAGAATCCATGTTGCGCCGGCAATCGCGAAGGTTTCGGCGAGTTCGCTCCAGTTGGTGTGATTACGGGAAGCCAAAAGAACCAGCGGAACCCAGACGAGCGAGCCAAAGCTTACGAGCATCAGGGTAAGCAGGCGAGTTGCGAGAAGCGCGATGCGATTCGCGAGAAGAGCGACAGCCGCGAGCGCGAATAAAACAGTCGTGGCGATCGCCCAAAACATCTGGCTGGGTGGAACCCACTTCGGAACAAAATTGGCAGTAGCGCCAAGATAAAACGCCTGTTCGAGGGTAAAGGAAGCGGTGCAGATGCCCAGAAGAATGCGGGCGATCCGATTGAGAGTTTCCGGTGACCATGCCGAAGACAAGTGTGCATAAACGAGCGCCGCTCCGGTGAGGAGAGAGAACTGCTCGAAGAAGTTGCCCCAGCTATTGTAGATCCGCGGTGCGGAGAAGATTCCTGGGAGGCAGAGCAAGACAAAGACAAGATATGCCGCGCCGAGGACGGCTGCGCCCGTTTTCGCGGTGCGGCGGAACTGAATCGCAGCTCCGCTGAAGACCTGGGCAGCGGCGGCTGCGTAGACGATGAAACGCAGTTGAGGACAGTCGATGTAGTCGTGCCAGGCCAGCGTGATGAGACCAGTCGCTAGAGTTGCCACTCCGAAGACATGACGGCCGAGGTTAGAGCCGGGCATTGATGCGGTCATTTGTATTCAATCTCGTTCACATAGGTGCGTCACGATGCGGGAGAGTTGGTCGCTCTACATTGCTCGTGGAGCCCCCTGATCAGCCCGAGATTTTGGTTCAGGAGGAGTGAGAGAGTTTATATCACGGTCAGGAGCCGATTTGTGCTTGATGAACGGTGACTGACCGCGCGAAAAGGGAAGACTCAGGGGGCCTTCAATTTTTGGAGCATGACCACGGCATTGTGGTTCTTCGGGTTCAGTTGTAGAGATTTCTGATAGTTGGCGATGGCCAGCGGATTGTTGCCGGCGTCCATAAAGGCTTCGGCGAGGCTGTCGTAGACGTTGCTGGATTGCGGATAGGCTTCGATGTTGAGCTGAAAAATGCGAATGGCTTCCTGAAATTTATTGGCGCGGATGAGCCGGTAGCCCAAGCTGTTGAGTTCGTTTTCATCGAAGTTGTAGACGGCGGGCGCGGAAGATTTCAGGTCGTGGTATTGCTTCACCGCCGAGTCGGTGCCCACGGAAGAGATGGTAGCGAAGAGCGTTTGCGCGATGGATTTGCGGGAATCGAGGCCGGCTTTGACGTTCGGAACCCAAGAGGCCATGGTGACGACAGCGATCCCCGCGCCCATCGCGAGTGTGAGGACGAAGAGAACGGCGGCGGTTGCCATGCGGCGGAGCGCGCCAGGGCGGTCCTGCGCGAGGAAATAGAGTTCGAGAGCGCCGAGGGGCAAAAGGTATTGGGCGAACGTCCAGAAGGTGAGAAGCGGGCCGGTGAAAGTGGTTTGATCGAAACCGATGGGGCCGAAAACAACCAGCGTGAGGAAAAAGCCCAAGCGGAAGAACCAGGATCCGCTGGCGACGAGGAACAAGCGAAGAGCCCAGCGACGGTGAGTGGCGAAGTCGCGAACGATGGCATAACGCAGGGCGACGGCGGCGCAGAACATGATCAGGACGGCACCGAAGACAGAGACTACATGTTGGGTGACATCGCCGACGAGCCTTCGGCCGGAGATGGTGAGGTAGATGCCAGTCATTGACTGGGTGAATGCGGCGAGCACGAAGAGGCGGCCGTTCCAGCGATGGAAGACGGGGAAGCGGTTGCGTACTTGAGGAATCAACTGAAACGCGCCGGCGATACTGATGACGGTGGCGAAGAGAATGTGGCCGGCGAGGGCGGCGTTGCCCATGGTTGCGCCGGCTTCGTAGCCGTTGGCGAGGATTTTGTTCCAGGCCTGAAAATTACCGCGCATAGCAGTGAGGCCGTAGAAGAGAGCGATCGAGAGGGCGAATGCGAATTGACCGGTGAGGGCGACTGCGAACCAAAAACGGGCGGCGGCTTTCAGGGCGGTGTCGGCGGCGGAATTCAATTCAAGTCGGTTGGTCCAAACGGCGGTACTCATGTTCGTTCCTCCTTACGCGAGAAATGGGGCCGGACCCAGGGGCAAATTAAATCGGTTCGCGATAGCGGCGCAGGCGGACCGCGACGGCGAGGAATAGCGCGGCGAAGGCGAGGCCAATCCACAGATCCGGGTTGCCGAAGAATCTTCCCGGAGTGATTTGCGACAACGGAATAAAATGCGGATCGACGGGAGCGCCACTCGGCGTGATGAAACTGAAGGCGTCCGAGGAGCCGCCGATCAAACGGTTGCCGAGCATGGCGAGGAAATGCGTGGTGTTGAAGACGAGTTTTTCCGCGACGGATATCGCGAGCAGGGGCAGCACGGCCCAAAGAAAAACCGTGCGGCGGGCCCAGGCCGATACCATCAGCAACCATGCGTAGAGGGGCGCCTGGCCGAGGGCCAGCACCGCGACTGCGTAGAGAAGGACAATTTCCATTTGGAACAGGGGCACTTGCCTCCACAATGCGATGGGATTGAGGCCGCTGAGGAGCAAGATTGCGGTGTTGAACAGGATCATGACGAGATTCGTGACAGCCGTGATCACGACAACGATGACGGGGAGAACTACCAGGGGGATTGCGGCTTTCGAGAGGACGGTGGTGAGATCGGAAACGGGGAGCGACTTCCAGAAAAGGATGCTGCGATCGCGGCGCTCGCCGTGGAGAGCGTCGAGAGAATAGAACACGCCGACGAGGAACGCGGTCAGCAGGAGGAGCCAGGCGGTGTGGCCGTAGGGCATGACGAGCATGAGGAACTGGTGCGCCGGGTCCGCCGAGCCCATGTGCATAGTGCGTGAAAAGTGAGTCAGGCCGACGAAAAAGCCGAGCATGGCGAGGCCTGCGGCGACGAGCGGGGCGATGTAAAGGGAGCGGTTCTCCCACAATTCGCGGCGCACGGACCAGAACAGGAGTTGGGCAGCGGGGATTTGCACGTTTGCAACGGGCTGCGAGCTGAGGGGAGATTCGGGCAATGGGTTTTGGGGAGTCGTCATTGGGCCGCTCCTTGGGATGCGCCGTTTTGAATGCCCATCACGGCGACGAAGAGATCGGCGATGCTGGGCGTGCGAACTTCTCCAAGCGCGGCGAGTTGCTGTCGATCCGCGCGGTCGAAGAGGAGGATGCTGCGGCCGAAAACCTGGCGTTCGTGGATCGGCTTTAGCGCGCGGGCTGCGGCGACCTGCTCGAGATTGACCATCACTTCGAGATAGCGCGATTCGAACTCTTCCATGCTGCAACTGAGGACGATGCGGCCGCGATTGATGAACATGAGATCGGTGAGGACGTCCTGAATTTCCTCGACCTGGTGGGTGGTTACGACGATGGTGCGGGTGCGATCGAAGTAGTCGTTGAGAAGGGAATCGTAGAACTGCTTGCGAAAGAGGATGTCGAGGCCGAGCGTGGGCTCGTCGAGGACCAGGAGTTTTGCGTCAATGGCCATGACGAGGGCGAGGTGAAGTTGAGCGACCATGCCTTTCGACAATTCGCGGACCTTGCTGGAGCGCTTGATGGAGGTTTTGGCCAGGAACCGTTCGGCCTTTGCGCGATCGAATCGGGGATGGACACCGGCAACGTAGTCGAGCGCTTGAGAAACGCGCAGCCAGCGGGGGAGCACGGCGACGTCGGCGATGAAGGAGACGTCGCGCATCAGATGTTCGCGATCGAGCCAAGGGTCGCGGCCGAGGACCTTGAGTTCGCCCTGATAGGGAGTGAGACCGAGGATCGCGTTGAGGGCGGTGGTCTTGCCCGCGCCGTTCGGACCGATCAGTCCGAGGATGCGGCCCTCTTCGACGCGCAAATCCACGCCGTCGACGGCGACGGTTGCGCCGAAGGACTTGCGGAGCCCGCGTGCTTCGATGCATGTCATGGGTTAGCGCTCCTCATTTTTAGGACTCGATGATTCCTGATCCGGTGACGAATGCTTGTTTGCGCGGCCACTCAGGAGTTCCTCCGGCGCGAGACCGAGGCGCTGAATGGTCGCGTAGACCCTGGGCCATTGCTCGGAAAGAAATTTCTGGCGTTCGGCGAGAAGGAGGAGATTGCGAGCGCCGGCGTTGATGAACATTCCGAGGCCTCGCCGGCTCTCGACAAGCTGCTCGTCGACGAGTTGCTGATAGGCTTTGAGAACGGTGAGGGGATTGACGCGATATTCGGCGGCGACATTGCGAACGGAGGGGAGTGGATCGCCTTCCTTGAGCACGCCATCGAGAATCATCGCGACAACGCGTTCGCGAAGTTGGCGGTAAATCGGCTGGCTGTCGTTCCACTCACGATCCATGATGTTTTCCAGGTGGCCTCAAGCCAAGGCGGCAGCGGCGTTTTGAACGAGCACCGCAGCGCCCGGATTGCCGTTCCGCCAGGGAAAAAAGGCTCCAAATGGCGGGCGGTTCATCTAGTGATATACTTAACTACAACACTAGTGCACATGCAAGAGATTTTTTGGCTTTCCGAAGAGGAATTTGGATATCTCGCTATCTATTTAGGAATACGTAAGTTACAGGACGGAGCCGGGGAAGACAAGCTGGACAAATGTGCATGCGGGGCGACCTGAAGGTCGCCGCTACTCGGGAGGTCGGAGGGTGTGCGGATAGAGACAGAATTCGACTTTGTTGGAGCCATAACATGCATGTTCGGGAGGTGCCGGGCGATCCATCAACGCACGAGCCTGTCTGGATTTTTCTCCAGCAGGTTGCGCAGGCGAAACTGTCAAGAAGAGAGGCCTGCAATCGCGGACGGGATTGCGGTCACCCGTGTGAGAGAAACCAGTCGACCATGAAAAATAATCAACCACAAGAATTGGCAAATGCGGCAGTGAGGAAGAACGGGAGACTTGTGTTGGCGGGCGGGTTGACTGCAGCGGGCTTTCTGTTCCTCCTGGCAATTCCCGCGTTGTGGGGAGAGCCGGCTGGGGAATCGCTTGCGGCAGTAGTGATTGGAGGCGGCCACGCGGCGAGGAGAGCGCCAGCGACCGATCGGGATACGGACCAAAGCGAAGCGCCAACTGCCGGCGAACTGGTGAGGGCCGTCGTGGCGAACGAGCTGACGGATCGCGAGCAACTGCTGAAGTGGATCTGGGTGATTGAAAAACGGGCGGGAAAGGAAACCCTCACCGAGGAGCAAGTGGAGACGCGGGACGGCCCACTCTACCGGCTGCTTGCGATCGATGGCGCGGTGCTTAGCCCCCGCCAGCGTCAGCAAGACGATGCGCGCATCGGCCAGCTGATGAAAGATCCAAGTCCTTTGCTGAAGCTAAAACAGGCGGAAATTGAAGATGAGATCAAGCTGCAGAAGCTGCTGAACCTGATGCCGAATGCTTTCGTTTATGACTATGACGGAGCCGAAGAAAATCTTGTACGGGTGAAATTTCGCCCGAATCCCGAATACGCTCCGCCAACCTACGAAGCGCGCGTGATCCATAGCCTGGCGGGGACGATGCTGATCGATCCGGAGCGCAAACGCATGACGAGAATTGCGTGTAGCCTGGTGAACCGAGTGGAGTTCGGATACGGGTTGCTGGGGCGAATTGACAGCGGCACAGTGGAACTTGAACGAATAGAAGTCGGTGCTCAAGAGTGGAAGACCGCGTTTATCAACATTCACTTTACCGGCCGTTTGGCGGTATTCAAGACAATCAACAAAGACCAATATGAGCGGCGATCCGATTTTCGTGAGGTCGCCAGCGATCTGAGCCTGTCTGACGGGAAGGAATTACTGCTTTCCCGCAGCATCCCTGTTCACGCGGCGGGCTTGCGCTAGGAAGATTTGAATTTACAGGCCCCAATTCCCAGAAAGATATACGGCATGTGGCGTAACCGATGAACATCGGCACGGTGATCGCGGCAGCGGCGCCGAGCGCGCTGCGAAGCGTGCGGCACTGGATGTTTCACCTGGGCGGGCTGGGGCTGATTCCGCTGGGGCTGCTGGACAATTCGCCGATTCCACTTCCGGGGATCATGGATGTGGCGACGATCCTCCTGGCCGCGCGGGAACAAAAGTTGTGGCTTTACTACGCGGTGATGGCGACAGCCGGTTCTGTGCTGGGAGGATTTGCGACGTACCGGTTGGCGCGAAAGGGTGGAAAAGAGGCGCTGGAGCGGCGGTTCACGCGACGGAAAGTGGACAGAGTTTGCGAGATGTTCGAGCGATGGGGATTCAGCGCGATCGCCATTCCAGCGTTACTGCCGCCGCCGGTGCCGATGGTGCCGTTCCTGCTGGCGGCAGGGGCGATGCAATATCCCGCCAGGAAATTTCTGGTGGCGCTGACGCTTGGGCGAATTTCGCGCTACATGATTCTTGGATATTTAGCGGCGCGGTACGGACACCGAATCATCGCGTTTATCGCAAAGCACGGCCACCCCGTGGTGGTGGGAATTATCCTGCTGGTGATTGCGGTTGCGGCGGCGGGTTACTACTTCTGGAGCGGGAGCAAGAGAAAAAAACGAAAGGCGAAATAGAAGGGGATCGTTGGGTGGCAGGTTTTGCAGGGACTTTTGCACAGTCTTGCACATATTTCCTCAGAGTTGCGGAGAGAAAACGCTTGCCAAGTTTTCGGGCTGCTCCTACTATGCGCACAGATTGATCGGGAAGAAAAACTTCACGAGTCAATTCAGAGAAGGCGGCAAGGGTAAAACCGAGCAAGCCATTATCGAGTTGAATTAGAAGTGCGAACTTCGGGATTCAAGACGACAGGGAGGCGCGGGTAAAACCGAGTCCACCCCGAGCGGATTGGATTCAGAGGAAAAGCGCCACGATTCGACGTGCAGGGACGCGGGAGGGTAAAACCGAACGAGTTCCGGCGCGGCGGGTAGTGGAAAACGCTTCGCAGCGGGGTTCCTGGCGACACGGGTCAAACCGGGTTGCCAAGAACGAGAGCGGAAGCGGAAGGCTTTGCGGAACTTTCAGAGATGCGGCCTGGATAAAACCGAGCCGAGATCGCGAAAGGAGCCAAAAAGAGGAGCTTCCCGGGGAAATTCACCGGAGGCGGAGCGGGTAAAACCGAACCGGCTTCGAGTGGGTAGAGACGAGAAGCAGCAGCTTCGCGAATCAATCAAAAGAGGGCGACGCGGGTTAAACCGAGTCGCCCTTATTTTTTTGTGCGGACGAGCCAAGAGAAGAAAAAAGGCTTTAACACAGAGGACACTGAGAAAGCACACAGAAGGAACGCGCGCTTTCGAAAGAGGTTGAGGAGATGGAAGCGGAAGTGGAGATGCACCTGCGATTGCCAGCAGAGGAGAGGGAAGCGGGGGCGGAGGGGATTTTTCGGCGGCTGGCGATTTTTGCGGGGGAGACGCTGGCGCGAGGATCGAAATAGGAAAATTTCGTGGAATCAGACTGGCTGGTGAAAGAGTTGGTGTTGGGTTTGGAAGGGCGGGTCTAGCTTGGGAAGAAAAGGCGCCCGCCCCGTAGAGGCATTCGGGGTCCAAAAACCGGACCTCAGAGGCGGCCGCTACAAGGGCGAGGAGGAACCCAAGAAGGCGGCGTAAAGCCGCGCCTACACATGCAAGAGCTGCGGGGCCACCCTTCCTTCGTCAGGGCAAGCACTGAAGGTGGCCGCTACGATGGAGGTGGAACTAGCGGACGGTTTCTTTGGCGCCGAGGTAGAGGGGCATGAGAATTTGTACGGCGATGCCGCGGCGGCCGTGGTCGAGTTCATCGATGCGCACGACTTTGCCGAGGGACTCCTGATTGATGGAGCCCGGAGAGTCAGAGTAGGGGAAGGTGATGAAGACACGCAGGCCTTCTTTGTAGCGGCGGTTTTTGGAGACGAAGTAGACGCTGTCGAGCGCGGCGTTCAGGGTGGGAAGAATTTCGTCGAAGTCGGTGGGGCCGGGTTCGGAGGGGCGAACGCGGACCACGCGCGGAACCTTGAGACGGCCCTTGCGGCGGCGTTCTTCTGTTCCCAAGCGGGGCATGATCCATTGTGCGCATAAGCGCGGGCAGAGAGCCAAGGGTTAAGTGTGCGGAAGGTGCTTGATTCGAGAAACGGAGCGCTCTACCGAGTGCGGGGCCACCCTTCCTTCGTCAGGGCAAGCACTGAAGGTGGCCGCTACGCGTAGTAGGAGGCCAACATCGTGCGCCCTCTAGTGGGGAGGTAATCGTGCCCTTTGGAAATTCGCGCAAATTTTATAACGATGGAGGAGTCGAGCCAACCGCAGTCGGCTTCAGCAAAGAGGATAGACAGGGCTTCGTTGTGAGGGAGAGCTTCGCGGTAGGAGCGATCGGTGGTCAGCGCGTCGTAGATGTCCGCGACTTGCAGAATTCTGGCATTCAGGGGGATAGCTTCGCCGCGCAGGCCATCGGGATAGCCGCTGCCGTCCATTTTTTCATGGTGATGCCGGATGACTGGGAGAATCGCGCGAAGTGATTTCAGGGGCGCACAGATTTTTTCACCAATGACGGGATGCTCGCGCATGATGCGGGTTTCCTTTGCGTCCAGAGGGCCGGGTTTGAGCAAGATGCTTTCCGGCACGGCGATTTTTCCCACGTCGTGAAGCCAGCAAGCGATGCGAAGTTCCCGGATGTCCTCGTCCTCGAGGTCCATGCTTCTTCCAAGTTGCTCGGCGTAGGTGAGAAGCAGTTCTGAATGGCCGTTGCGAAGATTTTGGCTGGAGTCGACACTGCGGGCGAGAGAAAAAAGCGCGGACCTTGCCTGTTCATCCATGCAGGCTTTCAGGCGCAAGAGAGTCTGGATACGCTGAAGGGCATCCCAATGGGAGGAAGGAGCGGCCCAAATATCGGATGCACCGGCTTCCCGGCCGCGTTGGATGTCCCATTGATCGGGAGATGGCTTGACCAAGACAACTTGGGTCAGTTCGTTAATGGGGTCGGACTTGAGCTGGCGACAAAGCGTGAAACTAGAGATGCCGGGCAAGGTGTCGTAGAGGAGAAGCAATTCGGGCTGGATCTGCCGGCAATAAGCGGAAGTAGATTCGACATCGGCGGAGGCGACAACATCGAAATTGTGATTTTGGAGGAAAGTTTTTAGTTCTTCGCGAGCGACGGAAGGTACATCCACGAGCAAGATGGCTGGGTTCATGCGTCCCTCACTGTGCTATCCGCGAGAAGAGCGATGAAGACACCACTCCCCGCGCGAAAGATGAAATTTTGGATGGATTGGTGTTGCTTGCGATCTCCAATCCCTGTACTCGGAGGCCCATGCCTCCGTTTTTCGGGGACGAGAAGGGATGTTGGGCTTGGCAGGTTGGAAGATTGCGTGTGATGTGCCAAACCTGAAATCCGGAAGTGCTTGAGAATTCAGATTTTGCGGGCGACGGTGGTGTGAAGGCCATGTGCGGGCAGGGAATTAATTGCATAGGGACTGCAGTGTTTACCTGATGGGGGGAGCAGGGGATTCCGCATTTCGCTGCGTGTTCGCCGGAGGGAAATAATTGAACGGACCCGGATCCTTTCCGGGGACGTGGGCATCAGGTAGAGTTAGCGATCCGTTCGCTGAGAAATGCAAGAAGGCGGCGTAAAGCCGCCCCTACATTGAGGAGGCCAAGGGTGTAGTTGCGCGCCTAGGTTTCCGGAGTGTGAGGAAGAGAGGAATGGTACTCATGAAAACGCTGAAGACAGTATTGCAGGATGCGCAGGCCAGAGGTGAAGCGGTTGGACATTTCAATATTTCGGATCTGGTATTGCTGAAGGCGGTGGTCGCCGCTGCGCGGGAATTGAACGTGCCGGTGATCGTTGGCTTGTCGGAAGGCGAGCGCGAGTTTGTGGGAACGCGGCAGATTGGGGCGATGGTGCGGAGCTTGCGGGAGGAGTTCGATTTTCCAATATTTTTGAACGCGGATCACACGCACTCGCTGGCGAAGGGGATCGAGGCGGCAAAGGCGGGGTTCGACGCGATTGTGTTCGATCTGTCGGCGCTGCCGTTTGAGGAGAACATCCGGCAAACGAAGCAAGCCGTGGAGGCGCTGAAGGCGATAAACCCTTTGATGATGGTGGAGGGAGAGATTGGAGACATCGGGACCGGGTCCGAAATACACGATTCCTCGCCCGACTTGTCGAAGGGGCTTTCCAGCCCGGCAGAAGCGAAGCAGTATGTGGAGAGCACGGGAGTGGACATCCTTGCACCGGCGGTGGGGAACATGCATGGAATGCTGCGAAGCATGATTAAAGGTGAAACGAAGAAACGGCTGGATATCGAGAGGATTGCGGCGATCAAGCGAGCGACAGGGTCGATGCTGACTCTCCACGGGGCTTCCGGAACGGACGATGATGATTTGCGGAGAGCGATCGCGGCGGGGATCAATATTGTGCACATCAATACAGAACTTCGTGTGGCGTGGAGGGCCGGATTGGAGCAGGGGCTGGCCAAACATCCGGAGGAAGTTGTGCCGTACAAGATTTACCCGGCGGCAATCGAGGCGGTCAAGCAGGTAGTTGAGTCGCGCCTCCGGCTTTTTAGCGAGAAGCGGCGAGCGGCTTAGGGAGTCCGTTGCGACCGCGCGAGCGCGGATTGGTTTACGGCGCGGCCGAGGATTTGTGGTTGAGATTTCGCCACGCCGCATCCGCCAAGACCACGGAGGTTTCGACCTGGCGGCCGGGGATGGTCCAATATTCTTTGAGAAGCTTGTCCTTCTCGGTGGGGCTGACTAATTGAAAGCCGTGCTTTTCGTAAAAGCGAATCGCCCAGGTGGCGGCGGCCCAGGTGCCGATCAATACCGGCCCAGTTGCCAGTCCGCGCAAATGGGAGAGCAGTTGCGCGCCGATGCCCTGCTTCTGGCTGGCGGTGAGAACGTAGGCGTGGCGGATGAGGGTGACGTCGCGAACGTGTTGAATGCCCATGATGCCTGAGAGCGTGCCGTTATCCTCGTAACCCCAGAAGAGCACACCTTCCTTGATTTCGTTCCGCAGATGGTCGGTGGACATGTAGGGTTCGGTCCAGCAATCGTTGGGGACGACTCCTTTATAGGCGCGAGCGCCGTCGTTGATGATGGTGTGGATTTGGGCAAAGTCCGGACTGCCGCAAAGGCGGATCATGGGTGCCCAGGCTCCGCAGTTGGCATCTCGAATTGTTTCGTGAGTTTTTGGCGGCGTGCGGCGACAAGGCCTCCTGCCGCGCCGCCGAGGAGTTTCAGGACGTGGGCGAAAAGATAAGCGGGAGGTTCGGGGGCGGCGCGAGTCAAGGCTACGTAGATCAGCGTGGAAACGACGCCGACGAGAATACCGTGGAGGACGAAGCGCGAAGCGAGGCGGCGGACGGCCCATGCGGCGAATAAAAAACAGGCCAGCAAGGATGCGGCTGGCGCCGAGTAGGGAAGGGTGTTTTTACCGAAGAGCAGCGCGATGGGAAGGACGATCGCGATTACGGAAACTTCTGCGAGAAATCCGGCGAGGAGGACGCGCAGCCAGCGGATTCCCGCGGGGGTATCCATGCGAAGATTTCCTCTCTGGCAACCGTTGGGTTGGAATTGTAATGCGAAAGGTTGGGAGAAGGGTATTTGTTTTTAGCGGAGCGGGGATTAACGCCCCGACCGGGTCGGGGTAAACGCCGGACGCTGAGACGCAGAGTTCGCAGAGAGGAAAAAGCAAGAAGGCGGCATAAAGCCGCCCCTACGGGGAACGCCATTCGGGGGAATGGCGTTCCGGAGGGAAGGAGAAAAGGTTGAAGAACCCAAGAGGGCTGGGCAAGCCCCGCCCCTACAAGGGCGGACGGTTAGGCGGACGGGTGCTTCAGGATTTCGGCCAGGGCGTGGAGGCGGGCCGCGTCAGTTGGGGTTTTGGCGGTGGAGGCGCTTTTTTCGAGGGATGGCGCCATGTGTTGAAGTTTCGCCACCTTGTTCTGGCTCAGGTGCGAGGACTCCGCGTTTTGGATGGCCTTGCGCAGAGATGCGATTTGGCCGGCGGAGAGGGCTTGCGAACGCGACAACTGGTCCACGTACGCCTTGGCGACGATCAACTGGGAGGGCCACTCGATTTTTTGCTGGTTCTGGACGTTCAGGTCGGCGACATGGACTGCCTTCGCCGCGTCGATTTCGTTCTGAGTGAGGAATTCGGTCGGAGCGAGTTCGAAGACATCCAAGCCGCGGGCAATCTCGGAAGCGTAGATGTAGCCGTTGTACCAGTAGGCGGACCAGTCGCCGCCGAGCACCAGCGTTTTGGCATCGATGGGGCCACGGTCGAAGTAGGCGATCTCGAAGGGTTTGGCCGGGTCGGTGAAGTCCACGATGGAGATGCCACCCTGATACCAGGCCTGCACTTCGATATCGCGGCCGGGGACGGGAAGCAGGGAACCGTTGTGCGCAACGCAGTTTTCGGTGTCGCCCTGTGCGGCGGGCAGCTTGTAATAGTTGGCGAAGGTGAGCTTGTCGTCCTTCAGGCGGAAGATGGCATCTGCGCCCCACTTGTTGGGGTCGTTCGGACGGCAACGCGCTCCAAGGCCGCCGCCCCATTCGTCGGTGAAGACGACTTTGCTGCCGTCATTGGAGAAAGAAGCGGAGTGCCAGTAGGAGTAGTTCGGGTCGTTGACGGCGTCGAGGCGCTTGGGATGGACGGGGTCCTTGATGTCGAGAAGAATTCCGTTGCCGGAGCAGGCGCCGGCGGCCAAGCCGATTGCGGAGTAGACGGTGATGTCGTGGCACTGGTCGGTGTCTTCGGGCTTTTCCATGCCCTTTTTGCCGTGGGTTCCTCCGTTGCTTAAGCCGTTCATCGCGCCGGTGCGGGCGTCGATGAAGACGCGTGGGCTGGAGACGACTTTCGCGTCCTGAGGGGCGGCGACGGGAACTTTGATCACGTCGATGCGGAAGAGAGCGGTGTTGGGATCTTTGTCAGGTTTTTCGCCTGAGCAGCCGGCGAGTTCTTCCCCCTGGCGCACGAACGATGTGCCGGATACGTAGATGTAAACGTTGTCCTTGTCATTCGGATCCACGACCAGAGTGTGTGTGTGCGAGCCGCGGCAGGTTTGAACCGCTGCGACTTGTTTGGGGTTCTGGATGTCGGAGATGTCGAAGATTCTGACGCCGCGAAAGCGATCCTTTTGCGCCGCAGGCAGGCGACGCTTCTTTTCTTTTTCCTCTTCCGGAGTGGGCGGAGGCTCGGGAGGAAATCCCTGCGCGCCGCAATCGAGGCGGCCGTTGGGCATTTCGACGGACATGAACAAAAGATTTTTGTAAACCGAGACATCGCCCTGGCCGCCAGGGCAGACCAACGAAGTCAGCAGCTTGGTGCTGGCCGGGTTGGAGATGTCAAAGACGTTCACGCCATAAAAATTTCCCTGGAAGAGGTGATTGCCCTGGAAAGCAAAGTCCGAGTTGGCGAAGGCGAGCTGCGCGATCTCCAATTGCAGCGGCTTGGGCATTTTGGCGATGTTGCCGACACCCAACTGGCGAACGGTCTTTTCGACCTTTGGATCATCGGGGTCAGTGGTGCCGAGTTGAAAGGCGTCCGGCTTTTTGAGGAGAAGCAGATGCTTGATGCCCATGGAGACTTCACCGGCGTCGTAGACCCCTGGCGCCAGCTTGTAGCGTGGATCGTTGACATCGGAGCCAGTCATGCCAGCCGGCAGCGGCGGGGCGGGCACAGGTGCGAAGGGATTCCGTTCTTCTTCTGGCTCCTTCTCAGGTTCTTTCGCGGGTTCCTGCGTGGGAGGGGCAGTTGCAGGAGCCTGGGCGAGCATCCGGTTGACACCGGAACATAGCATGAAGGCGGCGCACGCCAGACGAAGTGCAATACCGGACGGTCGGTTCATCGTTTCTCCTCGGAAGGTCTATTTTCCAACATCGTGTGCATGATACGAATCTCCGCTCGCTGCGTGTTGTCCGCATCGGTCGCGAAGTTGAAGATGTCGGCATCCTGGCCGGCGCCCGCGGTGTCGAACAGATCCTTCACCATGGTCAACGCGCCATTGTGATGCTGAATCATCCCGGTCAAAAAAAGGTGGTCGAACTCGGAGCCCTTGGCTTTGCGCAGGGCTTCCATCTGCTCGGGCGATAGCATGCCGGGCATCAGAGCCATGGGGCGGCCGGACCGGTCCATGTCTGGCATTCCGGGCATGGCCATGGAAATGGGTTGGCCGCGGACCGCGAGCCAGCGCTTCATGAAATTGATTTCATCGGATTGGGATCGGCTGATGCGCGCGCCGAGCGAGTGGAGATCCTTGTTATCGGTATGGGAGGAGATGAGAGCGGTCATTTCGACGGCTTGCGCGTGATGCATGATCATGCCTTGCATGAACTCCACATCCGCTTGGGAGAGTGGAGGCAGCGAGGCCTTGGTGGAGGGGGGAAGCGTTTTGCTGGGTTTGCCTGGGGCGCCGGGTTGCACGATCACGGGCGCGGCGGGGGCAGTTTGCTGTGCGCGCGCAGGGGGGAGAAGAAAACCAAGGGAGCGCCCGCGACGAGGAGGATGGAGTAGAGCGCAATCGACCCTTTGGCGAAGCGGAACTTGCGGGTTTGGCGAAAAACGAAAGAGTTCCACGGCGGTGGGCAGCTAGAGATTTGGCCGGCGCAGGTTGTTACAGCCAATTCGCGTTTTTGCACGAGATTCAATCACAGAATTTATACCATGTCGGCGGGGTTTTTGCATTTGAAGAGCGGTCCGCCCCGTAGAACCATTCGGGGTGCAAAATGCGCACCTCAGAAGGCGGGGCCCTCCCCTACAAAGGGGTGGGAGGCAGGGGCTGGCGTTCCCATGTTTATTCGGTGCAGTGGGCGATCCAGAAGAGGTGGTTGAATTTTTGCGGGTGACGCGGGTCGGAGTAGTCGGTGCCTTTATGCTTGTATTCGACTTCGGTGCAGGAGGATTCGACTCCTTTTCGTGTTTTACCCGTGGCGTGGCCGGCGGCGCCGTCGATGGGGCAGTTGGCGGTTTTTGGAAAGGCGGAATCGGCGAAGGCCAGGGGCAGCATCAGCATCATTGCCGCCGAGATCAGCAAAAGGCGAAAAAACTTCGATTCCATTCAGGCCTCCGAACTGGATTCCGCTTTTGGGGGCTGACAAAATGCGGCTGCGTTTCCAGCATGGAAATGATAGTTCGAATGGCGGGAAAGGGACACAGGATTGAGGAGAGCGGCGAAATAGACCTGCCGAACAGGGCGTTCTAGGTCCAGATTAAAAGTCACCCGGGCAGAGAGGGAAATTTTATGCGCTCGTTTTTTCTTTGGCGCGGGATGTCTCCCATTTCAGCCACCTGCCGAATGTGGCTGGAGCGAACTTGGCGAGCGCGACGCATGCCAACCGGACGAGGCGCCAGGGGTGAGACCTGGAGTCAATGTAAACGGTGAATTCCTCGCGGGGAGCCGTGTAGAAACTGAGCGGCGCCGAAGTGCCACCCCAAAAAACAAGTTTGCGGATGCCGCGACCAATCAGGTGTTCGATCAAATAGGAGCGCATAACGAGCGAAACGGATTCTCGCGCGCAAGTGCGATCGTTCAACTGCAAGGCGAGAAAAGCGCAGTCGCCAACGTACCAACCGCCGGCAAGGCTGATCCAATCGCCATCCCTTCGACGCAAACCAACCAGGAATCGGGAGGGCGAGGCCTGAAGCATCGCGAGGGCTCGATGGAAGGCCCATTTCGGCGACAGATAGGAGCCCTTTGGAAACAAAAGTTTAGAGGCAAGGCAAAAATCTGAAAGCAGCAAATCCGGGCAGAAGAAATTGCCGGCCGACTCGCTTCTGTGGCGATAGCGGCAGAAGTTGTGGCGGGTGGAACGCCGGACATTGAAAAGGAACTGGTCGTAAGTCCGCGGGAGTTCCAAATGGGCGTGGTGCTGCTCACGGTAGAAGCGGATTTCCGTGCCTGCTTTCGCGCTTTCGATGTGCAGCGATGGAAGTCGATCGAAAGCGACGCGAAACCTGAGGGCGGCTTTGCGTTCGAGAAGAGCCGCGACGGCACAATGGAGGACGGAATCCATTTCCTGCGGATGCGCGGCGACCATCGTGCCGAGGGTATCGTCCCCCAGCACGATCCCCGTCGGAATTCCCGCAAGCACGCGCTCTCGGGCATAGAGAATGCCCGCGATTCGGCTGCCTTGTGAAACCACGACCACACATGGCCGGAAATAGGGGGGCGTCAGCGTTGCAAGAAAGAAGCGAGGGTCGAGCATGCCGGGTCCGGATACCAGAGGGCCTGCGATCGTCTTGAGGTCAAGGATTTCCTCGGGGGTGGAGACGATGCTTGCAGCAAAAGGTTCGGACCGGTCAGAAAACAGTTGCGGAACTCCCTGGCTGTCGACCAGGGATAGCGCGCTGAGCGCCTGAAGCTTAGTTACCCGACCCAGCAGCCGCCCGAATGCCTGGCGAGTGTTCTGCTCTTCCATTCCATGCGACATAGCAATATTCCCCCAGCGAAAATTAGAGCGACGTACGGATGAGAAACCAGCCATAGACCCACTGGAAGATGGGGCGGCAGCTTGATTAGTTGGGATCTGCTAATTAAATGGGGAGGGAAAAACTAACAGCGGCAGACGGAGATGAAGTCGAGCAATTCCAAAGTAAGCAGTTCCCGGGCGGAGCCAGGCGGCAGGACGGAGTGAAACAGCGCAATCACTGGAGTCCAGGATTCCCAGAGGGAGACGGCGGGAATTTTATGCGCCAGGGCTGGATGGTTGGGCTGGAGGACGCCGTCAACATCGTCGGTGGGATCGGGCGTGATGAGAACGTAAGCAATCGTGAAGATTACGACCAGAGCCAACGCGACTCGCGCCCACCGCATCATTGGACCACGTTTATAGCGATGACTCTTGTTGGTGTCAAGGTACGCGAGGGGAGGGCGCCGCGCCGCGGAAGCGGGGCGTTTTCGATAGAAAAAATTGCCAGCGGGGAGGCGAACCACGAGCAGAGCGAGCAGTGCGTTGACAATGGGAAAACGGCCTTTTGCCGAGTGGCTCGGCGCCAGGGCCCGGAGAGTATTCTGTGCGTGGTTTCGCGGCGTGATAGGGTTGGCCATAGGTTCTCCAGGCGAGACCAACCTTGCCGTGCCTGCGGTTTCGACAAGCAGGCATGCGGGTAGGGCTTGCCCTAATCCGATAAACTTCGGTTATTGATACTTTCTAGAAGGTCTTTGGACAAGCCCTAGAACACCGTAATTTTCGTACGGGTATTTCCCCCAGGGATGCCGTTGTGATTGGTTCAGGGGGTGCGATGCCCCGGGAACGAAATCCAGATCTCCGAAAACCGCGTCAGTTGGGAACCCGGTTACGAGAGCTTGTCTCATAAAAGGACGCAGGGCTGAGGAGGCATTTCCGCAGGGGCTAAAAGCCCAGTGTTTCCAGCCCTTTTGATGTCGGAGCTAAAGCTCCGACCCCCTTCACCCCATATATGGGATGGAGTCTAGTTGGAAGAAAATTCCCGGCGTAGGAGTTATCAGGAACTGCGAGGACTCATCCTGGGAGTTAGTGCCACGCAGTTTACCGGAAGGCGGCAGACCCATTCTGGCATTTGTTCACTGTCGTGGTAGCTGCTATAACCTTCAACACACGGTGGAGCCAACCATTGTGAGGAGAGGCGCGACCATGAACTCAAGTTCGGTTCCTTCAGCCATCGAGAATACATTGAAAATGTGGACATTCGCCCTCCAGGACTATTCCCTGCTCACCATCCGGTCGGTCCGGAACATGTTTGCGAGCAAGAGTTACTTCGCCGACCTGGTGGAGCAGATGGACCAGATAGGAGTGGGTTCGTCGCTGATTGTCGTCGTGGCGATGTTTTGTGTGGGTGGCGTGGTTGTTTTGAACGCAGCGTCACAATTTGCGCGATTCGGCGAAACGGTCCTGGTGGGTGACGCCGTTTCTTTGGCGCTCCTCAGGGAATTGGGGCCGGTGTTTACGGCACTTCTGGTTGCAGGCCGGAACGCCACCGCGATGGCGTCCGAGCTTGGCTCGATGGTCGTGACCGACCAGGTGGACGCGATTCGAGCGTTCGGCATCGACCCAATCCGCAAGCTGATGACGCCGCGTGTGCTTGCCACGGTGTTAACGCTGCCGTTGCTGGTGGCATTGGGGGATTGTGCGGGATTGTTGGGCGGCTTCGTGGTCGCAAATCTAATTCTTCACCTTGGCGCCGCGGAATTCATGACACGCGCCTTGCATGTCCTGGTTTTCGGCGACCTCTGTATGGGCTTCACGAAGCCAGTGGTGTTCGGATTCATCATCGCGACTGTGGGTTGTTACAAAGGATTCCGCGTCGAGGGCGGGACTGAGGGAGTGGGCCGGGCTACGATAAACTCATTCGTTGTGGGTTCCCTGGTTGTCCTCATCGTGGATTTATTTATTACGCGGCTCCTGCTCTTCGCGTTCGGTTTGTGACATGGCTTGCCCGACTGCCGGGATGCCCGGGCATGTAGCGAGTGGACGGGGAGAGTGGTGTTGAGGAGGGCGATTCCACTTCACCCGTTTATGTGTTCACCAGGCCCTAGCCTTCGTTAGAGCTTAGAGTTGTTGCGGGCTGACTGCACGACTTGAGTGATCGCATCGATAACCACATCAGGCCTGTCGATGATGATGAAATGGCCGCTGCTTTCGGCGACGAGGCGCTTGCTGTTTTCAGAGAGGGACAACAGCTTGGTTTGAAGCTCTTCGTATTTGGCGCGTAACTTCTCCGCTGCCGGGGGAGGCAGTGGTGGAAATGTACCGGCAGTGACGTCCACGAGCGGTTTGTCCCCGAGCGGGTGAGTTTGGTCCTTGATGATTGCATCGGCCTGCGCAATGCAATCAAATAACAAGTCCAGCGGATCGCCTGTTGAAGCCGCTTTGCCGCGAGCTTGGATTGTCGCCCAATGATGAAGTTCGCGATCGCGGGGTGGGAGTTTGTTGAAGGTAGGGTCGTCTTCCATTCTTAACTCAATCTTTCCGCCACCGGGAGGTAAAGCGGGAGGAGGCGGCATCGGTGGTGGGGCTGGCGTCCCGGCGCCAGACGGTGGGCGGCGATTTATCATCGCAAATGCGTGATCGACGAACATCAGGCCCGCCACGTCGTCCGGGTATTGGCCGGCATAGAGGCGGGCCACCAATCCACCAAATGAGTGCCCCACGAGCACATATGGGCCTTTGATTCCTGCGTTTTTTAGTGCTTCGTGAATTTCGCGCACCCTCAGGGCACAGGAGTCAGCCGGGCCGTCGTCGCTCCATGCGATTCCGGAATGGTCGTATGCGCACACCTGAGTAGTGTTTGCGACTGCTGGTTGAACCAGACCCCAATCGAAGGAATATCCTGCGCCCACAATGACGACGGTTGGGCTTCCGGTGCCCGTGCAATAAAGATGCACTTTATAGCCCCCCACATCCACAAGTTTTCCGAGTGGCGGGGGCGAGTGGGGATCGGAGGTCGTTGCTTGTGCCGCTGCGACCGTTGGAAGCGTGCAAATCATGAGGAGCAAAACGCTGGTTCGCTTGAACTGACCCATATGGTCGAGGTCTCCATTTGGATTTAGACGCACCCTAACAGGAAAATGCGGGCGTCCTGGCGATTTTGCAAGTGGATTGGGGAAGAACTGCCCGCCGGGGTCGGCGGGCCCTACGGGAGAAAAGCGGATCCCTAACCCGCAACTGTGCTGGTCGGGATGACAACGGAACAGGAAGAGCAGGAGCGGGACCACGGGCTGAAGCCTGTGCTACCTATTTGGACTAGAGTTCGACGATGAGTTTGCCGATGTTGTCGCCGCGGAAGAGCATGTTGATGGCTTCGGGGGCTTTTTCGAGACCTTTGACGAGGGTTTGACGGTCTTTTAGTTTGCCGGTCATTTTCCACATGCCGAGTTTCTGGCCGGCGTCCATAAACTTTGGCATGTAATCCATGATGAGGAAGCCTTCGACACGGAGGCGCTTGATGATGAGCTGGCCGAAGCTGGCGAGGCCGGGATCGTGCTTGGTGTAGCCGGAGATCAGGCCGCAAAGGACGACGCGGCCGTGGAGATTCATGCGGTCGAGGACGGCTTGCATGATTTCGCCGCCCACGTTTTCGAAATTGATGTCCACACCCTTGGGAGTTGCGGCGGCCAGCTGGGCTTTCCAGTCAGGATGCTTGTAGTTGATGGCGGCGTCGAAGCCGAGATCGTCCTTAATCCACTTACATTTTTCATCGGTGCCGGCGATGCCGACTACGCGGCAGCCGTGGATTTTGCCGATCTGGCCAACGATGCTGCCGGTGGCGCCCGCGGCGGCGGAGACGACGAGGGTTTCGCCAGATTGCGGCTTGCCGACTTCGAGGAGGCCGAAATAGGCGGTAAGGCCGTTGATGCCGAGGAGATTCAGGAAATTGGTGTCGGAGAGGAACGGGATGCTGGGGAGTTTCTGAAAGGCGCCCTTCCCATCGCCGGCGAGGAGACAATATTCCTGGAGGCCGGTGAGGCCGGAGACTTTGTCGCCTTTTTTGAAATTGGGATGGCGGGATTCGATGACTTCAGCGAGGCCGAAGGCGCGCATGACTTCGCCGAGTTGGACGGGGGGCATGTATTGGGGGAAGTCGGCCATCCAGACGCGCATGGTGGGATCGATGGAGAGAAATTTTACTTTGGCGAGGGCTTGGCCATCGTTGATGGTGGGGAGGGGAGAATCGGTGAGTTGGAGGACGTCGGGAGTGATGAGTCCGGTGGGGCGGTTGGCCAGGAGCCATTGACGGTTGGTGGTTGGCATGGGGAGAGAGTAGTTAAGCACGGGGAAGAAGTAAAGGAGCAGAGGAAGATGAGAGGAGAACTTAACGCAGAGACTCAGAGGGCGCTGAGAAGAGGGGGCATGTGCTGGCAAATCGCGAATTGGTTGGCTGGTTTCCGGGGTCCCTCCGCTCCGCGGCCGGCGGGCCAAAATTCGGCACGAAAGAAAAAACCGGCCACTCCGGCCGGGATGGCAGTACAGGAGATGATGCTAGGGGGTTTTTAGGAGGCGGATGAGGTCGGCGGCGGATTTGGTGGCTTTTTTGATTTGGGTGACGCTGCGGGTGGCGGTGTGGGCGGGATCGAGCTGGTCGGTGAGGATGTCGGCGTTGGCGTTGATAACGCAGAGAAGATTGTTGACGGCGTGAGAGATGGCGTCGAGCTTTGAGACGGGGTGACGATCGATGGAAGGCGGTTCGAGCGGAGATGACATGGGGCTTACCTTTCTGGATGAATTGCGGAGTGTTTCGGCGTTGATAGCGGTGACCAGAGCGTGCTGCAGAGAGGCGACATTGAGATCGGCCAGCATCAGCGAGGAGGCGGCGCCCGCCTGGGCGGCAGCTTCGCGGAATTGGGGATCGGAAATGGGAAGGAGGGCCACGACCGGGACCGAATCCAGCCCGTCATGGAGCTTCCGGGCGGCCAGAAGCTCCTGAGCGGACGGATGGCTGAGATCGAGAAGAATGGCGTGCCACTGTTCGGTATGGAGGCGGCGCAGGGCGTCGGTGATGGAATGGGCGCGACAAATCTGAAAAGAAGATGATGGCGCGTCCAGAACGGATTGGGAAATCTTGAGCCAGAAGGGCAGTTCGCCCAGGAAAAGAATTTGAGAACCAGCAGTGGACATCGGTCTTTCTAAACACTCCTCATCTTTTGTCCAAAGCCATGGCGAGGCTTTGGAGACTTCTCAGAGACTTCAGGCTGAAGGCCCAACCGCTTAAGAGAGACCCAAGAGCACAGCCAGGAATGGCTGTGCTACAGGCGGCCGGCATTGCTTGGCGACCTAAATGTCGCCGCGACTCCACTAAAGGCGCCCGCCCCGCAAAGACGTCCGGGATCCATAAAACGGACCTCGGAAGGCGGCCGCTACAAATGCGAATTTCGCGTGGAAATTCGGGATTACAGACAACTTAGAGAACAGACCCGGGAAAAAGACGACGAATCTCCTGGAGCAAGCCGTCGGGAAGACGGCCTTTCGAAACGTAGCCGTCGGCACCGTGGCTACGGCACTCCTCTTCGAGCGTAGTGCCCTGGATTTCGGAATAGATGATGAGGCGCAGGCCGGGGTACGCGCGGCGAAGCGCTTGCGCTGCTTGCAGGCCGTTGAGACGCGGCATACGGAAATCGAGCAGGGCCAGATCGGGTTTATGCTGCGCGGCGAGCTGAACGGCGTTGATGCCGTCGCTAGCGGTGCAGACGACTTCGAGGCCGCCGGCAAAATCCAGGTAGTCGCAGACGGAACGCAAAGCGGTGGGGGAATCGTCGGCTACGAGGACGCGGATGGGGTCGATGTGCGGCATTGCAGCTCCATTGTTAAGGCACGTTCATATTGGAGGAATAGGAGGGGGAAAGGTATTGGGAGGATTGCGTAGTGAAAAGTTACTAGGGGGAGGGAGTGGCAAGTTGTTGATAATCAGCAATCAGTAATCGGTAATCGGTAATCGGTAATCAGTAAGAGGGGAGCGCGAACCGATGGCAGTTAACGGATAACAGGAGGCGAGAAGAAAAGCTAAGGATAACGCAGAGGCGCGGAGGGCGCTGAGGTTCGCAGAGAACAGAAGAGCCGAGCAGAGCAGAGCAGAGCGGCCCGCCTCGGAAGGCGGGCCCTACGGAGGAGAGAGAACGCCGAAGAGCACAGGCTAAAGCCTATGCTACATGGAGGGGTCAGGTTTGGATGATGTTATTGCGGACGGCGTACATTACTAGCTCGGCCAGGGAGTGGAAGTCGAGCTTGAGCATGATGTTGGCGCGATGGGCTTCGGCGGTGTTAACGCTGATGTTGAGAAGGGAGGCGACTTCCTTGTTACTTTTGCCTTCGGCAAGGAGTTGGAGGATTTCGCGTTCGCGCGGGGTTAGACGGGAGCGGGATGACTTGGTGGAGTCGGAAGTGTCGGCGAAGACGGCGGCTTCGGAGACGCGGACGGAGAAGAAAGGTTTGTGCTGGCTGAGGGCCTGGACGGCGTCGAGCAGGACGCGGTCGGCTTCGTCCTTGAGAATGTAGCCGCGAGCGCCTGCTTCGACGACTTGTTGGACGAGGTCGTCGGACTCGTGCATGGTGAGGATGAGAATTTCGGTGGAGGGAGAGGATTTGCGGATTTGGCGGGTGGCTTCGACGCCGTTGAGGAGAGGCATGCCAATGTCGAGGATGGCGATGTGAGGTTTGTGCTTAGCGGCTTTCTCGACGGCGTCGCGGCCGTCGGCGGCTTCGGCGCAGACCTGCCAGAGAGTTCGCGACTCGAGGAGAGTGCGAAGGCCGGCGCGGACGACGGCGTGATCATCGGCGATCAAGATGGAGAGAGGAGCCATAGCTGGAGTCCTTGAGAACCGGGGCTGAGAACAGAATTCTGGCGCGCACGGTGGTGCCCCCGGCGGTGGAATCGATTTCGAGCGAGCCGCCGAGCTGGGCCATGCGTTCACGCATGCCAGGGATTCCTACCCCGAGGCGGGGCTGGCCGCGATGAGGCGCGCCATTGACAGGGACGGTCATGCCGCTGCCGAAGTCGGTGATTTCCAGCGTCACGGAATCGGAACCTTCCAAGAGGACGACTTTGGCACGCCTGCTGCCAGAGTGGCGCTGGATGTTGGCGAGCGATTCCTGGGTGATGCGGAAGAAGGCGGTTTCGGCGATTTGGGGAAGGCGGCGAAAGCCGGTGAGAAGGTCGAGGGAGGTTTCGATGCCGCTGCGCTCACTGAAACCATTCACGTATTCTTTAAGGGCAGAGACGAGGCCGAGGTCGTCGAGCAATGGAGGATGGAGGAGATAAGAAAGGGTACGGATTTCGCGAGACATCTGCTGGAGGAGCTCGCGTGCTTTTTCGAGAGCGCGATGGGAAGCGGGGTTGAGGGGTTGGGCGGATTGGCGGAGTTGGGCGAGGCTGAGGTTGACGGCGAGGACGGTTTGCGCCATGCCATCGTGAAGCTCGCGGCCGATGCGGCGACGCTCTTCGTCCTGGAGCTTGAGGAGTTCGGTGGAAAGCTGGTGGATGGCGCGCTCGGCGTTCTTGAGTTCGGTGATGTCGGTGAAGGTGGCGATGACGCGCAGGATGGAGCCATCGGGATCAAATTGCGGGACGGCATTTCCGAAAATCCAGAGGATCTCTGGGAGTCCCGGAATGCGGTAGCCCAAGGTGGCCTGGTGAAGAGGACGCTTGGTGCGGAGGACGGTTGGGACGGGGCGATCAGCATAGGGGATGTCGCGGCCCCGCTCGTCAAGGGGAACGATTCCAAGTTCGTCGGCGGAGCGGCCGATGACCTGCGCGGCGGTGGCGTTGAACATGTTGAGCGATGCCTGGTTGGCGAATTCAAAAGTGCCATCGGGGCCGGCGAGGACGACCCCCACATGAAGATCACGGACGAGAGTGCGGAAGCGTTCTTCGCTCTCGCGGAGGGCGTCCGTTGCGCGGCGTTGCTCAGAGAGGTCGGTGAGGGAGACGAGGATGTTGGTGACTTCGCCGGAGGAATTGAATTGAGGAACGGCGTCGAGGAGGGTCCAAATCGTTATGCGGGAGTGCAGGTGGCGCCAGCCGACGACAAGATTATGGATTGGGCGGCGCGAGGCGACGACGGTGGGAATCAAGCCTTCGGAATCGGGGAGGACGGAACCGTTTTCGCGGAGCGGCTCGAGGTGGAGGTCAATGAGCATTTTGCCGGTGACCTGCTCGAGGCGGAGATCGAAGAGGTTGAGAGCGGCGGGATTGGCGTAAAGGATTTCGCCGATGGGGCTGCTGGAGACGATGCCAACGTGAAGGTTTTCGACAAAGGAGCGGAAACGCTCTTCGCTTTCGCGGAGGGCGTCGACGGCTTTGCGCTGTTCTGAGATATCGCGGACGACGACTAGAGCGCAGCGGCGGCCGTCGAGTTCCAGGAGAGAGCCAGAAAGCTGGCCGGTGCGAAGCTGGCCGAATTTTGTGCGGAAGGTGAATTCGACGTTGCGGACTTCCGAGTGCCTGTTTAGTTGGGAGAGAACGTCGGCGCGCAGACCCGGATTTGTCCAGAGATTGAGGTCGAGCGGAGTTTTACCAAGAGCTTCCTCGCGTGAATAGCCGGTGAGGCGGGTGAAGCCCTCGTTGACGTCGATATAAGGGCCATCGGGGAAAAGGTTGATGGCAAAGCCGTCGGGGCTGGCGCGAAAGGCAGAGGAGAGGAGATGTTCGGAGTGGGCGAGGGCGCGCTCGGTTTGGAGAAGTTCCCCGGAAACCTGAAGTTGCTTGCGATTGGTGAGGATAAGCCGAGCGGCGGAACACAGGAAGGAAGCGCAGATGGCGAGCCAGGCGGCGGCAAATTGGTCGCGGGCGATGCCGCGGCCCATGAAGATGACGAGAAGGGGAATGAAGAGAGGCAGGAGATGGGTGACGGTGAGATCGCCGATGCGCGAGAGAGGCTCGACGATGGCGTCGCCCCGAGCGGATGGCCAGCTGGCGGAGAGCAGGATGACGCCGAAGAAGGGAACGAGGAAAAGGAAATCGCTCCAGGTGGCCGATCCCAAGGCGTTTTTCAAGTTGAGGAGGTAGCCGGCGTCGGAAAGGGAAGCGGCGAGAAAAACGAAGAACAGGCCGAGCGAGAAAGAGCGAAGACCGGACGAGACGGAAGTGCGCGAGCGAAAGAAAAAACCGGTGGAGAGCGCGGCGTCACGCAAGATGTAGAGAATCAGAATCTGGCGAGGGATGTCCGCAGAGTTGGCGAGCCAGCGGGAAGGTGAGTAGAAGAAATAAAGGTAAGCGGTGACGGTGACAATGGCAATTTGCAGGAAGTCGAGAATGCGGAGCCAATCCCAGCCGCGGGATTTCTCATCAACAGACGGGAGAAACATCATGAAGGCCGGAGCGGCCCAGACGAAGAAAAAAATGTCGGATGGCAGAGGCATCTGGGAGGATCCGGGAATATACCTTTGGTAATAGGTGGCGAGGGCCTGGGCGATGGCAGCGAGAGCGAGTGCGACGGAAAGAAGAGTCCACAACTGGCGAGCGTAACCACGAGAGCGACGGGCGACGAAAAAGGAGCCGAAGGTGGCAAGCGAAATCATGGAGAAATCGAGGGAGTTGGAGAGAAGGAGGCGCTTCGCGGAGTCGTGAACCGCTTCGAGGTCGAGGAAAAGTAGCGCCGCGATGACGAGGGCGAGGGCGATGAGGAGCTTGGGAATCTTGCCGAGGGGTTGCAAGCTAACCTCAAAGGACGCTGGCGAGGCGTGCCGGATAATAGAAGTGCAGTGAATCGAGTGTACACCAGAGGAGAGCGCAGGGGAGAGGCATGTTCACGAAATTGTAAGGTTGGAGTGAGAGCATCGAGAAGGCGGAGAGAGAACAGAGGAGGAGAAGATGAAACCGCAGAATCCGATCGAGCACGTGGTGATCATCGTCAAGGAGAATCACAGCTTTGACAATTATTTCGGAACGTTTCCAGGCGCGAACGGAACGACATTACCGGCGGCGCAGGATCCCCCGGCGGGAGGCGACCCGCGGCACGATCACACGGCGTGGCTGGAGCGGGCGACGAAGGCGGTGAAGCTGCAGTACAAGGAGACGGATATATCGGCGTACTTTTCGCTCGCGAGGCAATTTACGCTCTGCGACAACTACTACACGGAAGTGGCGAGCCAATCCGAGCCGAACCATTTGATGCTGATCGCGGCGGATTCGCCGCTGATCGACAACGCCAGCAAAACGAGAACCTACCAGCCGCAGGAACCGTTTGCGATTCCGTCGCTGCCGGAGAATTTGCAGAATGCGGGATTGAGCTGGGCGACCTATGGCGACCCGGGATTCAGTTATTTCGAAAAGATCGTGGCGCTGAAGGGGAGCAAGAATATTTTGCCGTGGACGCGGCTGGATACGGATGCGGCGGCGGGAGCTTTGCCGAGTGTTTCCTGGGTATATGCGCCGGGTTCCCCGGAGGAGCTTTCGGAGCATCCGCCGTCGGGGAAGAGTGCGGGGCAGGCGACGGTGAAGCTGGGGACGCAGTGGACGGCGGCGCGCGTTGCGGCACTGGGGAAAAGTGCGTTGTGGCCGAAGATGGCGATCTTTATCACCTGGGACGATTGGGGCGGATGGTTCGACCATGTGGAGCCGCCGCTGAAGGATAAATGGACAGGAGGAAGCCCAGCGACGGGGCCGAGTTATACGGGGACGCAATTCAGTTACGGAACGCGGGTGGGGTGCCTGGTGATCAGCCCGTACGCGAAGCGGGGGATCTCGAGCACGTTTCATTCGCACGTGAGCCTGGTGAAGTTTTGCGAGGTGACGTTTGGCGTGAAGCCGATCAATGCGCGGGATGGGGCTTCCGACGGGATGGAGGATTGTTTTGATTTTGGGCAGGCGCCGCTGGGGCCGCCGAAATAAGAGAAAATGGAAAAGAGAAAAAATGCAACACGCAGTGGACTATGAATCTGCGCCTTTTATAAACCAAATTTGAAGGGTTCGCCACCCGAGCAAAAAGCCGCCGCGCGAATGTTGGCACGCCCTGCCACATCGAAGGATTGGCTGGTTCGAAGAAGATAAGAGCTTGTCTGGCTCTGTTGACATCCTTGCCGGAACACATGCCGCAAGCGGAAAGCAGATCCCTGGCCCCGCAAAAAGCGCGGGGATTCGGGGTGGCAGAAGCCTGGAGATCCAGGAAGTGAACAGAGCCAGCTTGTCTCATAAATGGGCGCAGGGCTGAGGAGGCATTTCCTCAGGGGCTAACGCCCAAAGTATCTGGCCCTTTTGATGTAGGAGCTAAAGCTCCGACCCCTTTGCCGTATCCACGAGATGGCTTCTAGTTGATTATTTGATGGAATCGGCGGCGCCGAATGCCAGTGCGGGGAGGGAGGCGGACAAATCCGGATCGGGGGTTTGTCCGGCAAGGAAAACGGCGGCTTGGTCCAACTGCTTTCTGGTCATGATCTGGCGAAGAGCGGAAAGGCTCTCGGCGGCAGCGTGGTCTCCTGCGCGGGAGGCGCGAGAGTACCAGGAAAAAGCAGAAACGTAGTCGAGCGGGACGCCCCAACCGTGTTCGTAAAGGAAGGCGAGGTTGGACTGGGCGGGAACCAGACCCTGGTCAGCGGCGAGGCGAGCCCAATAAGCGGCTTTACCATGGTCCATCGGAACACCCTTACCGAGACAGTAGAGTACCGCGAGATTGTTTTGGGCGTTGCGCTGGCCGTTCTCCGCGGCAGCCCGGAACCAGCGCGCCGCCTGGGCGAAATTTTGAGGCACGCCCGTGCCCGTGTAATAAAGACCAGCCAGGTTGGCCTGGGCGACGGGATCGCCTTGAACGGCGGCGGGGAGGTACCAGCGTATCGCCTCACGAAGATCCTTTGAAACGCCCTGCCCATGCTCGTATAAGGAGGCGAGATTGTTCTCCGCGAGTGGAAAGCCTTGAAGGGCGGAAGCGCGGAAGAACTCCGCCGCACGAACGAAGTCCCTGGGAACACCGAATCCCAGCGAGTAGAGATAGCCAAGCATAAATTGCGAGCGGGGATCGCCGGAGTTGGCCGATTCGCGGAACAAGGCGGCCGCCCTTTCGTAGTCAAGGGGAACGGAGCGGCCATAGAAGTAGTGGAGGCCAAGAAGATATGATTCGGAGGCGTTGGAGGATTGAGCGGAAACGACGATGGGGACGGCAGTTAATAGGAGGAGAACGAAAAAAGGAGCGAAGAGCGAGCGAATGAGTTTGAGCGAGATGAGCATGTGGCCCCCCTATCGAAAACATGGGGCCGGTGAGGCTTGTTGGCACACACCTGGCCGAGCTCCGCGCAGGCCAAACGGGAGGTGGTCGAGCGACGCGTTCCCCTGCAGGAACGCGCCGTGGCCGCCTCGGCGATGGAATCGTGAGCCCTGGGACCACTACGCTGGTTATAAAGAGAAAGACGAAAGGAACTGGGAAAAGTTTGATTTAATTTTGGCGCTGGAGGGGAGAAAGAATAGTTCGCCGTGGATGCGACGGTGAAGGGGTGGATAACAGCGAACAGATAGCAGCGATCAGGGAGCTAAGAATGAGCCGCGGCTGTGCTGGGTTGAGGCGGGGCAAAAAGGAAATTGTAACGAGAGGTTTTGTTGTGCATCCGACTGGACAGCGGATGGGGGGTGTGCGCGTTTGCTGAACCTAAGACAGGCGAGGAAATCATGAGAATGCCGATGCTCGGGCTTGGGGCGGTGGCCTCAGTTGCCACCGTTTTGTTCGCTGCCAATTTTGGGGCACCAAGGAGACAAACCATGGAAACGCAGAGCGCAAAAATGCATGAGGAGAAGGCGTTTCATATTTTCAATCCGGAGACGATGGCCAAACCCACCGCGGGATATTCGCAAGTAGCGGAAGTCGGTGAGGGAAAGATCGTTTACATCGCCGGGCAGGTCGCTCTGGATAAATCCGGAAATCTGGTTGGGAAGGACGATTTTCGAGCGCAGGTACGGCAGGTTTTTGAGAACCTGAAAGCCGCGGTGGAGGCTTCGGGGGGCGATTTCAACAGCGTCATTAAGTTGAACTATTACTGCGCGGCAAGCGTGGATCCCTCGCAGATGCCGGTGGTAAGAGAAGTGCGCGACAAATATGTGAATACATCGAATCCGCCGACAAGCACGTTCGTTTTCGTGCAACGGTTGGTGAGGCCGGAGTGGCTGATCGAAGTGGATGCAGTGGCTGTGGTAAAGAAATAAGCACGGCGAGGAATTTGCCTGTGGCCGAAATGGTAAGAAAAAGCAGATTTCATCGCGCAAAATTCGCGCGCTGGGGCAGAATGTCTCGGGTAAACACCGCCCCCGGAATGACGGGTTTGTAATTTGTTCATCGTTCGGTCAAATCGTTCAGGCAGACAAAACAAATAGCTCAGCGAATGGAGAATGGAAAGATGGCTAAGAATCTTGTAGCGCAAGTGGGCAAGGCGAGTGGGGAATTTGAATTGGTGGAGCGGGAGATTCCGGCGCCGGCGGCGGGCGAGGTGCGGATCAAGGTGAAGGCTTGCGGGATTTGCTTCAGCGATCACCTGGTGAAGGACGGACTCTGGCCGGGATTGCAGTTTCCGCGGGTGCCGGGACATGAAGCGGTGGGCGTGGTGGATGAAGTGGGCGCGGGAGTGACGGAATGGAAGAAAGGCGACCGGGTAGGTGTGGGATGGCACGGCGGGCATGACTTTACGTGCGCGAACTGCCGGCGTGGGGATTTTGTGACCTGCGTGAACGAACCGATCACCGGCGTGACGCGGGATGGCGGATTCGCCCAGTATATGGTTGCGCGGCATGAGGCCGTGGCGCTGTTGCCGGCGGAGATTGACTGGGCCGAGGCGGGACCGCTGATGTGCGCGGGAATTACGACGTTTAACGCGTTGCGGAACAGCGGGGCGCGTATGGGAGATCTGGTGGCCGTGCAGGGGATCGGCGGGCTGGGGCATTTGGGGATTCAGTACGCGACGAAGGCCGGATACCGGACGGTGGGAATCGGGCGCGGGCCGGAAAATGCGGCGCTGACGAAGAAATTGGGGGCGCATGCGTATCTTGATACGAAAGCTACGAATGCGGCGGAAGCGCTGCAGAAGATGGGAGGCGCGAAGGTGATTCTGGCGACGGCGCCGAATGCGAAGGCGATGTCCGAGATGGTCGGAGGATTGGGCGTCGGCGGGAAATTGCTTGTGGTGGGAGCCCCGTTTGAGCCGCTGGAAGTTTCCGCGGTGCAACTGCTGATGGCTCGGAGAGGAATTCAGGGGTGGCCTTCGGGGACCGCGATGGACTCGCAGGAGACGCTGGAGTTTTCGGCGTATTCGGGAGTACGGCCGATGGTGGAGAAGTTTCCGCTGGCGAAGGTGAAGGAAGCGTATGAGAGGATGACGTCTGGGAAGGCAGAGTTTCGGGTGGTGCTGACGATGGAGTAGGAAGAGCAGTTAACAGTTAATAGTCGGCAGTTTACAGTTTTCGGAAAAGAGGAAGAGCGGAGAGGCTCGGCGGCCTCTCCGCTCTTTCTTTTGAGAGAGGAGAATGGTTGCAGATCACCAATACGGTAGGCGAGGAGGTGATTAGAAAGTAGAAATTGGAAAATAGAAAATGGGAAGAAGGAACCACAGATCCAAGTGAGCGCCCCCGGCCGATCGATTGCAGCTCGCAGAGGTGAGAGTTGGTTTTAACGTCCCGACCCGGCCGGGACAGGCGCCGGGCGCAGAGAAGGAGTAAGCGTCGGCTCCGCTCAGGGCAGGCAGAGGGCTCGGAGAAAAGAGAATTTCACGGGCTGAAGCCCATGGCCCCGGCGGAAGCCAGGGTTGCGGTTGAACGCCATTCGGGAGAATGGCGTTCCCAGGTGAGGTCGAACGAGGTCTGGAAACGTTTCGTTTGCGCCCAGGGGAAGAGGACCTCCTTACCTTTAGAAGGGGATATCTTCGTCGGAGATTTCGGGGCCGGAGGCGTGGCCGAAATCTTCAGCTGGGGCGGATGCGTGATCGAAGTCGTCGCCGCCACCGCGTGCTGAGGCGCTTCCGCCGGCACTCGCCCCGGCGGCCATGCCGTCGCCGCGGCCGCCGAGCATACGGAAATTAGTGGCGACAATTTCAAAGCTGGTGCGTTTCTGGCCTTCCTTGTCTTGCCATTCGCGGGACTGGATGCGGCCTTCAATGAAGATGAGCGAACCCTTTTTCAGGTATTGCTGGGCGATTTCTGCTTGCTTGCCCCAGACGACGATTTTGTGCCATTCGGTGCGTTTTTGGCGTTCGCCGTTGCGGTCTTTGTAGGATTCGTCTGTGGCGACAGAAAAATTGGCGACGGCCTGGCCGCCGGAGGTGAAGCGGGTTTCGGGGTCGCGGCCGAGGCGGCCTACGAGGATGACTTTGTTAACGGACATGGTAAACCCCCTGAAGCAGCAAAGATAACATGAGGGCGAAGAAAAACGAAATGAGCGAAGAGTTAGCAGAGAAGGGCGATCAGATGACAGGAAGCGAAGAAGAAGATTTAACGCGGAGGAAGAGCGGAGAGGTCACAGAGGGGAGCGTGGATTTAAGGCGGGTCAACGGGCGGTGGAGGCGGTTACGGCTACACCTAGTTCTTTTAGTTTGGCGCGGGCGCGGCGCTCTTCTTCGGTGCCGGGGTAGCGCTTGACTACTTCGCGGAGTTCCTTGACGCCGGCGGGTTTCTGGCTGAGTTCGATGAGGGCCATGCCTTTTTTGTAGCGAGCGGAAGCGAGCTTGAAGCTCTTGGGATAGTTGGTGAGGACTTTGTCGTACTCGGTCACAGCTTGTTGGTACTGGTGCTGGGAGTAGGCGATTTCGCCGAGATAGAACTGTGCGTTGGAAGCGAGGTCGGTGTCGCTGTAAAACTTGAGGTAGTCCTGGAATTCGGAGCGGGCGAGATCGTATTTGCCGCTGGTGATGTCGCGAAGCCCGTTGGAATAGAGATTATCGGCGGAGGGCGGCGGGCCGGAAGGAGCGGAGGAGGCAGCGCCAGGGTCGCCCCCGGGTCTCGGGGAAGGGGAACCGGCAGGAGCGCCTGTGGTGTTGCCGCCGGCGAGGCGAGCGTCGATGCTCTGCACGGAGTTTTGCAAATCCACCAATTGCTGATTGACTTTGCCGAGGCGGGATTTAATTTCTTCGAGATTGTCGGAGAGTCCCTGGACCTGAGTGGACATGGTGTCGAGACGCGTGCCGGAGTTGGCCTGGACGTCCTGGACGGATTTCTGGAGGGAACTCATGGTGGTGTTGAGCTTGTTGACGGTGTCGGCGGACTGCTCGATGAGGGTCTTCTGGACAGTGTGGTCCTGCGTGAGCTGGGTCTGCATATCTTTTTGACCCTGGAGGATGGTGGTGACATCGCGCTGAAGCTCGATGAGTTCGCGGGCAACGGCCATGACAGGTTTGGGGCCGACAAGGTTGCCAGCGACGGCGGCGGCAAGCATGGCGCCGGAGAAGAAGAGAAGATTGCGTACACGCATGATTAAGACCTCCGAAAATTGGGCATGGGTAGGGGACAATTTTGGACGAAGAGCGGATTGCGCCCCGATTATCAAATGTACTGGGAGAATGGATGAGTAGCAAGTGCGGATTGGGGGTGAAGAGAAGAGGGACTTAACACAGAGTTCGCAGAGGTAAGAGCGCAGAGGACGCTGAGAAGAGAAGAGGGGCGGCGTGACGCCGCCCCTCCGTGTTAGAGGCCGAAGAAAGAGAGTTAGGGCCTGGCCGGGACGAAGTGGCCGCGGCGATTTTGCTGCCAGCAGGTTTCGTTGGATTCGGTGCAGAATGGCTTTTCCTTGCCGTAGCTGACGGTGCTGAGATTGGCGGCAGGAATGCCGAGGTTGACTAGGTATTGCTTGACGGCGTTGGCACGGCGGTCGCCGAGAGCGAGGTTGTACTCGGTGGAGCCGCGCTCGTCGCAGTGGCCTTCGATGATGACCTTGGCGTTCGGATAGCCCTTGAGGAAGGAAGCGGTCTTCTCGAGAGCCGCGCGAGCGTCAGGACGGATATCGGCCTTGTCGAGGTCGAAATAAGCGTCGCGCACTTCCTGGGCGAAGAGTTCCTCGAAACTGGGGCCCTTTGGAGCAGGAGGAGGAGGAGGAGCGTTGACGCTGACGCGGATGTTGGAATCTGCGTTGCCACCGGGGCCGCTTGCGGTGATTGAATAGGTCGTGGAGCTAGCAGGGGTAACGGTGGTGGAACCCTGAGCGGTGACGGCGCCGACTTCGGGAGTGATGGAGACGTTGGTGGCGTCGGTGGTGGTCCAGGTGAGCTTGGAGGATTCGCCCTTGTTGATGGTGGTGGGATCGGCGGAAATACTTACGGTGGGTTTGGCGGCGGCCGGCGGTGGAGGTGGGGGTGGCGCCGGAGCGGCGACCGGTTTCTTGCTGCATCCGGCGACAAACAAGAGCGCAGTTGAAGCGAGAATTAACAGCGAGCGGTGCAGCGGGGAGTGCGGGTGATTCATTCGTGTCCTCCTAGACACTACGGATTGATTGTCGTGCGAAATCCACCGGAAGAGAGAGCATACCACCGGAGGCAGGGTTCCGGGAATATATCGCCATACGATATATTGTATCTATGGAACGGGGGGAGCGCAAGGAAGTTTGCGAGAAAGACAACACAGGGAAAGGTGGCGGAGCTCCGGCTTGAGGCGGGCGGCGCATCGCCGTTTGGATGCTGGAAGTGTAGAGGAAGATGCGAGAAAAATTAAGCAAATCTCAAGGCCTCCCGTGGCGGGTTGCCAGGTGAGCGGCAGGGACTTCGCAAAAGCTGATAATGCTTATAAACTTTGATTATGACGCACACACTGGAAGAGCTGATACCGGATTACATTCAGGGGCTGCCGGCGTACGTGGCCGGAAAGCCGGTGGAAGAGGTGGAGCAGGAGCTGAAGATCCATGCGGTGAAGCTGGCGTCGAACGAGAATCCGCTGGGGCCTTCGCCGAAAGCGATGGAAGCGGCGCGGCGGGCGCTGGGCGATGCGAACTGGTATCCGGATGGAGGCAGCAAGCGGCTGCGGGAAGTGCTCGGGCTGCGATTTGGTGTGAAAGCGGACGAAATTTTTGTGGGCTTGGGGTCGAGCGAGATTATTGATTTGGCTTCGCGCGTGCTGCTGAAACCGGGCAGCGAAGGAATTACCAGCGAGGGGTCGTTCGCGCTATTTTCGATTGCCATCCGGGCTAGCGGCGGGAAATTGATTTTGACGCCGCTGAAGAAATTTGGGTTTGACCTGGAGGCGATTGCACAGGCGGTGACGCCGCAGACTCGGATCGTTTATATCGCGAATCCGAATAATCCGACGGGGACGGCGTTTGGGGCGGCGGAGTTTGGCGAGTTCATGAAGAAGGTGCCGGGGGATGTGCTGATCGTTTTGGATGAGGCGTACCGGGAGTATGCAGACCGAATGGATTTGCCGAAAGCGATGGAACTGTTTCGCGAGTACAACAATTTATTGACGCTGCGAACGTTTTCGAAAGTTTATGGATTGGCGGGGTTGCGGATTGGGTATGGGATCGGGCATCCGACGCTGGTGGCGGAGATGAACAAGCTGCGGACGCCGTTCAATGTGACGAGCGTGGGGCAGGCGGCGGCGCTGGCGGCGTTGGATGACGCGGAGCATGTGCAGCAGTCGGTAGAGATTAATCGGGTGGAGCGGAAACGGATGTACGAGGAGTTGCGGAAACTGGGGCTGGCACCGGTTGCGAGCGAGACAAATTTTCTGTTTGTGCCGATCGGGCCGCGGGCGAAGGCTTTGTGCGACGAGCTTTTGCAGGAGGGCGTGATTATTCGGCCGCTGGGGTGGATGGGATTGCCGGAGGCGATACGGATTTCAGTGGGGAGTCCGGCGGAGAATACGAAATTGATTGGAGCGCTGGCGCATGCGTTGGCGCGGCCGGCGGGGAAGACGGTCTTGGCGGACGAGTTTTCGAATCGGCCGGTTTAATTTTGGAAATTGGAAATTGGAAAATAGAAAATGGCGGAAATAAGCGAGGCTGGATTTGGTAGAACAGGGGACTTAACGCAGAGTTCGCAGAGGTAAGAGCGCGGAGAACGCTGAGAAGAGAGACCCAAGAGCGGGCCGGGCGAGCCCGGCCCCTACAAGAGCAAAGAGAAGCGAAGAAGAGCACAGGCTAAAGCTTGTGCCACACGAGTAACTTGACGGGGTTGGGCTTCATCGAAAGCGCATGAGACTACATATTCCGGAAAATTTTGATGCGAGCAGAGATGTTGTGGCGCAGGTATTGCGCTCGGCGAAGACTATTGCGGTGGTGGGATTGTCTTCGAATCCGATGCGGGCTTCGCATGGAGTGGCGGAGTATCTCAAAGGAGCGGGGTATCGGATTATTCCTGTGAATCCGAATGAGACAGAGGTTTTGGGAGAGAAGGCGTACGCGCGGCTGGAGGATGTGCCGGGGCCGGTGGATATTGTGGATGCGTTTCGGCGGGCGGAAGAGGTGCCGGCGGTGGCGGAATCGGCGATTAGGATTGGGGCGAAGGTTTTGTGGATGCAATTGGGGATCGAGAATGCGGAGGCGGCGGAAAAGGCGCGGGGGGCTGGATTGGTGGTGGTGGAGGATTCGTGTTTGATGGTGGAGCATAAGAGGAGAAGAGAGTGACTGGTGATTAGTGACTGGTGACTGGTGGGGAGGAAGCGAGCGGTGGCCGGCGAAGAGAGAAGATTTAATTTAGAGTTCGCTGAGGCGCAGAGGACGCTGAGAAGAGTGAAGAGAAGAAAGCTTGCGGCGTTAGGGCGTAAGAGCCCACCCTTACACCCCAAGGGTGGGGCACCCTCAAGATTGTTTGTTTGGTTACGTAACTTAGATTGAAGATCACAGCCAGGAATGGCTGTGCTGCAAGATTCAGAAGGAGAAGATTTGGAGGTTACGTTTGCCGGGGAGGACTACGGCGAGGAAGCGGCCGTCTGGGGAGAGGGAGTATTCGCGGATGGTGAGGCCGTGGAGGAGCATGCGGGGTTCGGGTTCCAGGATAGGGACTTCGGAGTGCGGCGGGTAGGCGCGGAGTTCGGGGATGCGGAAGGTGACGAGGTCAGCGGATTTTTTTTCGATGGTGCGTTTCAGATAGATTTGTGACTCGTCGGTAGACCACTGGAGCACGCCGAGGCCGACGCGCATACGGGCGATGCGGACCGGGACGGTGAGGTCGCGGATTTCGAGGACCTCCTTGTCGAGAAAATAGGCGACGCGGGTGCCGCTAGGCGAGACGAGGATGCCGCCGGAGTAGGCGTCAAGGGTGGCGACTTCCTTATCGTCCTGGGCGAGAAGATCGAGGCGCTGTAAGCGTGGCGGACCTTCGAAATGCGCGGCGCGTTCCACCGCAAGGGCGGCGTTGCTGCCGGAGATGCGCGAGGCTCCTTCGAAGGTGCGGCCTTCAAATGTTTTTCCCGCGGGGCCGCTGGAAATATTCAAATACTGCATCGAGTAGAGACCTTGAGGCGTGTCCTCATTGTTGAGGTAGACGAGCGTCTGATTGTCGCGGAGCCAAAGGGGATTTTGCGCGTGCAGGACGAGCGAATCTTTTCCGTTGGGGCGAAGTTCGCGGCCGGAATCGTCGAGGAGGAGGAGAGCGGGGGCGTCTTCGCGGGCGCCGGCGTCGGGATCCATGCTGGTGGTGAAGAGCTGGACGGCGATGATGTGGGCGTTGGGAGACCAGGTGAAGGATTCGACCTGGTAGGTGAAGAGCTTTTCGCCGTTGGTGAACTTCTGGCCTTCGAAGAGACGCTTGCGCTTGCCGCCGGCTTCGAGGAGCCAGATGTCGTCGCGCTGAAGATCGTATTTTTTGGCTTTGAATGTGCGGCGGACGGAGAAGACGACGTTGCCGTTGGGGGCGTAGGCGAAGGCGGTGACTTCTTCGTCGATATTGGTGACGGGCTTCTCGAAGTTTTGGGCGAAGGCGGGAAAAGCGAAAAGACTAACGCAGAGTACGCAGAGAGCGCAGATTGCGGTGAGAAGAGAGAAAGTGGAGGGCGAGCGCGAGATCATGGTTTCGGGTGAGGTCCAGTGTACTCGCTGCAGCATGGTTTTTCGACAGGAGTAAATTCCATGAGTTCGACCCGCGTATCGTCCGGGTCGTAAAGGTTGAGTTGCCATTTGCCGTCGCGTCCGATTTTGGGTTGTTCGGTGCCCTTCCAGCCATTCTTGATTAGCTGTTGCTGTGCGGCGTGAATGTCGGGAACGCCGAGGGCGATGTGGTTCATGACTCCGAGAGTGTGATAGTCCGCGTCCGCGGAAACGTTGAGCATGTATTCGATCCATTCGGCGCCGTCGGGGACTTGCATGTCCACCCAGTTGGTTTCGTCGTCCTTCATGCCTCCGTGCCAGTAGACGTGGAAGCCGAGGATATCTTTGTAGAAGCGATCCATGGCTGCCCGGTCGCGCACCACAAATCCAGCGTGGATAATGCGCGATTGAAGAGCAGAGCGGGGTGGATCCTGGCTTGAATTCACGTTTCTCTCAACAAATTCGACGCGATGGCCCTCGGGATCGTGAACAAGGAAACTTGGCGACCGCGAACTTACTTCATCCAGGTCGATGGGGATGTTTTGTGACTTCAGGTATTGCATTAGGCCTGCCGCATTGTCAGTCAAGAATCCGACCTCTTCCAGCAGACTCGACCGATTCGGTGAAGATGCAGCGTAAAAGGAGTTGATGTTTAAAGTGATGAATTGCGAGGTCTGGAGGGAAACAGCGCCACCAATCGGGTTTTTGTCGACGGGACAGTTCGGGCGTTGTCCGAGCGCTTGAGAATAGAAATCCCTCGCTTTGCAAAAATCGGTAACCCGAATTCTTACGTGCGAGATTCCAAGAATTTTGGGACGAGCGGAAGGAGGAGAGTTTAATGCAGAGGGAAGAGGGGAGGAGACGCAGAGGGCGCAGAGTAGAGCGGCGAGCAGAGCGAACTGGATTGCGCGGGTGATTGATTTGCCCATTGTTTACCTGGCGGTGCCGGTAGGTTTGGATTTGATTTTGCGAATTTCGTCCATCCGGGTGCGTACGCGGGCTTCGAAGCCCTGGTCAGTAGGTTTGTAGTAGGTGCGCGAGGAAAGGTTGTCCGGGAGGCAGGTCATGTCGGTGACTTTGTCGTCGAAATTGTGAGCGTATTTGTAGCCCTGGGCATAGCCGATATTTTTCATCAGGCCCGTGACGGCGTTGCGGAGATGGAGGGGGACTGGATCGGCTTCGGTTTTGTGGACGTCTTCGAGGACTTCGCCGTAGGCGGTGTAGAGGGCGTTGGATTTTGGGGCGAGGGAGAGATAGACAGCGGCTTGCGCGAGGGCGAGATTGCCTTCGGGGGCGCCGAGGAAATCGAAGGCATCTTTGGCGGCGAGAGTGACGGCGAGGGCGCCGGGTTCGGCGAGGCCGATGTCTTCGCTGGCCATGCGCACGAGGCGGCGGGCGAGATAGAGAGGTTCTTCGCCGGATTCGAGCATGCGGGCGAGCCAGTAGAGCGCGGCGTCGGGATCGGAGTTGCGGACGGATTTGTGGAGGGCGGAGATGAGGTTGAAGTGCTCTTCGCCGGATTTGTCGTAGCGGAGCATTTTGCGTTGGAGGAGGGATTCGAGGAGGTCTTTGGTGATGTGTTTTACGGGCTGGGTGGAGGTTGAGATCGAAGACCCACCCTCAAAACCGGAGGGTGGGGCACCCGGCGCGGATTCGAGGAGGTCTTTAATGATGTGTTTGACAGGTTGGGTGGTGGCTGAAATCGAAGACCCACGCTCAAAACCGGAGGGTGGGGCACCCGGCTCTACACTTTTGGAGGAGAGCTCGAGGATGTTGTACGCGGTGCGGGCGTCGCCGTTGGCGAAGGAGGCGATGCGGAACAGGACGTCTTCGGTGGCGGAGATATTTTCGTTGCCGAGGCCGTGTTCTTTGTCCGCTAGGGCGCGATGGAGGAGTTCGACGATTTGCGGGGTGGTGTGGGCTTCGAGGACGTAGACCTTGGTGCGGGAGAGGAGCGGGGAGATGACTTCGAAGGAGGGATTTTCGGTGGTGGCGCCGATGAAGAGGATGTGGCCGGCTTCGACGTGAGGGAGGAAGGCGTCTTGTTGGGATTTGTTGAAGCGGTGGACTTCGTCGACGAAGACGATGGTGCGCAGGCCGGAGCGGGATTTTTTTTCGGCTTCAGCCATGACTTCTTTGATTTCTTTGATACCGCTGGTGACGGCGCTGAAGGGGATGAATTCGGATTTGGTGAGGCGGGCGATGAGGCGCGCGAGAGTGGTCTTGCCGCAGCCGGGAGGGCCCCAGAAGAGCATCGAACTGAGATTGTCGGATTCGATTTGCACGCGGAGGGGTTTCCCGGGGCCGAGGAGTTTTTCCTGGCCGATGAATTCGTCGAGGGTGCGAGGGCGCATGCGCTCGGCGAGAGGCTGGAGGGCCGCGGAGGTTTCGGGTTCGGGGAGCGTTGGGAAGAGGCTCATGGCTATATAGAGTTTAAGTGGTTTGGGGGAGAGAGACTAGGAGGGTGGGGGATTAGGAGTTCGAGAGTTCAAAAGTTCAAGAGTTCAAAAGTTTAAGAGTAAGAACGGATTTAACACAGAGGGCGCAGAGGAAGAGCACTGAGAACACAGAGAGGAGGGAGAGGCTGCTTGGAGAAGGCTTGTCTTGGCGGGGACGTGTGGGATAGGCTAACGGGCGCGCGGGAAATGCCCGAGGACCCTCTCATGATCCGGTTACGGTGGAAGTTTGTTGCGATTGTTCTGTTGTTTACGGCGAATATTTTCATTGGGTGCGGTGGTGGGAGCGGCGGTGGAGGGACGAGTACGCCTGTAAACCCACAGTTTACGAGTACGCCCGTGATGGGGGCGGAGGAAGGGGCGACGTACACGTATCAGGTCGCGGCGAGTTCGCCGGACAAGAGCGCGATTGCATTTGCGCTGACCAGCGGGCCGGTGGGAGCGACGATTTCCGGGAGCACGATTACGTGGACACCGACGCATGCGGAGTCGCGGGTGGCGAATGCGTTTACGGTGAGGGCGACGACGGCGTCGGGGGGAAGCGCGACGCAGACGTGGAGCGTGACGCCGAACGGGACGGTGAATGTTACCGAGGTGATTACGTTCTGGGGGCCAAATGGAAGCACAAATGTGCCGGTGACATGGCCCGCGGGCCTGCCGCCAGCGCCACAGCTATTTTTCCCTCAGCCAGATGGGACAATCATAAAGTACGCGGCCAGTGCCAATCCGGACGGGAGCGTGAGCTTCGCAAACGTACCGGCGGGATACTACTGGTTGGAAACCCGTCCTGTGAATTTCTATTGGACCTCCGCCAACGATTTCGATAATGGCCAGAATGTGATCGGAAACCCGTTGAGCAGCGTTACACCAGCGGTGACAACAACCTTTGACTATTCCATATCGGGATTGGTGCCGGCGCCGCCGGGAGTCACGGTCTTCTCGAGATCCGATGGATTGAACCTGGAAGAAGTGCCATTGTTCCTGGCAGCCTTAGGGAATTCGACCACCCTGAGTGGGACAAGTTCCTCCCTGTCGTTTATCGATTACACAAAGATCGACACGTTGTACTTTCTGGAATACGAGTTGGTCAATACGGGAGGATTTCAGGGGACCGCGCTTGGTCCCGAGGGACAGATTTCGAATTTATCGCTGGTGAATGGCGGAACAAATAACCTGACGGTGGCGCTTAATCCCAGTCCATCGACATCGGTGAACCTGAGCATTAAAGGCAGTGAGTGGGCCAACGCAATGCAGGGGATTGGTCCGGGAACGGCGACGCCGTTGTTTTCGAATTATGCAGTAGTCGCGCAGCCTTATTTGAGCAACGGCTTCGTGCCAGTTTCGCCGGACACGCCGTCGCTTGGAACCTTACCTTTGCTTCAGTCATTAGGAACGGGCTATCTAGTCTTTCCCGACGTCGCCTGCGCGAGTACCGGATTCCCGTTAAATGGCTTCGGAGGCGGCTTGGGCCTTCCGCCGATTGTGACCGATGTGGATTACGGGGCGTTGAGTTACGGCGATCCGTTTCCGGCCGAGTGGCCCCGACTGTTTCAGTACTGTCAGGCATCCACAGTGAGCTTGCCGCGACCGAATTCCACGGTTACGGATGCATTCACGGTGGTGAACCGGCAAACTACCGCTCTGCCAAGCGGCCCGGTGAGCCCGATGCTAACTCCGGTACAGAATCCGACTGCGAACGGGACGAGCTTATTTCAAGCGGCAAATCTGAACACGACAAGCGTGAATTTAAGCTGGGAGGCGCCGGCCACGGGGCAACCGTACGGATATTACGTGAAGGTTTTCTTGTTGAGTACGCTCCAGCCGGGTGGGACCGTGGAATATCTGCAAACGGTTCAATACGCGACGGCGAAGACGACGATGCAAGTGCCATTTCTGACGGCGGGGAATACGTACGTGTTTGTGATCTCGGCGGAGATGGATCCCAATGCGAATATCGAGACGAGTCCCGGGCGGACGAAGGCGCCGAATGCGGAGGCGTCGGTGGTGTCGGCGCCGATTGTGATTGCGACGGGGGCGACGGCGGCGGTGAGGCGTTAGGAGATAGAAATTAGAAATTGGAAAATAGAAATTGGAAAGAGGAGTCTGGCGGCCGGGTGGAGACCTGGCCGTTTTTTTTGGAGAGGGAAGACGCAGAATGAAAGCTGGGCCACCTGAAGGTGGCCGCTACGCTTGGCTACTTCCGTTGACGCTGGCGGAAGGCTTCGTAGAAGAGGACGGCGGCGGCTGCGGCGGCGTTTAGGGATTCGACGTGGCGCTGCATGGGGATTTGGATGCGGGCGTCGGCGGAATGGACGACGTCTTCGGGGAGGCCGGCGCCTTCGTTGCCCACGAGGAGGGCGATGGGTTGACACCAGTCGAGTTCCCAGGGGGCGGAGGGAGCGTCGGCGGAATTGTTTTCGTGGACGCAGGTGGCGATGGTGGAGATGGCGTTGAGCTTGAATTGGGTGAGCAAGATTCCAAGCGCGGCGCCGGCTACTAGCGGGAGATGAAGGGCGGCGCCGGCGGAGGCGCGGAGGGCTTTGGGAGAGAAGGGGCTGGCGGTGCCGCTTTGGCCGGTGGCGGAGGTAACGGCTCCGGTGGCGCCGAAGGCGGCGGCGGTGCGGAGGATGGTGCCGACGTTGCCGGGATCCTGGACGCCGGCGAGGACGACGATTAGGGGAGAGCATGCGCCGCGGGGAGTGGCGAAGAGATCTTCGAGTTGGGTTTGGCGGGGGACGACTAGCGCGGCTACGCCTTGGGGATGTTCGGTGTCGGCGATGCCTTCGAAGAGGCGGTCGGTAGTTCTTAGGACGGGGAAGGCCATTTCGGGGCGGGAGATTAGGTGAGCTAGTTTTTCGCGGTGGCGTTCGCCGGATTCGCTGAAGAGGACGGCTTCGATCTGGCACCCGGATTCGAGGGCTTCTTCTACCAGGCGGAGGCCTTCGACGCCTACGCTGCCGGAATCGGTTTGCAGGCCGCCGCGAAGGGCGATGCGGAATTGCTTGAGCCAGCGATTGTCGCGGCTGGTGAGGAGGGAGTCGGGCGCGGGTTTGGGGGTGGAGGGCATTGGAGGGCAGGGTAGCATAAAGTGAAATGGAAAATTGAAAAGAGAAGAGGAAAAGGAAGAGGCTTAACACAGAGGACACGGAGGAAGAGCACAGAGCGCGCAGAGAAGAGCAGGAACACAGGCTGAAGCCTGTGCTACCAGGTGGCAGGTATCATTGCGTGGGTATGCGGCGTGTGGTAGCGTCCTGTGCGAGCGGCTTTTAGGGGCTTTGAGTGGGCCTGAGCGGGCGATGAGCCGCACTTTCCAAACGAGGACGGCGCTTACCAATTGTCTGCCGAAGTGTTGAAAGTCGACTCGCAGCACCCCGATAAACGAACGATTCGTTACGCGGCTACTTGGCTGCGCCGGGGCGCAGTGGTGGCGATTCCCACGGACACTTTGTATGTGCTGGCGGCCGATCCGGTGAACCTGGCGGCGGTGGAAGAGATTTTTCGCGTGAAAGGGCGGCCGGAATCGCGAGCGCTGCCGATTCTGATCAATTCGCTGGCGCAGGCGCGGGCGCTTTCGCGAGATCTGCCGGCAAACTTTTATCGGTTGGCGCAGGCTTGCTGGCCGGGGCCGCTGACGGTGGTGGTGGAGGCGTCGAACCGGTTGCCGCTGAAAGTGACGGCGAACACGCGGCGGATTGCGCTGCGCTGGCCGAAGAATGAGATTGTGTGCAGCTTGATTGAAGAGTTGGGAGTGCCGCTGACGGGAACGAGCGCGAATCTTTCGGGGTCGAGTACTTGCGCGAGCGCGGAGGAAGTGATGTTGCAGTTGGGGGATCGGATTCCCTTGATTTTGGATACGGGGGAGGCGGGGGAGTTGGTGCCGTCGACGATTGTGGAATTGCGCGGGGAGAACTGGTGCATTGGACGCGAGGGGGCGATTCCTGCGGAGATTATTCAAGAGGCGTTGGAGGGGGATGACGCTGTGCCGGCGTAGAAAGAAGTAATCAGTAATCAGTAATCGGTAAGAGTGAATGGTTTAGATTGTGCCACGGCACCTCCCGCCCGGTGAGGCACGCGCGACGCAAACTGAGCGCTCCGTGGCCGGCGCACCTAAGTGCGGTGAGCGAGAAAAAACCGGCCACTCGGGTCGGGATGACAGATTAAGGAAAAAATAACCCAAGAGGACAGGTGGGAGTGCCCTTCTCAGTTCGGGACAAGCCTGTGCCACGGGTGCGTCTGCTTTTAGGGCGGGGCGAAGAAGGCGGCCTAAAGCCGCCCCTACGCGGAGGAGAGAAAATTCGGACAGTGAAAGGTAGAGGCTGCTGCCCGGATGATTGGATGTTCGAGGGCAGAATTACGCGTAGGAGATTTTGCCGAGGGTGGCGAGGCGGGTGGCTCCTGTGGCGGAGGGGAGGTTGGAAGGGCGGTGGTGGAAGGTCTCGTAGGCCATGAGGGCGAAGGCCATGGCTTCTTTGGCTTCGGTGGGGATGCCGAAGCGGGATGAAGGAATTACTTCGATGGAGGAATTTGAAGAGCGGCGAGCGGCGAGTGACCTTTCGGCCATGCTCGGGGCAGGCGAGCGGCTAGAAGAAGGCCGGCGACGGAGAGATGGGCTCTGCAACAACGCATGGAGCTGGGCCATCAGAAGGGGATTGCAGGCGCCGCCACCGGAGATGATTACCTGGGAAATTTTGTGTTTGGTGAAGACAAAACGACGGAGGGCGTCCACGACAGACTCCGCGGTGAAATAGGTGACCGTGTAGAGGAGATCGGCAGGCCTTATTTCGTGTTTTCGAGCGAAGTTCAAGAGATCTTTGACGTAGCCTGCACCGAAGTATTCGCGACCGGTAGACTTGGGCGGACGAAGCTTCAGATAGGGATCCTTCATTAGGCGGTAGATCAGAGCATTGTTGATATGGCCGCGACGCGCAAGGCTTCCATTTTTATCGAAGCGTTGGCGGCCCTTGGTGAAATGGGAGATCAGGGCGTCGATGAGGATGTTGGCGGGGCCGGTGTCGAAGGCGAAGACGTTTTGGGGCTTGGCATGAGCGGGGATTACGGTGACGTTGGCGATGCCGCCGAGGTTGAGGGAGACGCGGCCTAATTTTTCGTGGCGGTAGAGGAGATAGTCGGCGAAGGGGACTAGCGGAGCGCCTTGGCCGCCGGCGGCCATGTCGGCGGGGCGGAAATCGCCGATGGTGGTGATGCCGGTGCGGGCGGCGATTACGGAGGGTTCGCCGATTTGAAGAGTGGAGGATGTGCGCGCGCCAAGAAATGGGACTGGCGGGCCTTGGTGGAAGATGGTTTGGCCGTGGGAGGCAATCAGATCGAGGGATTTTAGGGAGACGCGGAGTTTTTTGCAGGTGGCTATGGCGGCGTCGGCGAAGAGGTGGCCTAGGCGGAAATTTAGCTGGCTGATTTCGGCGGCGGGGACGGCGGCGCCTTCGGCGATTTGGAGAATTTTTTGGCGGATGGGGTTGGGGATGGGGAGGGAAGCTTGGCCTTCGAGTTTGGATTTTAGTTTTGGTGGAGCGCCGCTGATGCGAACTAAGGCGGCTTCGATGCCGTCGGCAGAGGTGCCGGACATTAGGCCGAGGACGAGGAGAGAATTTTTGGGCATGAGGTGGTTGTAACACAGAGATGGTGGCACAGCCATTCCTGGCTGTGCGGGGTGACGCTGGAATTGCAAGGGTGAGTGATGGGGATCGGAACGTTTTTGGTGGGCTGGGAACTTTTTGGTTTGTTGCCCTTGGTAAAAGCGCACAGCCAGGAATGGCTGTGCCACAGAATTGCCGAAGCTGGGAGGGCGGGGGAGTAGGCCAGATAAGTTGTGAATTAGATAACGAATCGGTATACTGCGCGGAATGACTTATTATGAAAGGAATCTGCCGCATTGGCAGCCGGAGGGTGCTACTTTTTTTGTGACCTGGAGATTGTTTGGGTCGTTGCCTGTGCAAAAGCGCCCAGCCCTTTCGGCAAGACTCAGGGTAAGCAGGAATGGCCGTGCCGCAGAGGGTCCGTTGAAGACTGAGACTCCTGGCGAGCGATTTGTAAGGCTTGACCGTGAATTGGACCGAACTGCGATTGGGCCTCATTGGTTGAGGATCCCGAGTGTGGCGGATAGCGTGACGAATTTGATTCTGAAGGGCGAAAAAGAGCTCGGATACTTTTCACTGCATGCCTTCGTAGTTATGCCTAATCATGTGCATCTGCTGATGAAACCGAAGATTGAATTACGCCGGATTATGAATGGGATCAAGGGCTCAACAGCGAATGCTGCAAACGAAATCCTTCGCAGGACAGGTAAGCCGTTCTGGCAGGATGAGTCGTTTGATCACTGGGTGCGAACAGAAAAAGAATTCGGAAATATCTTTCGATACATAGAATGGAACCCCGTTTCCGCGGGGCTGGTTCGTCGACCAGAAGATTGGGTCTGGTCCAGCGCACGATTAGGCGTTACTCAATCTGTTTCTTGAGGTCGGAGAGGAGATTTAGGGCTTCCAGGGGCTTTAGGTTGTCGAGGTCGGCGTTGCGGAGTTTTTCGAGGACGGCGCGGTCCAGGGCGGTGAAGAGGACGGCTTGGTTTCCGTTGTTGTGGGAGTGGCCGGTGGCGCCGGGAGTCAGAGTTTCGCTTAGTTCGTGCTCGCTTTGCTCGTGTTTTTTGAGGACTTCGCGGGCGCGTTCGATTACGGATTTGGGGAGGCCGGCGAGGCGGGCTACTTCGATGCCGTAGCTCTTGTCGGCGCTGCCGGGTTCGACGCGGCGGAGGAAGATGATTTCGTTGGGAGTTTCTTTGACGCTGACATGGACGTTTTTTACGGCGGGCAGGAGTTCGGCAAGTTCGGTTAGTTCGTGATAGTGGGTGGCGAAGAGAGTGCGGGCGCGGGTGTGCTTCTGGAGATGCTCGACTACGGCCCAGGCGATGGAGAGGCCGTCGAAGGTGGCGGTGCCGCGGCCGACTTCGTCGAGGAGGACGAGGCTTGCGGGTGTGGCGTGATGGAGGATGGCGGCGACTTCGCTCATTTCGACGAGAAAGGTGGAGCGTCCGCGGGCGAGATTATCGCTGGCGCCGATGCGGGTGAAGATGCGGTCGGTGACGGGGAGCTTGGCGCTGTGCGCGGGAACGAAGGAGCCCATCTGGGCCATGAGGATGATGAGCGCGGCCTGACGGAGATAAGTGGACTTGCCGCCCATGTTGGGGCCAGTGATGAGAAGAAGTTGCTGGCGGCCGGGTTCAAAGCAGAGATCGTTGGGAACGAAGCGCTCGCCTTTTTGGCGGAGAAGTTCTTCGATGACGGGGTGGCGACCGCCAACGATTAAGAGTTCGCCTGCGTTGTTGAATTGGGGACGGATGTAGTTGCGGTCGGCGGCGAGTTTGGCGAAGGAAGCTAGGACGTCGAGTTTGGCGACGGCGGCGGCGGTACGGCGGAGTCGCGCGGCTTTGGCGGCGATGCTGGCGCGAACATCGACGAAGAGCTGGCGCTCGATTTCCAGGATGCGTTCGTCGGCGGCGAGAATTTTTCTTTCGTAATCTTTCAATTCGGGAGAAGTGAAACGCTCGGCGTTGACGAGGGTTTGCTTGCGCTCGTAATCGGCGGGAGCGTTGGGGAGATTGGGCTTGGAGATTTCGATGTAGTAGCCGAAGACCTGGTTGAAGCGGATTTTGAGGGAATTGATGCCGGTGCGCTTGCGTTCGCGATCTTCCATGCTGGCGATGATCTGCTTGCTGTGCTGGCTGAGATTGCGGAGTTCGTCGAGTTCGGCGTGGTAGCCGGAGCGGATCATGCCGGGCTCGGCGGAGGAGGCGGGAGGCTCGTCGGAGATGGATTTTTCGAGTTTTTCCCGGACGTCGGTGAGCTCGTCGATTTCCTCGTGGAGGTCGCGGAGGAGATCGCTGCCGCCGGATTGCGGCGGAGTGAGGAAATTTTTCAGGACGGGGAGTTGGGCGAGGGATTTGCGGAGGGCGAGAAGTTCGCGCGGGGTGGCGAGGCCGAGGGTGATGCGGCTGGTGAGGCGTTCGAGATCCTGAATGCCGCGGAGTTCCTTGCGAATTTCGCCGCGGACTACGTGTTGCTGGAGGAGATGGGAAACGGCGCCGAGGCGGGCTTCGATGGCGTCGAGATCGATGAGCGGGCGAAGCATCCAGGCGCGGAGCATGCGGGCGCCCATGCCGGTGACCGTGGAGTCGAGCGCGGCGATTAAGGTGGTGGGGCCAGCGGACTTGGATTCTTCGCTGAAGATGGGGGAGACGAGTTCGAGATTGCGGACAGAGACAGGGTCGAGAACTAGCGCGTCGCGTTGCTCGTAAAAGCGGATGCGATCGAGGTGGCGAAGGGCCTCGATGCTGGGCGCGTCATCACCGCGGGCGGAATTTTCGCGGAGGTAGTGGACGACGGCGCCGGCGGCGGAGAGGGCTTGCGGATGATCGTCGAGGCCGAAGCCAGTGAGTTCGGCGACGCCGAACTGTTCGCGCAGGATGCGCTCGGCGTAATCGGGGTGGAAGACCCAGTCTTCGACGCGGGTTTCGACGCCGCCAGCGCCATCGAGGAGAGAGGTTTTGGCGGTTTCGAAAAGTTGTTGCGGGCGCGGGAGAAGGGTTTCGCGGGGGCGAACGAGTTGCAATTCGTCGCGAAGGGATTCCTGCGCGTCTGGCCCGGAGAATTCGGTGGCCTGGAATTCGCCGGTGGAGAGATCAACCAGGGCAAGGCCAATGGTTGCGGCGGCGGCGTTTTCCGAGACAGCAGCGAGGAAATTGTTTTCGCGCGCGTCGAGGACGGCGACGTCGGTGGCGGTGCCGGGGGTGATGACGCGGGTGACTTCGCGGCGAACGAGTTTTTTGCCGGGGCCAGGCTGCTCCATCTGTTCGCAGATGGCGACTTTGAAGCCGGCGCGAATGAGGCGGGCGATGTAGCCGTCGGCGGCGTGATAGGGGACGCCGCACATGGGGATGGGCTGGCCTTTTTCGCGATTGCGGGAGGTGAGGGTGATCTGGAGTTCGCGGGCCGCGATGATGGCATCTTCGTAGAAGAGTTCGTAGAAGTCGCCGAGGCGGAAGAGGAGGAGTGCGTGGGGGTAGCGTGTTTTGACCGCGTTGTATTGCTGCATCAGGGGTGTGGTGGGTTCGGACATGGGGAAGTTGGCAGTAATCAGTAATCGGTAATCAGTAATCGGTCAGAGGAGAACGGATAACAGATAGCAGCGATCAGGAGGCCGGACCCACCGATGGCGAGGATGGTCCGAATAGACTTGGTGCTTGGGGTTGAGGTTGACGTCCTTCGGCTATCCTCGTCGGATAGCCTCAGGATGACAACTTTTTTTTGTTGAGCGAAGGAGTAGGGGCTCATTGGTGAATGCCTAGTTCGGAGAGGAGGAAGGCGTAGTCGAAGGCGATTTCTTTGAGGTAGTCGTAGCGGCCGCTGGCGCCGCCGTGGCCTGCGCCCATGTTGGTTTTGAGGAGGAGGACATTGCCGTCGGTTTTGAGCGTTCGGAGTTTGGCTACGTACTTGGCGGGTTCCCAATACATGACCTGGCTGTCGTTGAGGCCGGTTTTGACAAGCATGGCGGGATAGTCTTTGCGTTCGAGGCGCGTGTAAGGGCAATAGGATTTCATGTAGAAGTAGTCTTCCGCGCGCTGGGGGTTGCCCCACTCCTCGTATTCGCCGATGGTGAGGGGGAGAGTGGAATCGAGCATGGTGTTGAGGACGTCGACGAAAGGAACGTGGCTGACGACGGCGCGGAAAAGATCGGGACGGAGATTAGTGACGGCGCCCATCAGAAGGCCGCCGGCGCTGCCGCCCTCGATGATGATCTTGTCTCGTGCGGCAAAACCGAGAGCGATCAAATCCTCGGCGCAGGCGATGAAATCGGTGAAGGTATTCATCTTTCGGTGCATGCGGCCGGCATCGTGCCAGGGTTTGCCAAGTTCGCCGCCGCCCCGGATGTGGGCGATGGCGAAGATGACACCACGGTCGAGAAGGCTGAGGCGGTTGGAACTGAAGGTGACGGGCATGGAGATGCCGTAGCTGCCGTAGCCGTAAAGAAGCAAGGGCGCGCTGCCATCTCGGGGAGTGTCGTGGCGATAGACAATGGAGATGGGAATTTTGGTGCCGTCGGAGGCGGTGGAGTGGATGCGTTCGCTGGCGTAAAGAGCAGGGTCGTAGCCACCGAGGACGGGTTGCTGCTTGCGCAAGGTGCGTTCGCCGGTGCGGAGGTTGTGATCGAAAACGGACCGGGGGGTGATGAAGGATTCGTAGATGAAGCGGATGAAAATTGTGTCGAATTCGGGATTGGCGCCGAGGGCGGCGTTATACGCGGGTTCGGCGAAGGTGATGCGGTTGGACGCGGCGAGAGCAGAGGGGGCTTCACGCGTAAGATACACGATGCGGAGATGAGGGAGGCCTTCTTCGCGTTCGACGAGGACGAGGTGGGAGCGGAAGGCGGCAATGCCGGAGAGCATGACGCCGGGGCGGTTGGGGACGACTTCGTGCCAGCGGGGGCGGACGGGATCGGCGGCGGGAGCGGTCATGAGGCGGAAGGTCCGGCCGGCATCGTTGGTGCGGATGAAGAAGACGCCGCCAGAGGGATCGGCGGAGTTGCCGGGATGATGATCGACGTAATATTCGTGGTTGTCGCGGCGTTCGTGGATTAGCGCGAACGGCAGGGAGGGGCTGTCGGCGCGGAGGTAACGGACTTCGCTGGTGGTGTGGCTGTTGGCGACGAGGAAGATGTATGCGCCACTGCGGCTGCGCTCGACGTCGATGCGGAAGCGCTCGTCTTTTTCTTCGTAGAGGAGGGTGTCGGGGCCGTTGGAGCCGATTACGTGGAGATAGAGCTGGTGGGAGCGTTTGGTGGTTTCGTCTTCGACGACGTAAAAGAGGGTGCGGTTGTCAGAGGACCATGCGGTGCTGGTGACGCGCTCGACGCGGAGGGGGAGGAGCGAGGAATCCTGTAGATT
>Ga0210387_10000098_pt1 | contig 59934 bp, 42 predicted proteins | sample IncBWC7OmetaG_FD_160108 | JGI IMG/M metagenome (GOLD analysis project Ga0210387, IMG submission 160108) | Forest soil microbial communities from Barre Woods Harvard Forest LTER site, Petersham, Massachusetts, United States - Inc-BW-C-7-O ... | reverse complement strand
ACTTGGCGGTGAAGGAGGCAGCCTGAGACCAGGCACGGACGGGTTCCCCGGCCGGGGAACCCGTCCAAACCTCAAAGACCTATCGAGCCCCCAACTGTCGGGAGCACCCGGAGACAGCCCAATCTAAGGTGTCCTGACCGCTATCGGGACGGGGTTTGTCTTGCTATACGTCGGACTGGGCATCATCTACATCTTCCTGCTGCTTTTCCTTGGTGTCAGAACGTTCCAAAACCGGCATTGGGTCCTGCTGATCCTCGGGTTCGTCATCCCATTTCTCTGGATTGCCGGAGCGATGCTGCCGCCAAAGGGCATGTCACACGTGGACGAGCTCTATGCGCGACGCGACGAGACCGACTGAGGGCCTGTGTTGGCATCTGGTCGTAGCCCTTCGAGGATGCTGGTAAGTACGTTGCCGACGTCTTCTCGTGCTTGCTCTGGGTCCTCGGCGTGGGCGATATCCATACATCCTTCGAGGATCGCGCCGGTGAGCATCAATGCCAAAGTCTTCAAAGGAAGGGGTTGGATGACCCCGGCCCGGACCGAGCGTCGCAGTGCGCCGCGTAGTACGACTGCCCCGTAGCGGTTTTCGACGCGGCGGATCGTGTCTGCGTCAAGCACTGCCTGTGCGTCGTGGAGCAGGATGCGGCGCACGAGCGGGTCGAGGTGGGCGTCGAGCATCGCCTCGCACCCAGTGCACAGGTCCTCCCATGGGTCGGGCTCCAAGAACGCTGTGGCAGCGCGCTCTGAGACCTCGCGCTTGACCTGTTCGTAAACGGCACCAAACAGCTCCTGCTTGCCGCTGTAGTGATGGTAGAGCGCTCCCTTGGTGACTTTTGCGGCCTGCGCTACCTCATCGAGCGACGTCGCGGCATAGCCGCGTTCGCCGAACAGCTCGCGGGCGGCTTGGAGGAGTGCTTGGCGGGTCGCCTCGCCCTGCTGCACCTTCTTGCTCTTGACATTCATACTGGGAGTATGCATCATGTATACCGTTGGTATGTTAGCCAAAAATCGGACAGGAGGCGACGATGCCCAAGTATGTGATCGAGCGCGAGGTTCCCGGAGCCGGAAACCTTGGCCCCGAGGAGCTCCAAGGCATGGCAGCAAAGTCCAACCACGTGATCGGCGAGCTCGGCCCAGAGATCAACTGGCTCACAAGCTACGTCACGGACGACAAGATCTATTGCGTCTACGCCGCTCCCGACGAAGACATCCTGCTGGAGCACGCCCGCTGCGGCGCTTTCCCGGCGAACCGCATATCCAAGGTCTCTACCGTAATCGACCCCTCTACAGGAGACGTCATATGACAACTCCACGCCTCCATCAGGACTGGAGACGTCCTATGACAACTTCACGCCCCCATCGGGGGTGAGGGTCCAGTGTGGGTTGTGGGCGATCTCCCACGGATGACCGTCAGGGTCGACGAACACGGAGCTGTAGCCACCCCAAAAGGTCTCAGCCGGCTCGCGCCCAATCGTTGCACCGGCTGCGCGCGCCTGCTCGGTGGCCGCGTCGACCTCGCTCGGTGAACCGAGGTTGAGAGCAAGTGTCACACCGCCCCAGCCCGGGGCATCCTCGACGCAGCTGTCCTGCGCAAGCTTGACACGGTCCCAAAGCGCAAGCACCATGTCGCCGGCTTGGAAGAACACCACATCGTCTTCGGGGCCAGCGCCGCTCTGCCAACCGAGCGCCTCGTAGAAGCGACGCGATCGGGAGAGATCGCTTACGCCCAGGGTGATCACGGTGACTCGTTGTCTCATGGCAGGGAGTCTGCCGAAATGTCGGCCAATCCGCTTTCGGGCCACGCACTCCCACCGGAAGGTGTCGTATAACGTCCTAACCGTGTGGCGCCTGCCCGAGCTGAACCCCGCGCAAGCCAGCCCCCAAGTGCGCTCTGCGCTAGAGCGTCTACCGCCACTTGCGATCTTTCGCACCGTCGCCAACGCCCAGGGCACATTCGTGAATTGGCTGCGGTTCGGACGCGACTGCCTGGATGGCAACCTGTTCGACCCGATCTTGCGCGAGGTCGCGATCCTGCGCGTCGCACGGCTTACGCCCGGCGCGGAATACGAGTGGGCTCAACACGTGCCGATCCTCTTGGCCGTCGGCGGCTCCACCGCACAGGTCGCTGCGCTCCAGAGCGACGAAGTCGATGCCGAGGCCCTCGGGGAGGATGGGCGACTGGTCGTCCGGTTCACCACGCAGGTGGTGTTGAACGCCGCGCCCGACGAGGCAACCTTCAGTTCGATGAGCACCCGCTTCAGCACAGCCGAGATCGTTCAGCTCCTACTGGTCATCGGCCAGTACATGATGCTCGCCCGTGTGATGGCGACATCGAAACTCGAGGTGGACGCTGTGCTCGGCGCCGACGTGCTCGCCGGCATCCAAAAGACCCAAGCCGACAGTTAGATGACGTCTCGCTGCGACGTCCATCGGCGCCCGATGCCGGCGCTCGATCTGGTTCGTGGGCCGTTATATATGGTCCGCTGAGTTGTCCTTTGGCCTCCAGCCGAACGGATTGGTCGTGTCGTGAATTCTGTCGGCGTTATTGGACACTGCGTAGAAGACGGTGGAGCGTCCTGGCGCCGGCTCGACCTGTAGACACGCGTCGACCGCGCCCAGGAGATCGTCGTGGCTCAGCCAAGTCGCGGTCTGCCCCGCGCCCGTCTTAACCGAGTCATCTCGCGTCACACCGCCAAACCGCACACCGACGAACTCGAAGCCGAACTGCTTTGAGAGGGTCCTGCCCACCTCCTCCTCGATGAGCTTGTACACGCCGTATGGCGTCGCGGGAGAATAACTCCCCGGAATGGTCAGCGGCTCAACCGCGGCGGTGTCGCGGTGGTTGTCAGCATGAACCGAACTGGCCATGATGAGACGTTTCACCTCAGCTCGCACCACTGCTGTGAAAACGTTGACATCTATCTGCACGTTCTGTGGGTAGATGCGCATGCGCTGGGCAACGGGGTCGCCCGGCGAGAACCTGCGCGCGAGGTGAATCACCGTCTCCACTCCGGCCATTTGCGCCCACAGGGCCTCATAGCGAGAGATGTCCTGCGATAGATCCACACCCCTAACCCGGTACCTGTCGCTCAGCCCATGGCGAAGCACCGAGCCAATAATCCCCTCGGAGCCGGTGATCAGGATCGTGTGCATCCAACCGAGCTATCCCGGAGCTTGCCTTTCGCTGCGCTCCTGCTCTCGTGCCCGCCGGTACTCATTGACGACGATCTCGGTGAGCTCCTCGACGGAGGTCTCGTTCGTTGGCTTATCCAGTGTGATCACCCCGTCTTGGATCATGCTCACGCGGTCGCACGCCTGCAGCACGTGGACGTAGTTGTGGAGGATCATGATGATCGACACTCGACCCTCCGCCTTTAGCCGCGCCACGAGGTCGAGGATCATCGAGCCCTCCTTGGCGCCCATCGCGGCAAGCGGCTCGTCGAGCAACAGGATGTCGGCGTCGGAGTTGACCGTGCGGGCGACCGCGATCGCTTGTCTTTGCCCGCCGGACAGGCGCGCAACCGCGACGTCGATCCGCGGGATATTTATCCCGATCTCATCGAGCGCCACGCGGGTCTCCTGCTTCATCCGCCGGTTGGCGAGCAGAGGGATCGGATGGTGCACGTGCTCGCGGCAGAGAAACATGTTGTGGTAGACAGACAGTTCGTCGATCAGCGCTAGGTCTTGAAAGACGGTGTCGATCCCTTGGCTACGCGCGTCGTCGACGCCGCGGGGCCGGTAAGGCTCTCCATGCAGGAACATCTCGCCCGAGTCCTGCTTTTGAAAGCCGCTGATGGTCTTGATCAGCGTGGACTTGCCCGAGCCGTTGTCGCCCAGCAGACCAAGCACCTCGCCCTTGCGCAAGTGCAGGTTGACGTCGCGCAGCGCGGTCACGGGGCCAAAGCGCTTGGAGATGTGTTCGATTCGGAGCACATCGTCGGGCGCCGAGGTCGGCGGGACGACAGTCTCGATCGGTTGCGCGTCAGCCACTACCATGCCCCCTGCGCGCGCGTTGGACATAAACGTTGACGGTCATCGCCACGATGATCGCCAGTCCGAGGTAGAACAGCTTGTAGTTGGCGTTGACCCCCTGGAGGACCAGACCGTCTTGGAGTATTCCGAGGAACAACGCACCGATCAGCGCGCCGATCACGGTGCCGGACCCGCCGGCCAGCAGTGTGCCGCCGATCACCGCCGAGGCGATCGCGAAGAAGAGGATTTCGTTTGCCCCGGACGGGTCGGGCTGGACCGACCCCGCGCGGACGGCCTCGAGAATCCCGACGAGCCCGGCGGTGAGGCTGCAGAGCACGAAGTTGCGGATCGTTATGAGCCTCACCGAGACGCCCGCCTCAGCCGCACCGAGCTTGTTGGAGCCGATCGCCACGGTGTGCAGCCCCCAGCGCGTGAACGTTAGCGCGGTTTGCAGCAGGAACACGATCACGAGCGCCCAGATGAACTCCGAATATGTGCCGGCGCCAAAGATTTTGGCGAACGTGCCGACGTGGTTGACCGTCTCAGTGAGGAAGATGTGGTGGCCGTTGACCAAGTGTTCCACCTTCACTGTCGTTTGGTGGACTTGTGCTCCGGGCGTGTTGACAGGCGCGCCGTGGGAGATGATCAGGCTGAGTCCCTCGAAAGTGAACAGCATCCCGAGCGTCGCCACGAATGAGCTGATTCCGACGACCGCGGTGAAAAAGCCGTTTACGGCACCCACCGCCATACAGCACAGGAGCGCGATCACCACGCTAGGCACTAGCGGGATCCCGGCGGTGGACAGCTTGTAGAACAGGATCGGAGAGAACAGGTACATCGCGCCGATCGACAGGTCGATCTCTCCGAGGATCATCACGAACACCTCGCCCGCCGCGAGAATCGTAAGCGGCGCGAAGTACGGCAGCAGCGTCTTGAAGTTGGCGCCCGTCAGGAAAGTGCTGGTCTGCAGGGAGAAATACACCGCCGTGACGATCGTCACGACGATGATGCTGCCCTCACGCAGCGACAGCACGCGCGCGAGCGGGCTGTGTGTGTCGAGGGAGCGCGCCCGCGGCTCTGAGTTCTCCTCGCCCGCCTGACTCTCAGACCCAGGCGGTCCCCCTGTCACGCTAGACACCTACGAGCTCCTCCATTTGGCACGCATAGCTGTCATGAACTCCTCCACTGGGCGCGAATGTCTTGTTGCGATCACTAGGCGGGTGTGCCGGCCTTGATCGGAACCACCTTGACTTCGGTTGAGGTCCCCTCATAGCGGGTCTTGGATTCGACGTACGGCGCGACCGTTTCCTTGTTGAGGAACTTCAGCCCCGTGTCTGTTTCGGCAGGGCCTGTGAGCGAGCCCGACATTTGCCACATGAACAACTGCAGGATCGGGAGAAAGCCCTGTAGGTAGGGCTGCTGGTCGATCGTGAATTCGATGTTGCCTTCCTGCAGCAGCTTCTGCGTGCCTTCGGTCAAATCGAAGCCGCCGGCCTTGATTCCCTTGGCGGCCAAGCCGTACTTCTGCATCACCCGCGCAAGGCTTTCGGTGCTGCCTCCGTCCACGGCGTACATGCCCTTCGTGCTCTGATGACCGATCCAATAGGCGTCAATTGTGGAGAGCTCGCCCGGGACCGCTGCGCCGGTCGCGACCGTGTGCACCGTGATCGGCTTGCCCGAGGCCTTGATCGCCTTTTCAGCGCCTTCGATGCGTGGTTGCAGGTTGGCCGATCCTGGCGTTGCGATGAACAGCGCGACGTCGCCCGAGCCGACCGCTTCGACGATCCTTTCACCCATCTGTTCGCCGGCCAGTTTGAGGTCCTGCCCGATATAAGACAGGCGCGCGTTGCTGGGCGCGTCGGCGTTGTAGGCGACGACGGGGATGCCCGCTTTCAACGCCGATTCGACCGGGGCATTGAAGGCGTGCAGGTCGATCAACGCGACCGCGATTCCATTGGCGCCGCTTGTGATGGCGGTGTTGACCGCGTTGACCATCTGGTTGACGTTGCTGCTTTCCGAGCCCGTCCACTCATACGAGCATCCCAAGAGCTTGCACGCGTCGGCGGCCCCGTATTGCGTGGGGACGAAGAACGGATTCGTCGTCACGTGGTTGACGACCACGAATTTGTAGTTGGGATGGGAGCCGAACACGGCAGCGCTACCGCTACCGCTGCCACTGGCGCTCGAGCCGCTGCTTTTGCCGCAGGCGGCCAGGATGCTGCTCGCCGAGCCGGCCGCTATGCCGGTGAGCGCCGTGCGGCGTAGGAAGGCACGACGATCCAAGCCTCGCTGACCGATCTGCGGACGCTCCAGTAGCTCCGTGAGCGCATCGACCTGATCTGTATTTGACATCTGTATCTCCTCCTGTATGGAGGCCGCGTCAGGCGACGCAGCGCCCACAATACATTTACCCTCTGAATCCATTCGTATGCAAGGACTTCGAGTTGGGGGGCTATCGTCAGAGCATGGCTCCGGCATCCGCCAGCCCACAGCCCCCTTCCGGCCGCTCCGATGAGGCCAGGCACGGACGGCAGGAACCGGAGGGTGCCCGCCGCGGCGAGCAGGACCAGGGTAGGAACGCGCAAGAGCGATGCACGGTCTATGGGCCGCTGAGCGTCGAACGGCATCTCGAGCAGGACGGTCGAGCGCTCATCCTCTACGCCCGCCGAGAGAGCCAGGAGCGATGAGCGAGCAGCGCTTCAACGAGTTGCGCGGAGAGGAGGTCGTATACGCGATCCAGCGACAGGGGCGGACCTTTCTTCCCTCAGAGGATCGCTGTCCCCTGTGCCCCACGCCGGCCGGCCCGCAATCCGAAGGCTCCGTGCGGACGGAGATCCCCCTTCCGGCGTTCGAGATCGCCGTCTTTGACAACTTGTACCCCGCCTTTCGAGCGCCGGAAGGGGCGGCGGAGGTGGTCGTGTACACCGACAGCCACCATGGCTCCTTCGGCACGCTGGCGCCAGAGCGGGCGGAGGCGCTGATGTGGGTCTGGCGCCACCGCTACCAGGAGCTTGGTGGCAGAGAGGACGTGCAGTACGTGCTCATCTTCGAGAACCGGGGCGTCGAGGTCGGCGCGACCTTGCACCACCCGCATGGGCAAATCTATGGCTACCCGTTCCTACCTCCGGTGCCCAAGCTCGAGCTGGCGGCGGACGCACGCTTGGCGGGCTGTGCGTCTTGTGAGCTGCTGCGCCGCGAGCTGGAGGACGGGCGGCGGATCGTGCACGAGAACGAGCGCGTCGCCGCCTACATTCCCTATGCGGCGCGCTGGCCATATGAGACGCACGTCGTCATCCGACGGCATCGCCCGAGCCTGCTCGACTGCGAGCCCGAGGAGCTGCGCCTGCTCGCCGGATGCTTGCAAAGCATCACCCGCGGCTATGACGCGCTGTTTGCCCGGCCCTTCCCGTATGTGATGGTCGTCCACCAAGCGCCCACCGACGAACATTCCGATGGGCACCTGCACGTCGAGTTCTACCCGCCGCTGCGCACGGCTACCAAGCTCAAGTATCCCGCCGGCTCCGAGCAGGGCGGGGGCACATTCGTCGGCGACACGCTCCCCGAGGACTGCGCCGCGGCGTTGCGCGAGGCGATCGCCAGTGTCGCGTGAGCGCACCGGCGCGTTCGCCCCCGGTCGCGTCAACCTGATCGGAGAGCACACCGACTACAACCAAGGGCTCGCCCTGCCGTTCGCCATCGCCGAGGGAATCACCGTGCATGCCACCGCAAGCGGCCGTGAGTGTGTCTTCGCCCGCGCACTCGACTTTGGCGAGCAGGATGAGTTCTCTCTCACCGAGCCCGCGGGTGCGACGGGCTGGCGTGCACACGTGCGTGGCGTCGTCGCCGAGCTGCGTCGAGCCGGGCACCCGTTGGTTGGAGCCCGGCTGGAGATAGGCGGCGATCTCCCTCGAGGCGCCGGCCTCTCGTCTTCGGCGGCGCTTGAGGTGGCGCTGTGTCTTGCCTTGCTCGACCTCATCGGTAATGCCGGGACCGACCGTGTCGGCCTCGCCCGGGTGTGCTCCAACGTGGAGAGCGAGTGGGTGGGCGCGCAAACCGGCCTGCTCGATCAGCTCGCCTCGCTGTACGGCGCGTCCGACACGGCGCTGCGCATCGACTTCCAAACAGTCGAGGTCGATCCGATTCCGTTGCGGCTCGAGGGTGGCTGGCGGCTGGTGACGCTCGACTCCGGCGAGCGTCACGTCAACGCGAGCTCCGCTTACAACGAGCGCAGGGCCGAATGCTCCGAGGCGTGCGAACTGCTGGGAGTCGACTCGCTGAGGCAGGCAAGCTGGGATGCCCTCGAGCAGCTGCCTGAACCCCTGCGACGACGTGCACGCCACGTCCTCAGCGAGAACGTCCGGGTTCAAGACACCGTGGCCGCCTTGCAGGAGGGCGACCTACCGACGGTGGGGCGCCTGTTGAACGCCTCCCACGCGAGCCTACGTGACCGGTACGAGGTCTCTACACCGGCCGTCGAGACGACAGTCGAACGTCTGCTCCAGTCAGGCGCCGCGGGTGCGAGAATCGTAGGCGGGGGGTTCGGGGGACACGTCCTTGGCCTGTTTGGCCCAAACGCTCACGCACCCGAGGAGGCGCGGAAAGTGCAGGCTGACGCAGGCGCTCACCTGATAGATCCTCAAACGACGATCCGCTGAGCTTCTCACGTAGCCAGTCGCAGTCGGGTCCGCCGACGGCGTGCATGCGAACGGAAGAGCTTCACCGTCGCGTCTCCGCTCCGACCCTTCGGGGTCGAGTCGGAGAGCACGTCGTCTCGACCAACCTACTTGCTGAACCGCAGATGCAGCGACTTCGCCTGCTTGCGCCGGTCCTTGCCGGTGTTCGGCATGAACGTCGCCTTGACCGTCGTCGCCAGGCTCCCAGCCTGCTTCTGCGTCAGCTTGAACGCGATCGTTTCGCGCCGCTTGGCCGTCTTGGTCACGGGCTTCAAGCCCTTACCGCCGACAGTCAGGCTGCCCGCTCCTGGCGCATACACGGACAGGGTAAGGGTGCGGCCCTTTATCCGGTGCGATGTAAACGCGAGTGCGTTGGGACACCCTTCTACTTCTATGGGAGTGTCCTGCTTCACTCGAGCCCCATTTTGTGCCATGAATTCCGTCGGCATCGACAGTGGCTGCCGGCATAGGTTCACGTTCGCCGCCAGGGCTGAGTACGGACCCTCCGGCAGAGTGAGTTCAAACGAGGTCACCGGGACGTCGGGTACCGAGGCGAATGTCGATGAAGTGATCCCCGCTTTCGAGATGAACGTGTTCCCCACGACGTCCACGGTCACTCCTTCTCCCTGCAAGACGATGATGAGCTGTGGGAAGGCTTCGTTGCCACGGCTCACAAAGTAAGCAGGACCCGCCAGAGTGCTGCTCAGCAGTGGAGTGCGCGCTGTTGCCATTCCAACCATGGAAGCCGAGGGACATCCAGCCGGATTGGCTTCGAACTGCTGTGCCGTGCATGCCTTCTGGAGAGTCGTGAGACGAGATGGAAGCTGCCTCGGCAATTCGACCTTGACCAATTTGATGTTCGCTTCCTCGGGCTTGGCGGAGGCGGATGAACCATTCGATCCGCCGATCGCGTGCTGTGGCCCCTCGGCCGGGGGCACGAGCTTGACTTTCAAGCTCGCACCGTTCTTCCGACTGGTCTTGGCCGCTGTCGCCGCGCTGAAGGACGGTTTGAACGCCAGGTCTCCGCAGTTCGTGACCTGGAAGGGCACGTTGACCGGCGAAGTGGCGCCTTCGTCGCTTGTGATCGCACCTTCGATCTTCATCGGGTCGCAGTTGGTCGGGTTGAACGAGAACCCAGGTCGGTTGATCAGCACGTTGACCTTCTGGATCTGTACCGGAATGCCGTCGATCAGGTGCGGGATCACGTGCGCACCCGAGGAATCGGTGGCAACCGTGAGCGCGGCGGTGGTCGGGTTGACTTCGACCTTGGCTCTTACGACCACACAGTCGCACGCGGGCATGTTCGTCGTGGGCCTGGAGGTGTCGTGCTCCAGATCGAAGGGGCCTGTCTTGACCGGGTCCACAATCGAGAGCCCGAACGGGGCGCCATCGTATTTTTCGGTGAGGTACACCTTGCCGCCCTTCACCGACACCGGCTGCGAGCCCACGCCCGCCGAGACGGTCGTTTCGCCGATCTGGCTTTCCGAACCGCAGGTGCCCGCGTTGGCCTGCGCTTCGGGGCAGAGCTTCATGCCCGCGAGCACGCCTGAGAGCCCGGGCGGGAAGTGCAGCTGCACCGACTGCATGTCCTGGTTTCCGTCTTCGCGTCCGATAGTGGTCGTCAGCGGCGTGAAGCCGCCGGAGCTGATGTTCGTCGAGCCGCCCGTGAGGCTGGGCGCAAATGGCAGGCTCTGGCCGGGACAGGGACCGCCGCCCGCACCGTGTTCGATCTTGAACGTCGAGGTCGCGGCGACCGGCGCGTTGCCCGACCACGGCACGAAGGATGCCTGTGTGGTGTAGCCGCCGCAACGCGCGGGGGTCGACAGCGGCGCGCGTTCCCCGCCGAAGAAGTGTAGTTCGGCGTCTTCGAAGGGCACCTGTGGCTCGTTTTCGAAGGTCGCGATCAGCTGTCCGGCGGCGGCACAGGACTCGCCGGCGATCGATTCTCCCGCGGCCTGGCAGAGGGAGGCCTCTCCCGGCAGCTTGACGAGCGTTCCCGAGACCGGGTCTTCGGCCACGAGGTACATCGCCAGCAGACCCCCGAACGGGTTGGTGTTCTGCGACGCCAGGTACACGAACCCGTTCAGCGGGTTGGCGAGTAGCGGCGTGGTGATCTTGGCGGTGCCGATCTTCGACGCGTTCGGGCAGAACCCGAGCGCGTTCAGGTTCAACCCCGGCAGCAACGGTTCGGGCAGCGTGGAGCTGAAGTCGAGCTTGCCGGGCGGTTCGCTCTGGCCCGGCAGGTAGCCGATGTCCGATTCCGAGCATGCTTCCAGCCCACCTGCGCCCGCTGGGTTCACGCTCACCCCTGGCGGTAGCGCAACCGTGATGTCCCGCACGTCGGAGCCAGAGAGGCCCGCGCCGTCGCCCGAGGCTTCCTGTGGCACGCGCACGTGCACCGCCAGGCCGCTCGGCTTGCTGGTTTCCTGCACGTCCGAAGCCGCTTCGATGAACGGTGCGAAAGCGAGCTGGTTGCAGCCGGTCATATCGAGCGACCGGCCAAAGCCGTCGATCAGCGAATATTCCGCCGAACTGTGCTCGACGGTCGTCGTTTCCGCTTGTGGATCGGATCGCAACGGCCAGGATTCCGCTTGCACCGTGCTCAGGAACGGCTCCGAGCACGACGTCGGCAGCGTCAGGAACGGCGCCGGCGAGGACTGTTTTTCCAGAGTGCACGGTTCCTGAGTCTCATCGCGAGTGCCTTTCGCCAAGCATGCCCAGCCGCGCGATTCGTCGTGGCGCGAATCCCCGGGCACACCCCAGATCGTCACGTTGGTGGAAAAGAAGTTGACGGTCTGCGAGATGTTTTTGACGCTCACGGTCACGCCGTAGTCCGCTCCCGAGCGTACCGAGGTGTCGAGCGTGACCTGGGTGCTGAATACGTTGAATCCGAACCGCGCCGGCTCTCCGTACGCCGGCACCAGATTGAAGAGCGGCATCGCCCATGACGCGAGTTTGGTGTTGAAGGTCGTCGAATAGAACGTGACCGTCGCCACCCCCACGGCTGTGTCTCCCGGGCAGTGATTCTGAGGAAGCGTGAAATCGTTGAAATCGGCTTCGCTGCACTGCGGCACCGACGTGGCGTTGCCGACCAGGCCGGCGGGCAGTTGGAAGGTCAGGTTTCGCGGCAGAGCCGGCGGGGCGACGTTGCTTGCGGTCTGGTTGAGCGCAAGCGTCGTCGTCAGCTGAAACGGATGCGAGCCTGCCTGCGCGTCGATCGCGCCACCGTCTTCTTCGGGCGTCACTGCGTATTCTTCGATGCCGAAGGCAGGAGCGGAGGCGCTGACCGGCAGCGACCGCGAAACCTTCACGGGTAGCGCGCCACCACCGGAGACTTCGGCGAGGTTCGTCGCCGAGCCCGCGCCGACCTTGACCTCGATGAGCATCGTCAGATTTTCAAATGCCGGGAGGGGAACACTCGCCGGGAAAGTGCATGTCACACGCGGCGCGGCGACCTGACAAAGAAATTTCAGGTTGCTGCTCGATCCAATCTGAGAGGCGAAGAACGAGATCTCGGGCTTGCCTGCTTCTTCTGCCACCGTGACTCCGGCCGGCAAAACGTCGCTCAATGTCACCCCGCCGGTGGCCGTCGCATCGCCGAGGTTCGTGGCCTCGTCGACGATCGCGCCTTCGCCGCCCGGAGCAATCGTCGCCGGGCGCACGCTCGTCGTCAGATGCCACCACGGAGAGGCGGCGGCCGCCGATGCCGCGCCCGCAAGCATCGTCAGCGATGCGGCGATGCAGATACAGAGAATGCCCCTCTTGGCCAATCCAAGCATGATCACTTGCCCCTCCCGCCGCTCGAACTCTTCTGCTTAGGCACAACGCCATACCTGTGTCTTGCCTGTCTCTCGCAGGCCGCTCGCTTGCGCTTGGACTTGTGCTCGCACGTTTTCAGCGCCTTTGCGAACTTCTGCGCCCGCGTCAGGCCCGGCTTTGGCGTCGGCTTCCCGGGCGCTTGCGAGGCCGCGAAGTTGCCCGCGCCCGAGAAGGTCGCGCTCGCCGGCACACCGAACACTTCCAACTGTGCCCCGGGCGCGGCGCGGCAGGAGTCGGCCGTCGTGCAGGCCGGCGGCAGCGTGGCCGTCGCGCTTGCGCATGGCGCGCTCGCCGAGCACTCATGCGCGTCATAGATGTCGAGCGCCCCATCGACGTCCTGCGGCACAAGTTTCGCCCCTGCCATGAAGAACACGTCTTCCCCTTCTTCACCGCCCGGGCCCTTGCCGCCCGCATCCAGGAACGCCGATTCTTCATTGGAGATGCCAGACGAGATCGGGCCGACGCAACCGCCGGACAGCGCACAGCTTCCTATCCCGCCTGGCTCATACTCATAGACGTCCTCCTCACCATTGGTGTCCTGTGGCACCAGGGCGTCGGCGCTGTCGAAGAAGAGCCGCCCGCTGTCGGAGAGATTGCGCGGCTCGTAGGGAGCGGCGCCGCCGTTGTTGACAATGGGCCGGCCTGGGATCGATCCGGCAAGCCAGGTTTCCTTCCAGATTTCCTGCGCGTCGACCAGAAGCGGTCGCATCGTCGGGCCATGGTCTCCCTCGAACACGCCGGCGGGACGCGCGCCGCTGGGGTCGCAGGAGACGCACGAGAGGCCGCCCGATCCTTCGCTCAGCTGTGCCGGCGCACGATAGAGGTAGACCTCCTCGTCCATCCGTTCGCCCGGCTTCGCGCTCGTCACATCTTCGTTGTCATACCCGGTGAGCGAGCGGCTCGACATGAATGCCACATAGCGGCCGTTGGCCGACACTCTGGAGGTCATTTCGCCGATATGGTCCCGCAGTTCAGCGCCGGCTTCCCAGTCCGGTGCGTCTGCTCCTCCGAGCACGGCGATCAGCCGCGTTTCGCCGGTTGTCGTGTCCTCGAGGTACAGGTTGGCCGAGCCGGAATGTGCCGTTTCGCCCTCCGGGCTGGCGCTGTGCGTGAGCACTCCGCCGGCGACGTAGTAGATGTAGCGACCCGACTGGTCCATGCCCAACGTCGCACCGAGGACATCCGCCTTTTCGCCCGGGTTCGCAGATACGCTCAGATCCTTGAGCGTGCACGTCAACTTGCCCGCCACAACCATGATTTCACACATGTACAGATCCGGCGGTTCGTGGCGATATTCATTCCCTTTCGGGTCGGCATCGGCTGTCAGCCGCTGCTGGTCGAGGAAGAAGACCTTGCTGCCATCGTTCGTGGCGTCCATGTAATACGGTTCTTCCAGTACCCCCGGTTTCAAGACGCCCCCTTTGATTGCGTCGAGCTGCACCGTCTGACCGAGGGAGAGGTCGCGCAGGTAGAGATGGTGATCTTTGCCGCTTTCTCCCTGGGCTTCGAATGTGATACGCGTCCCGTCCGCTGAGATCACATGGCGCAGGCCGGCATTCCCGCGTCCGGCGCTTGCGCTCTGCCCTTCTTCCGCCGCGGGCGTCCCGTCCGGCAACACACTGACCAGCTGTAGCGCATCGTCGCTCCACTCATACAAGTTTTGATTTGTTTCGGAAGCTTTGAAACCCGCCTGGAAGTCATCCGTCAGGATCGCCTCTGAGTTCAGCAGCACATCGCTTAGATCGGAGGTCGCCGTCACGAATTCGGTGCCGTGTTGGAACGATCCCCCTTCCTCTGCCTGTTCGCCACCGAACTTCGCGCCGAGCGGCATGTTGCCGGAGGGCAGCAGCGGCACGTATTCGCCACTTGCGTTTTCACGCACGTAGGGGGTACGTTCGGTCGCGCGCGGGGAGAGACGAGTTGCGCCTTGCGGTTCGACCAGCCCGGCCGAAAGGTCGCTCGAGAGGAGCTTGTATTCGCCTATGTCCTCCGTGGTTATCGGTGCAACCGATTCCTGCGGGCTGGTGATGTCCTGCGAGCTCCATATGCCGGGGGCGCTCCTGAACGACAGAAACTGGCTGAACGCGAACGAGCGACTGCCTGCCGGTTCGGAGTTGACCGGCCCGTGGGCAAAGTAGGTGAGGCCACCGCCGTCTTCGGCGGCTTGGATCAGGCCGCCTTCGCCGTCGCTCGGTTCCAGCCTGGTGCCGTGCTTGTTGGGAGGGGAGACCATTTCCCAGGAGCGACCGTCGATCAGACCGGCCGGCGAGACGGAGGAACCCTGGGTGGTAAAGGTCTGGTCGGCGCTTGCCACTCCGTCCGGTGGCGCCACCGGATTGACTGCCACAAGACGGTAGTGGTAGGTCGTGCCGGGCGAGAGGTGCTCCACCAGGACGTCCACGGACACCGGCGTGACGGCCGACCCCGCGTCGCCGTCCGGCGCCGGGACGCTGCCTTCTTCATAGGCGCTCGTGCGGCCGTATTCGAAGTGGTATTCGGTGCTGGAGCCCAGCGGGTCTATATAGGCCTGTAGCCGCGCGCTGGTCGCGCTCACCTGGGATACGGACTCGCTTTCGATCGAGAGCGCGGGAAGGGTCGTGAAGGTCTGGTCGGGCCCATCGGCCGTTTCGTGCGCGGCGTTGGTCACGACGATCCGGTAGTGATAGAGCGTGGCGGGATGCAGGCCGCTCAATGGGGCCTGTACCTGCCGCGGTTCGAAGTTGCCACCGGTCGAGGTTTCGACGGGCGTGGTTTGCACATACGTCGTCGTTTCGCCGTATTCAAAGCTGTAGGTGACTTCTTCTTCGCTGCTTTCCAGCTGACCCTCGGGATCGAAGCTCGCCTTGAGCGTCGCCGTCTCCGCCGGTTCCGCGGTCGCTTCCTCGCTTTCCACGAGCGGCCCTTTGGCTGGAGGGCCGATCAACTGCACTTCGCCGGCGCTCAACACATACAGCTTGTCGCTCGAGTCAACGAAGATCATGCTGCTCGCTTCCGGGCTACAGGGAAAGTTCGCGACCTCCGCTCCCCCAGGTTCGAACTCGCTTATGCGGCCGCCCGCCTCCAAAAACACTTCGCCCGCCGAGCCAAGCGCGATCACGGTGCTGTACGTGGACGGGTCGATCGGCGTACCCACTTCTACACCCGTACAAGACACGGAGCAACCCGCGTACTCATGCACGCCGCCTTCGCCACTCACTACATACAGGTCCTTGGCTACGCTGACGGCCAGCGCTTCGATGCGGCCATCGCCTGGAAGCGTCACCTGCCGTTCGAACAATCCCCCTTCGCCGAACTCCTGCACCCGGCCGACGTCGCCGACATACACGGTGCCCGCAGAGTCCACGGCGATCGTGTTTTCCGACAAGCGGTCGAACTCGCCGATGGCGTGGTTTTCGACTTCGGGAGCGGCCTGACATGTGAGAGTGGCCGGGATCGCATCCGGGCCGCAGCGCTGCGCTTCTTCCTGGCCATCGGCCACACCCCAACCCCAGGCGAGCAGAAATTCACCGCTTGCGCTGAACTTGTCGATTCGACGGTTGTTCGCGTCCTCGACGTACACGTCCCCGTGCGAGGAGCCGGTCGAGTTGTCGACCGCGATCCCGACGGGGGAGGCAAACCCGCCCGCAGCGGCGCTTTCGATTCCCCCTTCGCAGGTCAGAGTCGCGGGGACCGCGTCGGGGCCGCACGTCTGGAGCTCGTCCTGGCCGTCGACCACACCCCAGCCCCACGCTCGCATGAATTCGCCCCCCGGGCCAAACTCGTCTATGCGGTTGTTGTTGCGATCAGCCAGATATACGTCGCCCGTCTCCCGATCCAGGGCGATGCCCTTCGGCTGTGAGAACTGTCCCGCGCCTTCTCCTGCGCTGCCGAACTGTGTGGGAAGCGCGACAGCGGAGCTCGCGCCCAACGCAAGCGCCGCCGAGGTGGCCGCGAGCACACACAGCGAGAGCACGGATCGTGTGACGTGAGAGCGCGTGCTCTCCAACACATCCCGGCCGTGACCAAACACCGCGTTTGCGACACGCGCAAACGGATGACATTGCCCCACGGTACCTCCGCGTCTCTGCCACATAGCTTCTATTCCCCCAAAATTTGCGCCGACCCACCGAAACTCGGGAGCCAGCTGACCCTTACACGAACTTAGGCACACCTGCTTTAACCATGCCCATGCAAGCCTTACCGTAAATATCTCTTCTCTTGTCCTGCACCCGAGAGGCGCTTACGGCATACCTTTCGGTTCCCGGAACGCAACGTTCGGTTACTGCATTTCCCCCTACAGCTCCAATGTCGACCCAGGAGTTCAACCCATTTGAACCCACCATATGTTGGCGCCCCACTGTCTGGACACCGCTGCGCCATTATAAACAGATCTCGATACTAGTTTCAATAGGGGCCGGTCAAAACCACGCCCAAACCGGCCGATACCCCTTTATCCAAGCCGTTTTCGGAGGCTTAATCTTTCGAGACGCCGATGCCCTACGAATCAACTCCCCCGACCGCCCCGCACGCTGGAGCGCAGGCGCGACGCGGCTCAGGGCGCTCGCCGCGACGCGGCCGGGGAGCAACTGCAAACGAATGCAGAGCACAACGTCGTGGCGGCCTGTAGCGCAGACATCGTCCACTCAACCCCGTCACGGAGAGCTTGGAACAATGCGATAGATCTTCCCGGTCGCCCAGTCATCGACGAGAAACGACCGATCGGGTGCGAACACGAGCGCCAGTGGCTTCTGGAGGCCCGTCAGGAACGGCGTGACGGTACCCGTGTAGGTCGAGTCGGTCTTCGTGAGGGCCACCCGTTGGACCTTCGCCTTATTCCACTCGGCGACAAGAGCCGACGTTCCGATACCCGCCCCGAGTTGACCAGTCGCGAACGCGATGCCACCGACAGCACCGTGGGGATCGAGCACGGCGACTGGCTTTGGGACTCCCGTGCAGGCGGGGCCACCCTGTCCGTGACATTCCGGGAAGCGCCAGTCCTGGCCTTCCCTGACCATCGCCAGCCAATCTCCGGGGGTTTCGGCGCCGAGGTTGTCCTGCTGGTTCATGCTGACGAACAGGTCGTCTGTACCCGGAAAGTAGGCGAGACCGACAGGTGCTCGGATACGACCGGCGTAGAGGCGCAAATCGCTGCCGTCAGGGCGAAACGAGACGATCGCGCCGTCCCACTTGGATATCGGGGTGCAGTGGTCGCATGTGGCGCTGACACCCATCACGAAGCGGCCATCGGGTGCCGTCACGAGTAGGTTGTTCTCGCCTTCGACCATCGGACCCTCGAGGATCTGGCGGTGCTCGGTGAATCGCGTGCCGTTGAATCCCCAGTAGGCGTCGACCCGCCCGACGGATGCGACGTAGAGCTTCCCTTCATACCAGTCGAGGCCTATCGGGTTATCCAGTCCCGACACGATCTTCCGCGCCCCGCCACCAGCTTTGGAGATCAGATATACACCATCTTGTGTGTGGGTTTCCAAGCCCGCGGCAGTCAGCCACAGCCGCCCGTCTGGATCGAAGGCGAGCACAGCCGCCGTAGGCGGCCCGTGCGCGTAGAGCGTTGCCTTCAGGCCAGGCGGCCCCATCAAACCCGCGCCGATCGAGACGAGTTCCGAGCTTGGGCGGGATGTGGCTTGGCTCTTGCCGGTCGTGCCGCACCCAGAAAGCGCCAGCGTCACAAGAACCAGCGCAGCCACGCCGAGTCGGTAGGTGAGACGAATGCTAAATGCACGATTGAACATGGCAATGTCGATTGACGTCAGTGACCGATGTTGCCCAGATGATACCTGCAGCCGACCTCACGACATGTCTACCTCGACCGAGCGTTACGACATCTCGAGCCGGCTGTTTCTGACTATTTGATCTCGTGGATTGGCTGGGCTATCGTTCCTACCCCTTGGGTTCCCTGGAGCCCATTGGCTACGGGAGAGTTCTGTGGGCGCTGATCGTGAGGCAAGCAGGTACTATCACATCGAGGGCGAGCTCTTGGAGTCGTGTTCTTGCATGGCTCCCTGCCCGTGCTGGATCGGGGACGATCCAGACGCCGGTTCCTGTCAGGCATTCAATGCCTACCACATTGTGCGAGGCGATATAGACGGAGTAGACATCGCCGATTGCGATTTCATACGAATCCTGGACATCCCAGGGAACGTTTTGGTGCGTAAAAGTTGGCGACAGATTTTTGTCATCGATGTACGTGCGTCGGATGAGCAGGTTGCGTCGATACTCTCCGCGTATACCGGTGAACTCGGTGGCCCATTGGCCGATCTCGCGCGCCTGGTCAAAGAAACGCTCGGCGTTGAGCGAGCAGAGATCAGCTACACAATCGGACATGGCGCCGGTACGCTGAAGGCAGGCCACTTTGTAAGTGCAGCCATAAGTCCATACGTGGGAGCGGATGGGACGGTCACGACACTGCACGATTCGCTGTTGTCGTCAGTGCCGAGAGCGCCAGCCTACATCGCCAGAGCCGATCGCCACGACGTGTCACTGGAGAAGTATGGGTTCGAGTGGACGTTTCACGGACGCAGCGCCATCCATTCTGAATACAAGGTCACAAACGATGTCTAGCGAATACGTTGGCGCAGGAGCACCCCTAGCCAAGAACCTTCCGTTGGCGGCACTCGGAGCCAGCGCAATTGCCTGGATCCTGCTTGTCCTCACAACAGGCTCGCATCTCTACGGCATGCCTATGAGTCCTCGGGAAACGATAACCTCGATGCTCGAGTTTCTGAGTGCTTGGGAGGTGATGGTCATCGCAATGATGCTTCCGGCCAGCCTTGGGTTTCTCGCGCTCTTTCAGACGGCTACAAGCGGTAGTCGATTCTCGATGACTCGCAGGACGGCATTGTGCCTTGGATACTCACTGGTATGGATGGGGGTCGGCTGCGTTGCGATGATTGTCGGCGATACGCTTTATCGGTCCGATGGCCTCAGCATCTGGCTCGGTAGCCACGCAAATTTTCTCGCTGGAGGCGTGTTCGCGCTAGCGGGTTGCTACCAATTCTCAACGCTCAAGCGACGATGCCTCGTCATATGCAGTCATCCAGCCAATTTTTTTATGCGCTACTACCGCCGTGGTATGGGCAACGCTCTCGTACTCGGCCTGCGTTATGGCCTCGTCTGCCTCGGCTGCTGTTGGGCATTGATGGTCGTCATGGTCATCCTGGGCGGCAGCAATCTATACGTGATGACGGTCCTTACCGGAATCATGTTCGCAGAGCGGGCTATGGGATGGAACAATCGAGTTGCGAGCGCGGTCGGACTGGCGTGCATTGCGCTCGGCGTGCTCGTTGCCGCATCGCCCAATACGATGCCGGCGTTCGCGCAAAATGCGGCAGGCTGGGTCAACATCGGATCGATGCAGCTAACCCATCATGGGTGGACGTTCTGGTGCCACGCGTGATCGACTGGCCGAACAAATCACCCCTCGATATCTCAGTGCCGCCCCTGGCACCTAAACGGACATATGGGCCTTCTCGACCTCCTCATGAACGATCGCGCGGACAGTCCTCGCCAGATGCTCGAGGCGATCGGCTGTAGCGGTGGTCGAGGAGAACACGAAATCCTGCCTGCCGTTCGGCGCATAGATGCAGTTCACGGATAGCGGTGCGGGCGCGCCTCCATGGAGCCTGAACCGCCTGCGCCGGATTCCGGCGAACACCGGCCCTTCATGGTTCGCGAACATGTAGAACCTTATATCCGGAAGGGGACCCCCCGTGGGCAGGGTGGTAAGGGTTCCGTGTTCAGTCAACGGCGCTGGAACCACGCAATGCTCGAGGGCCTCGCCAACGGCCGCCGCGGTGCGCGCGAGCGCGCTTTCGAAGGTGGCATCGGGAGCGAGTTGCATGTCGATCCGCACAAGGCTGTGGAAGTTGCCAATCACACCTTCTGTCATATCGCTGCGCACCGATACCACCGAGTGCGCGAGGAAGTGCCACACATTCGCTGCTCGCGCAAGCGCCGCCTGTAGACAGGTGAGCACGAAGGCGTAGGGCGTGCTCCCCAGCACTCGCGTGCCGGATACAACCCGAGTCCACTCGGCTGGCGGGAACTCAAAAGCGACGGTCGCGCGATCCGTGCCCCCGTTGCGTGCTGTCGTCGGCCATCCACTGAGCGGCAACGCGTTTTGCGCTTGAAGCATCCAGTGCTTGCGTGCCCGCGCGAGGGCATCCGGGTCCGGAGGATGCGGCACAACGCCATCGGCGTGTGGCGCATCGCGCACCATCGGTAGTCCAGCAGGTACCGGCGACCCATGGTGCCTGGCGTAAGCGCGCGCGATGTCGGCGGCCAACAGCGACCCGGAGTCGCTGTCCACCAGTGCCTCGGCCACGAACATCGCGAGCACCGAGGTCTTGGCATCGATCGTATAGAGCGTCGCGCGGAAGCGGGAATCATGGAAAGACGACAGCGAACCATAGAGCCTCCGGACATCGTCAATCGCCGCGTCAAGACCCTCCTGCTTGGTCCGCTCGCCAAGGTCGACCACCTCGAGCGCCTCGGGTGCAAACGGAGTGAGGACCTGGCACACGCGCCCGTTGTGACTCTCAAATCTCGTTCTTAGAATCTCGTGGCGATACACGACGTCATCTACGGCCCGCGCCAGCGCCGGTATGTCGAGCAGACCGTTGAGCTGGTACACCCAATCGAGATATCCGTGCCCACTCGTCAACTCTGCGATCAGAAGATGCGCTTCCTGCATGGAGGACGCCGGCGCCGTGCATGTCCTATCGTTTTTACGCAACTCGCTTGCCATGCATTCACTTGTCGCATGATCTCTGATGAACTCACCGATGGCGATGATTGCTCGTCGACCCTCGTCGAGCACCGGAAAGTACCAGTGCCAAGCATGGATCATCTCTGACCACTCCTCCAGCCTCACCTCTACCCTTGCCCTGCGCGCGGCGTCGGCGAGCGTACGCGCGTCATCCAGCAGGATCTCCTCCGTGCCTACCTGGATCAGCAGTGGCGGCAGCCCACTCAGGTCCGCAAAAACGGGAGATGCGAGGCGCTGATGCGGATCGGCGTCACGCAGATATGCGTCGGCCATCCGCTTCAGTTCGACCGAGCTCAACAATGGGTCTCGCTCGGCGAGCCTGACGTGTGCATCGGCCCTGCCGGTCAGATCGACCCACGGCGAAAGACACACGCCGGCGGCTGGGAGCGGGAGACCGGCGTCACGCAGGGCGATCATGCCAGCTACTACCAGCCCACCACCTGCGGAGTCTCCGGCGAGCACGACCGGTGCGTTCGTGCGCTCGAGCAACCAACGGATTGCTGTAACCGTGTCATCGACGGCCGCCGGAAACGCAAACTCAGGTGCACGGCGGTAGTCAACAGATAGCACCGCAACGTCTGCCACGCGTCCGATGGCCGCCGCGAGATGACGGTGCGAGCGCGACGAACCGAGGCTATAGCCGCCGCCATGCAGATAGACGAGCACAGGCTGCGCCAAGCTTTGCCGTGCAAGCACCCACTCAGCCGCACAACCCCCAGCGTCGACCATCTCACCAGGGGGCGCATCCTCACCCATCGCGATGTCAGCGTAATCGTATTGCCGGCGTCGATTGACGAGCGGCATCGCACGCAATGGCGCCTGTAGCGCTATCAACTCGCGGACCAGCTCGATATCGCCTGACGCCACGCCTCACTCCTCGAGAACGGAGGCGATCTGAGCTGGCGGCTCATCGTGTCCTGACTTGCGCCTCTGCCAGAAGCCCACGTCGAGCCACCGCCCGTGCTTGTAGCCCACACCTTTCAGGACTCCCGAATACCTGAAGCCACATGCCTCGTGAAAGAGGACACTCGGCTCGTTTGGCAGAGTTATCGCAGCGACCTCGGTACGGTAACCCTGAGCGTCGAGCAGCTCGAGCAACCGGCCGTAGAGTGCCCGCCCTATACCGACACGCCGAGCATTGTGTGCGACGTAGACCGTCACCTCGGCACACCAGTCGTAGGCTGGCCGACCCTTCCATGGACCGCCGTAGGCGACGCCGGCAACACGACCATCGACCGACGCCACAAGCCAGGGATGGCCTCCTCGGTGCGCGGACCACTCCGCGACCCATTCCTCGGCTGTTTGCGGCTCGGTTCGGAAGTTGAAGGTCGTGTGCTCGATGTAGTGGTTCACCAGCGCGCAGATGTCGGGAAAGTCGCTCTCTCGGACCGCGCGCACGCTCAACCGCAGGCCCGCCCGGCCGCCGACGGGCGCACTCCCGCCCCCTAGATCGATCACGGCACCAGCCAGAGCCACAATCGTCGGGGCCTCGAACAAAACGGCAAGTGGCACGAGCACGCCAAACTCGCCACGTACCTGCGCTATCGCCGAGACCGCCCTGATCGAAGTGCCGCCAAGCGCGAAGAAATCGTCGTCGACAGCCACCTCCTCGATGCCAAGTACGGAGCTCCATATCTTCACGATCCGGCTCTCCACCCACGCCCGCTGCGGAGTTGCCATCCGATCGTGGCTCGCACCCGAGCCGTTTGCGGTGGTGGGTACAAATGGTGCAGCTGAACCTCGCACGTTTGCGAGCTCCGCCAGACCCTTGCGATCGAGCTTCCCGTTCAGTGTGCGCGGCAACGCATCGACAATGACGACGCGAGTCGGGACCATCGCCGGCGGTAGTTCGCGCGCAACGGCGCTCCTCACCGCCATGGGGTCGAGACCGGTGCCCTGTCTCACGACGCACGCGGTCAGCTCGACCGCCGATCGATCGTCGTCTGTGGTTAGCACCGCCACCTCGGCGACCTCGTCGAGAGCAGAGATCGCAGCCTCCACCTCAGCCGTCTCGACCCGAAAGCCGCGGATCTTGACCATACCGTCGACGCGACCCAGGTGATAGACAACGCCATCCGCATCGATACGTCCGCGATCCCCCGTGCGGAAGGCGGGCGTCGAGACATCGTCGACTTCGATCGCTCCGTGACCCCAGTAGCGCGGACGGACGTACTCGCTTCGAATCTCGATCTCCCCGGACTCTCCAGGCGGCAGCGGGGCACCACCCTTCCCGATGACCGCAACCCGGACATCGCTGACAGGGCGCCCGGCGGGAACAGGGTCGGAAAGTGCGCCACCCCGTGGGATCAGATGCAAACAGGTCAAACCTGTCTCACTGGAGTTGAGACCCACGCTCAACTCTGCTGTCGGAAACAGCCGGCGAGCGGCAGCAAGGTCCGATGGAAGCACCGTCTCCCCTCCGAGATAGGCCAATCTCAGCCCAGCGTGAACCTCGCTCGTCCCACCCGCGGCAAATTGGCGCAAAAACGATGGGAACGCGTACAGCATTGTGACGCCGGCCGCCCTCAGCCAGTCGATCGTCCCATCGGCCCCCCGCTCCTTGAACGAATAGGGGGCAAGCGTTGCCCCACCCAACAGCGCGACATACGGGTTCGACACGGAGGAGACAAAACCGTCGGCGCTGATCAACGTCACGCAATCCTCGCGCCCGACTGCCAAAGGCCGGTGACGCGCCACATTGTGCAGCATGTCGCGCCGGGACTGCGCAATCCCGCGGGGACGCCCCGTAGAGCCCGACGTGTACAGCACGTATGCGAGTCGCCTCTCGTCGAACGACAGTCCAGGACGCTCCTCCCCCCCGCTGCGTCGCGCGAGGATCTCCTCTACCGACAGCACCGACTGCGAGCGTCGAGCCGCATTCTCGCCACGCCTGTCGCAGATCAGCAGCGGCGCATCGAGTTCATCCAGCACACGCTGAACGTGAGGGGCCGGGTGCTGAGGATTCACCGCCACGTAGAACTTCCCGGCCTTCAATGTGCCCAGCGCCGCGGCCAGCATCAACTCCGGCTTGCAGACCGCAAGCGGCACCGGCTCAGGTGTGGATCCGTACCTCTCGATCAATTCCCATCCGATCGCATTAGCCCACATATCCAACTGGCCGAAGCTGATGCTCGCTCCGCCCGCGGAATTTGTCCAGCGAACCGCGTCGTGCTCCGGACCCGCGTCCACCTGCCGCTCAAATTCCGCGACGACCGACGTGCCCGGCTTACGATCGGGAGCATCCTGCGCATAGACCGCCTGTTCCATCACCGCGCCGCCCTCGCATCCGACGGGGAAAAGCGGCCCGCCCACACACTCTCGACGTACCCAAAGATCTCACAGTGTTTCCGAACGCACGTCTTCATGCTCTTATATTCCACCAGCCACCGCCGCGTCTCAAGAGACCTGGCAGCGGCCAGACGATTACGGTCCGCAAACCGCCACAAAACCCGTGTGCATCACGGTTTACTACAGTGGGGCCACGTCTCAGCGCTCGTCATTTCGGAAGCCAGTTCAGGTCCGGTGTTTCTTACTCGTTGGCAAGTCCCACGAGTCCAATGGAGTACCAAGACCCGCAGTCCGCTCATGCACTCTTGGACCTACCCATATGAGCCAACCGGGTGTATGATCGTTTCGTCGTGCGCCCGTAGCTCAATGGTAACGGGCGATAGCGGAAAGTCCGCTGGACAGTTGCAAGTGACAGCTTCGGAATCGACCGAAGACCTCTCCAGTCGATCGTGTCGATGATGGGAACGCCACTACGGTGGCCGCTTCAACCACTCTGGCCACTAACTGCTAGCGCCTAAGAGCAACGGCCTTAAGAGCCGTAGGCAGCGGGTTCGATTCCCGTCGGGCGTATTCGTCGATTGATCCAAGCGAGTAAGAAAACTCCCCATTTACCTCCGATCGGCTGCTGGTCTTTCATCGTCCTAGCGGGATCGGTGCGCTGGGGTTTTCATACCCAAACCCGCCAGGATCAATCGGTGGCCTGACTCCGCTGGGAGGCAGCGGTCTCCTCCCGCGCGTCTTTGGCGGGGGCGCCACCCATCGATACGGCAACCGGTGCCGGGAAGCCGATCAAGCAGTTGGCGCCGGTTGCATCACCGTGAAGGAGGCTCCCTGGGGATCGATCAGGCCGGCGAAGCGTCCGATCGGCATGTCCATCGGCCCGTTCGTGACGGTTGCCCCGAGCTCGCGGGCCTTGGCGACAGTGGCGTCACAGTCGGCGACCGCGAAGATCACGCCCCAGTGCGGCGGGATCTCGGCCGGGAAATACTCGTCGCTCATCTCCATCATGCCGCCGACCTGCTTCCCGTCCAGCTCCCAAACCGTATAGATCTCCGGCGCGCCCTCGAACGCGGGGGGACGGCCCTGCCAACCGAAGATCGCCGAGTAGAACGCCTTGCCTGCGTCGGTGTCACGGGTGAGCACCTCGTTCCAGCAGAGCGAGCCCGGCTCGCCTGTGAGGTCGGCGCCGGTGAAGCTCTTCGGCTGCCAGACGCCGAACACGGCACCGGTGGGATCGGCGAAGAGCGCCATCCGCCCGATGTCCATCACATCCATCGGCTCGAGCACGACGCTGCCGCCGGCGGCCTTGACCTTCCCAGCCATCTCCTCGGCATCGGCGACGCTTATGTAGGTGGCCCACGCGGTGGGCTGGGTGGGCGGGCCCTCATTCATGTGGCCCATCAGACCCGCGATGTTCTTGTCTTGCAGCTGAAACATGCGATACCCACCGGTCTCCTCGCCACCCGGCTCGGTCGCGCTCCAACCCATCAGCTCGCCATAGAACTGCGCGGCGGCGTCGGTGTTTGGCGAGGAAAGTTCGACCCAGGACGGGGTTCCGGGTGCATACTCGGGCATGGTTCTCCTTTCGCGGACGGGACTTCACACGAGAGTGGCAGATCAGCGCGCGGAATGCACGTTCGCCGGTCGGTACATGTACCGACCGGCGATGAGATGACGATGGTCGCCGGTTACTTCACGATGTGGATGATGCGCTCCATGCCGAGCTGGGTGTGGCTGCGGCCGTCCTGGGTGTCCATGAAGCACGCCTGCACGTAGACGCCCGGCTTGGCGGCGATCGTCTCCTGCTGGAACGCCTCGTGTGACAGCGGGCCTGCGAATGTGACGGGCGGTCCGGATACGAGCTTTTCAAGACCCTTTTCCTTGCCCGCAAGCAGCAGCTTGACGACCCGCTTGGCAAGCGTCATGTTCTTGACCGGGAACGCCACGTCCATGTGCACGACGAACCCTTCGTTTTCGAAGCGCACCAGTTCCCCATCGTGCAGGGTGCTCGGCCCGCGAAAGCCGAACTCGATCGAGCGGATCGTCGCCTGCGGAGTCGGCAGCGTCGCGGCTGACCTGGCGGCGGTGACGGTGAAACTCGTGCGTATCTGCGCTTCGCCTTCCCCGGCGCCGACCAGCACGATGTACTGCCCTGGCTGCAGGTCGGTCTGCGCTTCGCTGTTCTGACCCGGGTTGACTTCGGTGTCGAACACGATCGAGCCGTACTTGCTCGCGCTGTTCGGATCTTTCGCCTTCTTTTCCGCGCTGAATTTTTCGACTTCCGCCAAGCTCACGCCCGGCTTCAGGAGGAACACGATGACGGCGGCTTCCTTGACACCGGTGTCGCTGGAGACGACGTTGACCGCACCAGATTCGCGTGCCCCGCTGACGGTCGCCGACGAAGGGGTGATCGCGATCGACAGCGCCGGCAGCGTCGCGGACGCCTGCGCGGAGCCCATGGCGATCGTGCCGCCGACTGTGAGGAGGGCGCTTGCGGTTACGGCGATGAACAGGGTGAGTCGCTTCATTGCATGATCTCCAGGGGGTCGTGTGTGAGAGAGTGAAAAGGGAGGAAGTGAGTCTTCGTCAGGCGGTGGTTCCCGAAGGCGTGAGACCTGACTGCGGACTGGTCGCGCGCGTGCCGCCCGGCGGGCCCGAAAGCGGCACTAGACGACTCGAACGATTTGACATTCCGCTCCTTTCGAGGCAGCCGCAGACACGGCACGCTCGTTGGCTGTGCGACCGACCCAGCCAAGCCTAGACCCCACGTGCACCGTGCGCATGGGCCGTTTTGCCTATCTTTTGGGAGAGATGCCCGGGGCGCGTCGCTCAGACGAGGACCTGCTTGCCCGCACCGCCCTGGGGCTGTGGGAGCTCGAGGATCTGCCCAGCTTCCGCACCGGTGTGCTGACGCTGCTGCGCGAGCTGGTGGGTTGTGAGCTGGCCTCCTACAACGAGATCGGCATGGACACCGGAGAGGTCTTTGTGCTCGCTGACCCCGCCGAGTCGCTGAACGTCGGCGGCGAGATGTTCGAGGCGTTCGCCGAGTTTGCGCTGCAGAACCCGCTGGCCGCCCATTTCGCGCGCTCGGGTGAGACTCGGACGCTGCGGCTCTCGGACTTCATCAGTCGCCGCAAGCTTCATGCCCTGGATCTGTACAACCACGTCTACCGGCACATCGACACCGAGTACCAGCTCGCCTTCACGGTGCCGACCCGGGGGCAGATGATCGGGATCACGCTCAACCGGGCGAGGCGCGACTTCGACGAACGCGAGCTGGCACTGCTGGGAGCCGCGCGCGCGCTCGTGATCCCGGCCTACCGCAATCTCCACGATCGCGCGCGACTGCATGCGCTCCTGCAGGCCTCAGACAGCGAGGAGCCGGGGCCGTTCGCCGTCTTCCTCGTCGAGCAGAGTGGCCTGCTCCAGCCCGCCCACGATCGCGCCGAGCGACTCATGCGCCAACTCTTGGCCGAACCCTCGACGATCGATGCGCTGCGCGGCTGGAGCAGTCTGCAACGCCGCGGACGGCCGGGCGGAGCCGCTGCGCTGCGACTTGACACTTCCGAGCACGAACTACAGGCGCGCTACCTGTACGGCACACAAGGAAACCTCGATGCGATCGCGATTCGCCCGCTTGCCGACAGCCGGCCACAATCGCTGCGCACACTCGGGCTCACCCGCCGCCAGGCCGAGGTACTCCACCTCCTCTGGCAGGGCAATACCAACGCCGAGATCGCCATCGCTCTCAACATCAGCGAGCACACCGCCCGCCACCATCTGGAGAACATCTACCGCCAGCTAGGCGTCAATTCGCGCCTCGCCGCCGCCCACATCGCAACCCGAACGCTCTCAGGCTAGAGGTCAGCCGACGGTGCCGGAACCGCGGTGCGGGGAGGATCGTTGCCCCTATAGGTAGCTGGCGCTCGTGCTGTCGCGTAGCGCCGCGACCACGCGGGCGGGCGCTTCCAGAGCGGGCCAGTGTCCGACGTCCGGCAGCGAGGTGAACGGCGCCGCGGGTAGCCGTGCGCGGATGCGCTCGGCCATGTGGGCGCCGGAAATCGGGTCGAGCATCCCCCATACGAAGACAAGCGGCACATCGGTCTGCTCGAGCGCGGCCACCCAGCGGTCGGCGTGGAGAGCGCGGTCGTTCATGTAGCGGATCACGCGGTGGATGACCAGCTGACCGTCTTCCCGAGCCATCGCCCGCCAGATGTCAGCCCCAGCGGCAGCAGCGTCGAAGCCATCGGCAAAGGTTGGCTTCAGCCCTTCGATCCATAGCTCCTCGGTTATCTGCGCACTGATCTGCGGTCCGAGCTGCGGGTCCAGCAGCGCCAGCTGACCGGGCTGGGGACGGTAGACGTCCGGGTAGAGTCCGCCGTTGAGCAGGTCTACCTCGATCAAATCGACACCCAGCGCGCCTTCGGCGCGCCTTGCGAGCAACTCTTGCACGACCGACACGGCGTAGTCATGGGCCACGACAATCGTCGCTGTGATCTGCTCGCGCGCCCACACCGCTTCGACGAGGTCGGCCTGCTCATGGATCGAGTAGTCGTGATCGGCAGGCTTCTGCGAGGCGCCGAACCCGAGAAAGTCGAACAGCACCAGCGAATTGCGCTCGGCCAGCGCTGGAAGCACCGCGGCCCAATCGTGCGAGGAACTGGGAAACCCGTGCAGCAGAGTCATCGTCGGTCCGGTGCCAGCCCGACGCAGGAAGATCTGTCGAACTACTCCGCCGAGGTCGACGTCCACGCGCTTCCCCGCCGACCACCAAACGTCGATCCCTCCCATTCGCCGAATTATCACAGCCCCACGCCACGGCAGTCCAGAACAAGCTCGTCGCTGCCGAGCGCGAACATGCCGGCTACTGCGCCAAGTACATATCTACGCGGCTCGCGGAGTTGTCGCCGCTTGCCGCGCCTACGGCTTCTCTGCCGATTTCCCTCGGAGCGTGTTTGTCACCGCTCAAGCCGTCAGGCGAGCGATTCACGATCCGGCCGTTCCCGCCAGCGACGCTCCATCGCCCGGAGCATCTGTGGGTAGACGACCAGGTACCGGAACGGCTTGATCGCGGCCATGTAGGCGTTCCCCGACAAGCCATTCGGCTTCACATAGACCGCCATCTGGCCCCGGTAGCCGCTGCCCTCGGCGACCCAGCCGAGGTGCAGGACGCCGTGCATCGTTTGGTTTGCGATCTCGGCGGCGAACTCGTCGTCGGTCAGATAGAGCGAGGCGAATGGGAGACTCTCGAATTCCGGCCCGGGCGCGGCGCGCAGATCGTCGGGCAAACGCTCGCGAAGGGTCCTCACCCTCGACCCGAGCCCCGAGCCCTGGTCGTCCAGACCAAGCAGGTCGCCGAGCTTCCACCGCAGCGACCACAGCGCCCGCGCCGCGCGGGGCAGGGTCTGCGCAGGATCGGCTGCGGCGAACCCCTCGACGAGGGTCGGGAACTCATCGGCTCGACCGGGCGTCGGCAGCGCCCATACGTCCTCGAGTCGAAAGTCGGGGACGATCTCGTGGATCCGCCAGGGGCGTGAGGTGTGCGCTGTGTTCGAGAGTTTCATCTCAATCTCCATGTCCTGGTGTTGCTGCCAGCTTGAGCAGGTAGAGAGCGGCGCCCCGGTGAATGTTTCCGATGACGGCCCAAGCCACCGGTGCCGTCCTGCGCATCTCGTAGTGAAGGAACGTGGTCATCACCAGTCGCTCGTGGTGCAGCCGCCACACCATGTGGCCTCTCAACAGCGTCGATCGTGCTTCGAGATGCAGCAGCTCGGGTTCAGACGTCACGATTCGCCAACCGAAGACGTGGTCGGAAGAGGACCACAAACCGAGGCGAAATCCAAGAATCCAGCGGTGTATGAACAGCCCCGACCCGCGGATCGCCACAGGCAGACGCTCGGAGCCGTCGCGTGCCCATTCCTCGGCTGAACGTCGGTCGGTCGGGCACCTCTTGACCTCGAAGGCGTCCGCGTAGTCAGGTGAGGCGACGGTGGATGGAGGCGTCTCGGACACCGCGATGCGGCGCGCTTGCTTCCTCGCATTTGAGCGTGTGTTTGAGTGCTTCGAACTCGTCACCAAAGAACTCCTTCATGCGGTTATCTCTCGGGATGTCCATCCATACGGTAGCGTATAGATGAATGCTAGCATCATCATCGGGAGTGTCAACACCCAACCGAACGCGATAGAGGGGCGATGGCGCCCCCGACCCGCACGCCTCGCAACAGGTGGATCGAAGAGGGACTGAGTGCCCTTGCCGCCGGTGGCCCGGACGCCGTCCGGGTCGAGTCCCTGGCCCAAGCGTTGGGCGTCAGCAAGGGTGGCTTCTACTGGCACTTCAAAGACCGCCAGGCGCTGCTCGAGGAGATGCTGGACGCATGGGAGCGCACCATGGTCGACGAGGTGATCGAGGCCGTCGAGGCCGAGGACGAGGACGCAAGGTCGAGATTGAGGCGGCTGTTCGCGCTGGCCGCCGCCTCAGGCGCCGAATTGTTGAAGATCGAGCTGGCGATCCGCAACTGGGCCCGGCGCGAGGAGGCTGTTGCCGAGCGATTGCGGCAGGTCGACAACAAGCGAATGGACTACATGCGCTCCCTGTTCGAAGCTTTTTGCGAGGACGAGGACGATGTCGAGGCTCGCTGCCTGCTGACCTTCTCGCTGTTCGTCGGCAGCCACTTCGTCAACGTCGATCACGGCGTGCGCAGCCGGGCGGAGGTGCTGGAGCTGACCTTGGAGTGGCTCACACGATAGGACGAGCGGGAGTCAAAGAAGCGTTGTCTAACGCGGCCAGAAGCGGCGAGGCGGATGACGAGGTGACGTACGTAGCGCTAGCCAACAGTTGGATCATCATCAACCTCGGAGGAGGTCCGACCGACGACAAGCCGACCGTCACGCTCGAGACGCCGCCCGACCCAGATCGGGTGAACAGCTTCCTCAACATCCGGGTTGCGGACATCCAAGCGGTGTACGCCGAGTGGAGCGGGCGGGGCGCCGAATTCCTAACGCCGCCGAAGCAGCACGCGACCGAGATACGCTGCTACATCCGCGATCCTGACGGCTACCTGATCGAGGTGGGCCAGACGACCCTGGCCAGAGGTTGGCGTCCACCGTCTTGATCGCATCACCCGCGTTAGCGCGCCGGCACCCGAAAGCGCAGTGGCTCGCCTGGACCCCCTATATGGGCTACCGCAGCGCGATCGTACGCGTGACCCTCCCGAGACCATGGCCGCCCTGGGAGAGGCCGACCGTGACGGTGTAGCGGCCGGCGGGCAGCGAGCCCAGCAGTTCGGCAAGGGGCACGTTCACTGTCTGTCCCGGCACGATCGCCTTCGTGCTCGCGTTGGCGCGGAGCGAGCGCCCCTGCCCGTCGATCAGCACGGTGCCACCAATCGGGACAATCGTGTTGCCGGTGTTGCGCACAGCGAGCAGCAGCGTGCCGTGCCTTGCACTGCCCTGCTCGACGAGGCCGCCCGGCTGTGCACGAAAGGACTGCGCGTTCGTCGGCGCGTCGAGCCGCAGGCTGCTCACCAGGCGGTAGGCGAACTTGATCCCTTTCACGGCGTGGCCGGGTGGCGTGCCCACGACTTCGATCGCGCCGTACTGGGAGCGACCGGGAGGAGTGCCCGTTAGCGATACGCCGACCGTGCGCGAGGAACCAGCGCCCAGCGTGAAGGAGCTCGCGTTGAGGCCCACCTCGGACAGCCTGGCACCGCGGTTTGGAGACACTTCGCCGCTGAGCTCCTGCAGCCACGGCCGCAGCGCGACCTTAACCACCATCGACGTGCTGGTGGTGTTCGAGACCTTGATCGAGCCGACGCTGCCGCGGCTGGCGACGTGCTCAAAGATGCCGGGCGAGATCGACACGCCGCCGCCCGCCGCGAGGCTTGCCCCGGCGACGGTGAGCATCGCGACCGTCATGGCGAACGTCAATCGCCTGATGTTGTGAAATCTCATGATCCCTGCTACCTCTCTCATGGTTGGGGGTGTCTGTGTCGATGGGACTTCACTACCGCGTGTCACGGTCCGGCTGCGGTGACGGTCACCAGCAGGAGCTTGTGGTAGCCGCCGATGGGCGGTTGATGGGCGCCGCGCACCGCCTGGCGTAGCCGGATCGTGGTTCCTTCCAGCGAAACCGGTTCACCCCACTGTTCGAGCACTGGGTCCACGCTTGCATCAAGCGAGCGGAAGCGGCCGCGACCAGCCGCGGCCTGCAGCGCGATCGCGAGGCTCAAGTGCCCTCGCACCAGGTGCCCACGGCGGGCGCCGGAGATCGCTTCGCCGTCGGCGAGGCTCAGCCTGACCGGCGCGTCGGTGGCGGTCACTTCCACGGGGATCGTCGCGTCATACACGCTCTGCCTGTGGCCGGCGCTCGCGCGCGCAAAAGAGCTCGGTTCGCCCAGCGAGAGTGCGAGCGTGCTTTCCACCGTGCCGCCTACGGGTGTGCCTTCGGCCAGCGCGGCGGGCACGCCGCTGAGCACCGCGAACGCCGCGACGAGTAGTGCCAGCGTCACCAGGCGCGTTGCGGCGCTCATCGCGCTCTACCCCTCCTCCTGCCACGGTGGTTGTGGGGGTCTCGACGCGCGATCGCCGTGCTTATCCGCACCTCGACATCTTCGCCGCCAGCCTGGTTGTAGCGGAAGATGATCGTACGCGCGCTCTTGAAGGCGAACATTGCGCTGAGACTGCCTCCATGCATGAGCATCGTGCCGGGCCTCGCCTTGAAGGTGCGCCGCCCAGCCCTGTAGAGAACGCGGACGGGCGTACCGTTGGGTGCCGAGGCGCGGCGGTGGCCATGCAGGCAGGTGAGTCGACCCGTGAAGCGGTAGCGCCGGCCCCGGCGCAGCACTGGTACGCCCTTGCGGGTATAACCGAGCGGCGCGGAGGCAAGGCGCATTTCCAACATAGGCGAGGGGCAGACAGGTGGCACCCGCGGCGGCGGTTCTTTGAGCGGATGTTTGTGGGTGGGTTCTTCCGGCGGTTCCACGGGCGGACCTTCGTGCATGGCTGAGATCCCGACCGTGACCGTGTTGCTACCGGGCGGGAGGGGATCCAGGACTTCGATCGGCGCTTCGAGGAGTGTGCCGGTGTTGCCGACCGCATCAGTTACGGTGACGAGCAGCACATGCGAGCCGGCGGTACCGACATCGATCGAGAGCGGGATGTTCGAAACGGCTTCCGGACACGGAGGGGCCGAGCACAGGCTCACGGACGCGGTGTTGCCGTCGATCGAGGCCTGCGCGCTCGCCAGGCCGGAGCCCGTGTCGCTGGCGTCGATCGTCAGGCTCAGCGTCGAGCCCGCTTCCGCGGGGCTCTGCACCTCCCCGACAGCTCCGCTGGGCGTGCTGTCCCGCACGCCCAGCGTGATTGATGAAGATCTGAATGTCATGGTCGCCTGAGCACTGGAGGTAACGAGCACCGCCGCCGCGACCATGACGGCCGCGACGACGGTGATGCTCCTCAGGCGCCTGGACGTGCGCCTGGTTTGAGTCATTGCACTGCTTTGAGCTACGGGGTGGTGGTTGACAGGGTCAGCGTGACCGTCTTTGCGTAGGTGCCGGTGTGCAGATGATCGTGCAGCCCGATCTTCTGGTTGAACGTCACCGTTGTTTCATCTTCGCTGAACGGTTTGGCGTATGTCAGCAGCGTTGTCGGTGCTACCAACGACGTGAGGACACCGCCAATTCCTCCCTGCGTGGATGTTGCCTTGCTTTCGAGCGGTTCGGGCAGCTCGTAGGTTTCTTTGAACGCCCCGTGAGTGTATACCTGCACCAGATGCCCGGTGTCGGTGGCGCTCGCGTCTTCGGCGACCAGCTTGCTTTCGGCCGCCGTGCTCGTCGCCTTCAGACCACAGGTGTTGTGGTATTCCTGCGTTTTGCCCGGAAGGAACGAACCCAACACCACCGGCGAGCACGTCGTTGCCAGCGTCTGCGTGAACGGCACTTTGCCTTCCACGACTATCCCGACGGACGCTGTCACAACGGCGGTAGCCGCCGATTCGGCCGGGAGCGACGCGCCACTGCTGTTCGAAGCGACGACAACGACGCGGATCGTGTGTTCGATGTCGGCGCTTGTCAGCGTGTATTCGCCTGCGGTCGCACCGGCGATGTTCACGCACGAGGCACCCGAGGAGTTGCAATCCTCCCACTGGTAGGTGTAGGAGGTCGGCGACCCGGTCCACGTGCCGTTGGTCGTTTTCAGTGTCTGGCCATTGTACGGCGTCCCGCTTATTACCGGCAGGACGGTGTTCACCGGCCCCGAGCTGAAGGTGGCCGTGACTGACTCGTTCGCGCTCATCGGATTGAACGAGCATGACCCGGTGCCTGAGCAGGCCCCGCCCCACGATACGGAATAACCAGTTGCCGGCGCCGACGTCAATGTGACGGCTATTTCTTCGAATTCGGCGCTGCATGCTGTATGGCCCTGCCCGCATTCGATACCGGCGGGCGTCGAGGTCACGGTGCCTTCACCGGTGGCCGTCACGGTAAGGGTGTGCTTTGGAGTAGTCACCTTCACGTTGAAGGACGCTTTCGCGGTGTTTTCATGACCGTCCACCGCGGTGCATTCGACTTTGGTCGTGCCCACTTTGAACGTCGCGCCCGATGCGGGCAGGCAGCTCAAGGACTTGACCAGCGCGTCGGGGTCCGTCGCTTCGACGCTATAAGTAACCACCGCTCCCGACGAACTCGTAGCCGGAGTCACTATTTCCGCGGGCACCGTGATGGTAGGCGGCGTCGGGCTGTACTCGTCAGCGCCGATGTCGCACGCCGTGCCGCCGACATCAGGACGCGGATAGCCGCGCTGGTCGGTCGCCGGACACTTAGCCGGATCACCGGCATCGATCGTCGGGCTGCCAGCCTTCTCCGAATAGAGCGTCGTGGAACCACCATCGTTGCTCAACGACGTCTGCAGCAACGGTGTCTTGCTCTGGAGCGCCGCTTCGCCACCACAACTGGCATCGGAGGCAAGGCTGTGATCATTCGTGATGGCGATGCTTCCGCACTGCGCGGAGCCGCCATTGAGAGCGACGATCGTGTTCGTCAGACTCAGTGTGCCTGCGCCAGACCCGATGCCGCTGGAGGCGTTGTGCACGACGGTCACGTTCAGCAGGCTCGCCGTGCCTTCGTCGACTAGACCGAATTCGTGGCCATCGGAGAGCGTTGAGTTGGTGAGATTGGCGCTCGCGCCACTCTCAACACTGATCTGGCTACCGAGGTTGCCGGAGATCGTCGCGTTTTCGACATCCAGGGCCCCCGCATCATCGATCCCGGGGTTCCCTCCGCCACCACCACTGGTGACAACGACGTGCTTGAGCGTGACCGTCACGCCCGTCTTGACGATGACAAGTTCTTTTTCTGATACCCCTGCAACTTCTGTGACGGCGCCTCCGTTGATCTGGACGCCAGGCGTAGCTTCACCGATTTTGCCCGCCGGCCCCGCCAGCGTCTGTGTGCCGCCCGTGTTAGTAAAGATTAGCGTTTTTCCCGGCAGGTATGTGCCGGCCATGAGTTCGATCGTGTTCGCCACGCCGTTCCCGTTGGCCGAGGTGACCGCTGTTTCGAGTTCCGCAGTGTTGTGAACGACAAAGGTTGCGGCGCCCGCCCCAGCAGCCAGCATCAGCGATGCTGTCGCCGCCAAAGTGAGCGCGACCACATACATTCGCCAACGCGCAAGCCATTTATGGCTCATTGAATCCTCCAGTACGGTTTTGTAAAATACGTATTTGGGCATCTTTGATGCATCTATCGACCATTGACTGTCGAGGACGTCCAGGCCTCTCGCTGAGACACGGCCGCTACTCAACGTTGAACGCGAGCCGAAATTACCAAGCTCTCGCGACCCAAGGCAAGGCCGTTTACCGCATGGTCACGACCATTTACCGCTTGATCACGTTTGACTCTGATGACATTCTGTTCACATTTTTATATCGTGCCGGTGACAATTGGTTCGAGGCGGATCGTGGCGAGCTACTGCCGTGTCGGACATCTAGCCGATCCCTGTCACAGATCGACGCAGACGCGTTCACAGGTAGTTCACTTCTGGCATAGCTCGATACCTGAGAATGCCCGCACCTCGGCGTGAAGGGTGCTGCCAAGCGCACACTACAAGCTCCAACTTCCCAGCGACCCAATGACTAATTCACGTAAAAAGACCGCTTCTACAACTAGCGCAGCAGCCACGGCCTCCGCCTTCAAGAGGTCGCGCTTTGCCGGGTTGCGCCGAGGTGTTTCTGCTGTGTTGGGAGTGCTCGCAGAGAGTCCGCTGCTGACCGGCCTGGCAGCGACAGCCGTCTTGCTGGTGGTCCTCTTCTTCGTCGGCCTGTCGATCATCGGCCCGCACTCGGCCGGACAACAGACCACGCTCACCAACGCCACCGAACTGATCTCTGACGGACAGGCGACGCAGGCAACGCTCCTCGACCAAGACTCCCAACTGGAACTGCGCACAGACAATGGCCAAGCGCTATGGGCAAGCTACCCGCATTCGGACTCCTACACGGGCACGCTGATCTCCCTCCTTCAGAGCAAGCACGTACCCACCACCGTCAACCCACAGTCTGGCAAGGCGATCCTGCGCGCAACCGTCCAGTTCCTGCTACCGATTCTCATCCTCGTCACGCTGTTCGCCTTCTTCATGACGCTTGTGCGAGAGCAGGGAGCGGCCTTTGCGTCGTTTTCGAAGTGGAGCGGGAGCGAGCAGAAGGCCGGCGAGGGCCGGACAACGTTTGCTGACGTGGCCGGCGCACCGGAGGCGCTGATCGAGTTGGGCGAGGTCTGCGACTATCTCGAGAACCCGGGACGCTATGCCCGCCTCGGCGCCAAGGCGCCCAAGGGAGTAATACTCACCGGGCCCCCGGGCACGGGAAAGACGCTGCTCGCACGTGCCGTCGCCGGTGAGGCACAGGCTAACTTTTTCTCCCTCTCCGGCTCGGAGTTCGTCGAGTCGTTGGTCGGCGTCGGCGCCGCCCGCGTGCGTGACCTCTTCCATCAGGCACGGGAAGTGGCGCCGGCCATCATCTTTATCGACGAGCTCGACGCCATCGGTCGGCAGCGAGGCGCAGGCATGGGACAGGGCAACGACGAGCGCGAGCAGACGCTCAACCAGATCCTCGTCGAGATGGATGGGTTCGGGGCAGAGTCAGGCATCGTGATCATGGCCGCGACCAACCGGCCGGATATCCTCGACAACGCGCTGCTGCGACCAGGCCGCTTTGACCGGCAGGTGGTCGTCGACGTCCCGGACGTAAACGGGCGCACTGAGATCCTGGAACTGCACGCTGGCAGAAGTCCGATCTCGCCCCATGCCGACCTGCTGCGGATCGCCCACCAGACGCCGGGCTTCACAGGCGCCGACCTCGCGAACATCATCAACGAGGCCGCGCTGCTCACCGTGCGTGCCGGCAAGCAACTTATTGAGCAAGAAGAGCTCGAGGAGGCGATCGACCGGGTTATGTCCGGGCCCGCACGCAAGAGCCACGTGCTCTCGCGGGAAGAGGTCTGGCGGATCGCCGTGCACGAGTCCGGACATGCGATCGTCGCCCGCGCGATCGGCAACTCGGCGGCGCTGCAGAAGCTCTCGGTTGTATCGCGCGCCCGTGGGCGCGGCGGCGCGACCGTTTACTCGAGCGAAGACAAGCTCATGCTGACGCACCTCGACCTGACGAAGAATCTGATTACGGCCATGGCCGGAGTGGCAGCCGAGGACTACGTCTTCGGCATGCTTTCCACCGGAGGCGAGAACGATCTCGACGAAGCAACGAAGACCGCCCATGCGATGGTTTCGGTCTGGGGCATGAGCGAGGCGATCGGACCCGTGACTGTGGGCGAGAAACCCGGCGAGATCTTCATCGCCCGCGACCTGGCGAAAACAGCGAACATCGCCGCGGCGACGCACGAACTTGTGGATAGCGAGACGCGGCGGCTGACCCACGACGCGGAGGACACCGCGAAGCAGATAATCGAGATGAACAGGGCGATCCTGGAGGAGCTTGCCAACACGCTCCTCGACGCGGAGACGTTGAGCGGGCCGGCGCTCGATACGTTCCTCGAGGCTGTGCTCCCATGGCGAGCGCCGCTGGTGAAGGGCGTCAACGGCCACGTGCCACCAGTGGCCCTGCGAGAAGTCGTTAGCGTCGGCGACATCGACGGCTCGCCCGGTGACACCGAAGCTCCCGACTGGTCGTGAACCGTCCTGCCTCCTACACGGCCGGGCGGGCGGTCCTAGCGATAGCGGGAGCCGGGGCTACCCTCGCCGTCGGGGGGTGCGGCGGAGTATCCGGCGCCACAAAGCAGACAGTCGCCTCAAAGCAGACGATCGCCGCAAAGACAGCAGAGGCGCCTGCCTCGAGCAACAAACTTCTCGCGACAGTCAGCACCACGGGTGGGGAAGCGACGTTGGCTGACTCAGGCGGTCGCACCATCACCAGTTTGCGCAGCGGCTGGTACACAATATTGGTCACGGTCAACGCCGCAGGTGCGGATTTCCACCTCGCCGGTCCGAGCGTAGACTCAGCCACCAAGGCGAAGGTCCCGGGCGTGGCCCTATGGGGAATCCATCTCCTCAAGGGCACGTACCGCTATATGAACGATCACGACGCGCGTACCACAACGCACGTGCTCTCCGTCTACTAATCGTGCCAACGCAGTGCGATTCGCGCGTTGCGGCCCATCTCCCCTCGCCGTCTCTCAGCAGGGCGTGGCGCGGCAATCTCTCAGGGCGTGGCGGCAAATACTTGTTCGAGGTGACGCGAGACGATCTTTTCGATCGCCACCGTGCCCGTCGGGTTGTGATCGCCGCCCGACCGGTAGGTGCGTTCCGCGAGCGCGACGCCTTCCAGAGTAAGGCCTTGGGAAAGTGCCCGCTGGATGGCGCTCGGCTCGGCAGAGCGTGCGTCGCGCACGGCGGCCTCGAGCAGCCGGATCGTTTCGAATCCGAGACCGGGAAAACTACCCACTGGATCACCGCCGAATTGTTTCTTGTAGTCGCTTACGAAGCGATGCGCCGGCGCGCTTTCGCGTGGAAAGCCGTAGGAAGGGAAAACAGCATCTTCAAGCGCACGAACGTTGCTTGTCAGTGTGAGTCCAGTATCCAAGGCCGAGGTGCCTGCCACGTTCTGGGTTACGCCCTGCGCCTTGAGGCCGGCCGCCAGTTGGTTGACCAACGGCGGGGGAAGCGCGGTAAAGATGGTTGAGGGGCGCGGATTGACAGCCTCGATGGTATGCGCCAGGCTCGAGAGGTCTCCCATCGTCATCGCAACTGAGGCGCTACCCACAATCCGTATGCCCTTGCGTTGCGCGGCAGCGCGGAAGTAGCTCGTCATCAGTTCGGCATAATGACTGCCCGGGGTCTTGACTATAAAGACGCTTCCATAGCCGACCGTGCGCATAAAGCTGGCCAGACCCGTGGCTTCGTCGCTCGGCGTCATCCCAACGGGCCAGTACGTCGAGTAGCGTCGCCCTGCCGAGGGGTCAGGGTTGCAAGGAGCGAGCATGAGCGTCCCATACCGGGCCGCCCCCGCGGCGAGGCTCAGTTGCGATTCCGTGTCGCACGGCAGAATCAGGACGGCAGCGGCCTCGGAGTGCAGCCGGCCCTCCACGGCAGCGGGGGAAAGGCCTTCCAGGTCCTGAGACACGAGCTTGATCCGGATGTGCCGGGCAAGTCCGCCCGCGGCGTTGAGCTCGTCGACCGCGACCGTGGCCCCCTGTGCGATGGAGGCGTTCTGTTCGGCGAACAGGCGGGATGACGGCTGGTCGATCGCCACAACCATCACTCCGTGCCGCAGCGAGCGCGTCACGGCAGCATCCCCTTTCGGCGAGGGCACACTTTGGAGAAGCGGTTGGTTGCTGGAGACCGGACGCGCCGAGCCGCGCGACCCGTGGCCATCGCCGCGCGACCCGTTCCCACTCACTATCAAGACCACCCCAAGCACCACGGCGCCGGCGGCCAGCGCCGCCAGGCCCAGGCGCACGACCCCAGGATGGCCCTGCACGGGCAGATTCAACATTTACGCAAATCCCGTGGTCGGCTGAGCCGCGAGCCTGTCCAGTTGCTACTCACCGGCCGCCGGAACGGTGTCCACGGTGCTGACCGTGGACAGGCAGACTGGGATTACGAGAAGACTGCCGTCCATGGCGCATACAGCCCAGCGAAGTCTCGATGCCGTTAGCTGCCTGACTCCAAGCCGTAGCGAACTTTGCGGGAATCCTCGGCCTGTTTCTGTGCTGGTCGTCTCTGATCACCTCGACGAACTGCTCAAGGTCCTCACAGGCAAGCTGCGTGCTTTTTCGCCGGTCGGCCTTCTTCGCCTTCGCCGCTCGCGACGAAATACGCCCTGTGTCGCATTTCGAGGAATGCCTATAGCCGCTCAGCCCGCCAAGGCTGCGCAACGCATCGCTCAATAGACAGGAGAGCTCATTGTGAATCTGGTGCTGAATGTTTGACGACCTGACTTCTTGAAGAAGAGCGCGTAGCTCGGCTTCAGGCGTCGTTTCAGGCGGAGTGACTTGCGGGGCTTGGTATGTGAAGTGGTCGGTGCTACTGGTGGTGCTTGTCCCGGCCGGCGTTTTGACTGTCACGTCGACCGTGCCCGCTGTGTGTGTGGGGTCCTTGACCGTGACTTCGGTGCCACTCACGACTTTGAGTTCTGTTGCCGTGGTCGTCCCGAACTTCGCTTCGGTCGCACCTTCGAAATGTTCACCCTTGATCGTGACCACTGTGCCACCCGCTTCAGGACCTTCCACCGGCGCGACACTCGTCACAACCGGTACTGGCGGTGGTGGTGGGGCTGGGGCTTGGTATGTGAAGTGGTCGGTGCTACTGGTGGTGCTTGTCCCGGCCGGCGTTTTGACTGTCACGTCGACCGTGCCCGCTGTGTGTGTGGGGTCCTTGACCGTGACTTCGGTGCCACTCACGACTTTGAGTTCTGTTGCCGTGGTCGTCCCGAACTTCGCTTCGGTCGCACCTTCGAAATGTTCACCCTTGATCGTGACCACTGTGCCACCCGCTTCAGGACCTTCCACCGGCGCGACACTCGTCACAACCGGTACTGTAGGAGGCGGGGTGGTCACAGTAACGTTGAACGAGGCAGTGGCTTTGTTTTCGTGACCATCGACGGCGGTGCATTCGACTTTGGTCGTGCCAACCGGGAAGGTCGCGCCCGATGCAGGCAGACAGCTCAAGGACTTGACCAGCGCATCAGAGTCGGTCGCTTCGACACTATAAGTAACCGCCGCGCCCGACGGGCTCGTAGCCGGAGTCACTATTTCCGCGGGCACCGTGATCTGAGGCGGCGTCGAGCTGTACTGGTCAGCGCCGATGTCGCAACCCGTGCCGCCAGCGGCAGGACGCGGATAACCGCGCTGGTCCGTCGCGGGACACTTTGCCGTGTCACCGGCATCGATCGTCGGACTGCCGGACTTCTCGGAATAGAGCGTCGTGGAACCACCATCATTGAGCAGAGACGTCTGCAGCAGCGGCGTCTTGTTCTGGAATTTTGCTTCGCCGCCACAGCTTGCGTCGGAGGTAAGGCTGTGATCGTTTGTGATCGTGTTGCTCCCGCACTGCGGTGCGCCGTTGAGGCCGACGATCGTGTTCGTCAGACTCACCGTGCCCGAGCCGGTGCCCCCGACGCCGCCAGAGGCGTTGTGCACGATCGTTACATTCAGGAAGCTCGCCGTGCCTTCGTCGACAAGACCGAATTCGTGGCCGTCCGAGAGCGTCGAGTTGGTCAGATTGGCCGTCGCGCCACTCTCAACAAAGATCTGGGTACCGAGGTTGCCAGAGATCGTCGCGTTTTCGACGTTCAGAGTGCCCCGATCTTCGATGCCAGGGTTTCCTCCCGCTTCACCGCCACTGGTGACAACGACGTGCTTGAGCGAGACCGTCACGCCTTCATTGACTAGAAATAGTTCGCGTTCAGATACCCCTGCAACCGGTGTGACGCTGCCTCCGTTTACTTGCACACCAGGTGTAGCGACACCGATGGTGCCTGCCGGCCCCGTTACCGTCTGCGCACCGCCCGTGTTGGTGAAGACCAATGATTTGGCGGGCAGATAGGCCCCGGCCGCAAGTTCGATCGTGTTCGCAACGCCGTTTGCGTTGGCTTTGGTGACCGCTTCTTCGAGCTGTTTGGAGGTGCCCACCTTAAAGGTTTCGGCACTCGCGGTGCTTGCCCCCAACATGCTGAGACACGCCACTGCGACCGTCAGCTTCAGCGCCCTGCGGTAACGACTGAACAAGTTGACCCTCATCATCATCTTCACAGGCTCCTTTTCTACCAGAACGCTCGCCAAGGGAAAGTCGCCTGGGAAGAATATTCACACTTTAGATACACAAATTCCTCCATGTGAATGGGGGAGCCGGTTGGGCCGGCTCCCCCATTCTGCAGATCCATTGCCATGGACTGACTGCCTATGCTCCTAGACGCCCGTGTCTAGAAGTTTTCCTGGAATCCCTGCTCGAGCTTTGGCAGCCAGCTCGACGGCAGTGGTGCGTAGTGGATTTTTCCGGGTACTTCCTGCCCGGCCGAGGAGAGGATGAACGTGAAGAACGAGTACATCGTCCGCCGTTGGTCGGCTGTGAGCCGACTGATGGCGCTCTTTCCTTCTCCGTTGTTGCTGTTCAGGCCCGTGTACACCAGGTCGAACGTGAGTCCGCAGATCGGGTACTTGCTGCCCAGGTCCGTGGCGTTCTCGTGGTTGGCGGGTGCGCTTGCGTACCCTTCGTTGTTGTTGCTCCAGTTATCTTCGGCGTTCAGCCCGACAGCGTCGCTGTTGCTGCTGCCCGGAGGGGCCGGCAGCGCGCTGTAGAGGCAGTTGGCCGGTCCGCCGCCAATGCTCGGCGCTTCGAATTTGGTCCCGGTGGCGTTCTGGACGCTCGCGAGCACGATTCCCGGCTGGCCCACAGCTTCGGCGAGGTCGATATAGCCAACGCCACCCGCCGTTTCCTTGAGCTTTGAGATCAGTTCGGGGCCACCGCTTGCGACTCCTGTGGTGATCGCACTACAAGTGCCTTCTTCGCCGACTTTCTGCTTGCCGGGCCATTCGGTGTTGGTCGTGAAGTACGCTTCCCAGTCCTGAGTGACGCCTGATATCACGCCACAGGTCGCACCAGTCCGTTCGTTGTCCACGCGAATCAAATACTGCTTCAGGATGTTCGTAGTCCCGGATGAGTCCTGGCGCACGACTCGCGTGACCGGTCCCGTGCATTCTTTCAGCGTCGGATTGGTCGCTACCAGTTCGGCGTCATTCCAGTGCACGACATCGCCACCATAGAGACGCGAAACCTCCTTCGGGGTGAACTTCAGGCTTGTCGGCAACGCACCCGTTGGGCAGCTGCCTCCGGCCCCACTCGTGAGGTGCATCGCAACCGTCACCGAGGACCCACCGACCGGGAACGACATGACGTTGTCCTGGATGTCGTTGGCGGCGGGGAAGGGCGCTGACTTGGGTTCGAAAGGCGGTTCGAAAGTGATCGAGCAACCACCCAACGCGCCCGGTGCCCCGTCGAGCTGTTCAAGCTGCACCCGGCTGTACGGGGTGTCTGTGCCCGCGAACGCATCCGTGCGGCAACTTGCGGCCTTCAGCCCGTTGCCCGAGCCGGTGGCGCTCGCTGTCACGGCCTTCGCGTAGTTGTAGGCAATCATGGTGTTGCCGGCCGGGTCTCCCGCGAACTGTTCTGCAACGCTGCCGCAGAAGTCTTCGCCGTAGACTTTGGCGTATTCTTTCAACAAGATATTCTGATAGGTCGAGCCACGTCCACTGATCTTGCCTTCGGAGGACTGACAACCGAGGCCTGCTGGGACCGCCGCGGAGCTTGTATCCGCAAACACCATGCAGCAGATCGCGCCGAGCCCGATCAGCAGTGCGGCAAACGGGGCCAAGATGAATCGTTTCCGAACTGCGATGTCCATATATTTCTTCCCCTTGCTGGAGTCGAGGATAACGATGATCACTGACCTAGTTGCTCCGAACTGGTACACGGTCGTCCGCCTCTCAGTGACACAACACCAGTGACGAGCAAGAGACGCCCGCCCTGGCTGCGAAGCTTCCCAGGCATGAGAGCCATTATTCAGTTGGAGCAGAGGCCGGTGTTGCCCCCCGGTGAAGATCCTTGTGTCTTATCGGTGAACGTCGTTACGCCACGGTAAAGCGCGTGTCACTACAGCGTGAACGTGAGCCAAGATGAACTTGTAACAAGTGCCCACACTGGGCGCAAGTAATATTTTTGGCCTCGCCGATCGTGAACTTCCTGTGAACGTTCGATGTCCGGGATCGGCCATCCGGCTAGCATCGTCCGGCATGCTCCGCCACTTCGGACGGCTCGCCCTGCCGTCAAGCATCCTCATCCTCGTCCTGACCGGGGTCCCCACGGCCAACGCCGCCGAAAGCGGCTCGACGGTTGCCTGTACGCAGAGCGCGACCACGACGACGACCACGCCTACCGGAGTCGAAGGTCTTCCCAGCTCGCCTCCCGCCGGCCCGATGCCCGGCAACCCCTGCTGGGTGGATGTCGATCCGTACCCCTTCGGCAGCGGAGGCATACCCGTCGAGACCCCCGCCCAGCCGTGCTCGCTTGTCTTCAAAGGAGGAGAAGCCCCACCGGGGAGCCAGTGTGCCCTCACGGTGACCTCGATGGCCTTCAGAGCCTGGAACCGAGGGCTCGCGGCGACCGACACGAGCGAAGGACCGGGCGAGGACGCGAGCAACCCCTACGGAGTCTGGCTCTTCAACGGCGCCTCCTGGTTCCCGAGCCCAGGCTTCCCGGGCTACAATATCTGCCCGGGCCACACGGTCGTGTGGGCGGGCAAGCTCGACTACTGGCTGATCGGAGGGCCGTCTGACCTGAGCTGGAGCCGCCTGTGCCGCTTCGACGGCGCCACGCTCGAATGGGAGTCCCTGGAACTTCCGGCGGCGACGAAGCAGCACGTGACCGTGGTCGTGGGCAAAGAAGAAAGGCGCAGGCCCGGCGGGATCACCTCGGCCGCCTGTCTGGCCTGGAACGACTGTTGGTTCTTCGGGACATACGGCACGGTCGTGCACTGGGACGGGACGCAGCTGAGCGACGCCTCGCCGGACCCGTCGCTCAAGTGGCTTCAGGGCGAATACACCGCCGCGGTCGCACGCCAGGATCCGCAGGGCGACCCGTTCGGCGTGGCTGTCGGCGCCACTGCCGAATTCCACGGCGCCACATCGCTGAGCGAAGTCCTCTCAGAACACGAAGGGGGGCCCCCGCCCGAGATACAGGCTTCGAGTGGTGGACCCTTCGCGCCGGTGACGTTCACGCCGTCCACGAGCCCGCAGGAACACGATCCCTACCGGACCGACCTCGTTGCGGTCGACTTCGACGCCACAGGCCAGGGTTGGGTGGCCGGCAACCCCGCCGGGTTGCGTATTGCTTCCAGGTATGAATTCCGGCCCGCCTCGCCGTCACTTCCGCCGCCGCCCTCACCGCTTGTGCCGGTGTCGACATCCGGGGCGAGCACAACCTGCGCGGGCCCGCCGGAACGCCGTTTCACGTTCACGCCTCTCGCCTTCAACGCCGCCCAACCGACCGACTCCTTCCTGTGGTCCTCGATCGCGGTCATCCCAGGCTCGGGCAAAGCGCTTGCGGGCGGCAGCTTGCTCCCCCATAAGGAAGGTACGGTAGAAGACCCAAATGCGAGACCGGTCGAAAGCGAACCTGTCATCGCCCAGGCGGCCTGCGACGGAGCCACCACCGTCACGCGCTTTCGCGTCGAAGACCCAACCTACAAAGGCTCCTTGCCCAAGCCACCGCTCGTGCCCGCCGACCGCGAAGGCTATGTGAGCGCGGTCGCCGCCAACGCTCCCAACGACGCGTGGGTGGCAACCAGCACGGGCAGCCTTTTCAACGAAACCGGGAACTCTATATTGCAGCCACCCCACCTCTACCGGTTGACCGATGGTTCCAAGCCAGACGCCCCGGAAGGCGACGACCTCGAAGAACGGCCGCTGGAACTCAACCTCGATCCGCCGATCCTCATACTCGAACCCCCACCGCCTCCACCACCACCGCCTCCACCGGCGACCGTCATCAAGACGCACACGGTCAAGCTGCCGGCAGCTATATACGGCGTCAAAGCCAGGCTGCACGGCAAGCGCAGCCTCAGTCTCTACCTGAGTTTTAGGATACGCCGCCCGGTCACGATCGGCGCACAGGCACTTCGGCACGGGCACGTCGTCAGCGAGGCACGTCCGCGGCGCTTCGCGGGCCACCGAGGGCTGCTGATCCTCAAGCTCGATCGCAAGCGCTGGCCGACAAAGGTGCGTTTCGTCACGTGAGCAACACCTGCAAGTAACGGCTTCTTCACCACACACATGCACGAGGACTTCAAGATGCCCGCTTCTGCGTGGCGTGATCCGCAAACGGTTCGTTACGCCAACGGCCATGAACCAGACACTTGTGAGATCTAAGACGATGACGGTGCTCACGTGAGGAGGTTCTTCCTTCTTGCGCTTGTCTTCGCAGGCACCATCGCCGCCGCCCCATCCGACAGCGGCGCATCGACGATCACCGAAACGCAGTCCGGGCGGGTTGCTTCTGCGTCGGGAGAAGAAGAAGAAGGCTTGACATCCGGCAGCAGCGAGGCTTCCACAGCCGTGCCCTCCCTAGCGCCATCGACCCAAGCCTCCACCTCAGCTTCACCCTCTTCGCCGCCCTCAACGACACCCGAAGCCCCAGAAGCCACATCGACACCCGCCACGGCGCCAACAGCCCCGCCTCCCGTCGTGGTTTCACATACCCAACAGCCGACTGAGGCCATCCCGAAGCGCCGCTCGCCGCGGACGCGTGCCAAGAGGCAACCAACTGTAGTCAGAGAAACCGGCGGCGCGATATCAGGTACGCCCTTGCCGTCCCACCACGCTGGAGCACCTCCCCCCGGACCAAACCCAAGCGCGTTCGAACCGCTCATACCCTCGTCCGCTCCGATGCTCACGGGCACGAGCCCAGTGCTGAACTTCTTCATCGACACCTACCGCACACCGCCCTTCCTGCTGCCCATATATCTCGCCGCCGCCGAGCGCTACGCGGTTTCCTGGCAGGTACTGGCCGCCATCAACGAAGTCGAGAGCAACTACGGCTACGACCTCGGCGTCTCGAGCGCCGGCGCGGAGGGGTGGATGCAATTCCTGCCGGAAGAGTGGTCCACCTACGGTGTGGACGCCAACGGCGCCGGCGTGCGCGATCCCTACAACCCAGCCGACGCGATCTTCGCGGCTGCCCGTTACCTTCAGGCAGCCGGCGCCGCTCACGATTTGCGCGCGGCGATCTACGCCTACAACCACTCCTCGGGCTACGTCGAATCGGTGCTGCTGCGCGCCCGGCTGCTCGGGAAGACCCCGCGGTCGATGATCGGCGGCCTGGCCGCGATCGTCGATGGACGGATTCCCGTTGAGGGCACAGGTGAACTCACCGCCACGCCAGCGTGGGCCAAGGTGGCCGCTGTCCCTGGCGCCCGCGCTTTGAGGCCCACCGTGGTGGGAACAAACATCGCTACCGCTCCAGGCGCACATGTTCTCGCCGTTCAGAGCAGCGAGGTTATCCGCATCGGGAGCAGCGCGAAGCTGGGTCGCTTCATAGAGCTTCGCGACGGCTACGGCGACGTCTACACCTACGCCAGACTTGGCCGGGTCCTCAAGCGCTACAGGCTCCCGCCGCCACCACGGCATACCGGCTCGGCGACAGCGCCGAGCGGGCGTGCGACCCGGTCCGCCGGCATGCGATTGGCGCCGCTGCTTAGGGGCACATGGGTCGCACCCGGGACCGTGCTCGGCAACGTGGCTGGTCGCTCGTATGGCAGGCGAGCACGCTTCTTCTTCAAGGTTCAACCGGCGGGCGCCGGGGCAATCGATCCGCGCCCGTTGCTCGAGGCCTGGCGTCTGCTGGGCCAAGCGCAGGGCCACCCCCGACGGGGCACTCAGCCGCTCTTCGGTCCGAACTCCCGCGACGAGCTCATCGAGGAAATCCGCTTGATGAGCAAGCCCCAGCTGGAGGCCCGCCTGCTGTCCGACCCGGCACTACGCAGGGTGATCTCCACGTTGGAGGGTGTTCCGATCCGCGGCAGCCATTCTCCGGGCTTGCTCGCCAGGCTAGCGACCGCCAAGATTTCCCCGAGCGCCGCCCGGCCCGGCCCGGTGTTGGGCCGAGCGCAGTGGCCAAAGCTGATCGCTCGCATATCGCGGCTGCCACAACCGCACGTGCCGCGACGACCGACCAGCGCGGCGGTCGCCGACACCCAGAGCTCGCCCGCGCCGGCTGCCTCACTGCCCGCCTGGTTGACGCCGCCCGCGCTCAGCGGCCCTACGCCCGCAGGCCAGGATGGCGTGCCGGCGGGCCAGGGTACGCAGCTCAGCTCTGGCGGTGGCCCACCGAATCTCACTTCCCCCTTTACCGACCCGATCGTGCCGGCGGCGGCGGCACTGCTTGCTCCGGCATCTCTGCAATCCAAACCAACGGTCATCCTGGAAACCGGACCGGCCGAGCCCGACTTCATTAATGAATCCCTCGTCACCCTCAAGCTCAACACGACACTGGCCTCCGGATCGATCGAATCGATCGTGTTCGAGATTCGACCGGATGAGAGCACAACCTGGCAGGAAGTCGAAAGCACGAAGAGCCCAACCCAGCCGTATGCGTTCCTGCACCCGGAAGAAGAAATAGCGCAGGACGGTCCGTATGAACTACGTGTCGTCGTCACTGAAAAGACAACGCACACCCAATATGAGTCGCCGACGATCGAACGGCTGATCGTCGTAGGAGAATCGCCTGTCGTGAACCTCGCCGTCCCCGAATCGCCGCTCCGCGGCGTTATCAAGCTGCAGGCCGAAGTCCCTCACGGCGTCGAAATCCAGCCAATCCGCTTCGAATGGGCTCCCTCGGGCACCGGCGCCTGGAGACCGGTACCCACCGTGTCCAGTGGAAGCGGACCCACGAGTTGTGCTACTACGGCGACGACGGCCTGCCTCGATACCGCGACGAGCGAAGCGCCAAACGGTCGCGACGACTTCCGCGTCGTGCCGGCCGGCGGGGAAGTCCTCAGCTTTGTCTCGCTCCCGGTGCGCGGCCGACTAGTGGACAACACTCCGCCGGAAGTCGGAAAGGTCGAACTGGAACCACCCAGCTCGCCTTTGAGCGGCGATGTCACTCTCAAGGTGACGGCCAACGATCCCAGCCTCCCAAATGGAGAACCTGGCTCGGGCGTGACATCTGCGATCTTCGAACGGGCCCGTGCCAACAGCGCGGCCTGGACGCGGCTCCCTGGAGGCGAAGTGACGGTTGCCTCCACGAGCGCCGGTACATACACCCACCGGCTGCACACCGAAATCCTGGAAAATGGCCGCTACATGCTCCGCGCGCGCGGCCTCGACGCTGCCGGCAACCAGGCAACCTCGCAGGAAACGGAAGTAGAAGTCGCCAACAAGATGTCGGCGCCCGCGGTCTCGGCGTCGATCACCGGCGTGGTGGCGCCCGCCGAAGACATCACGATCCTCGGCACCGTCTCCGCCGGAGCCAGCCCCCAGCACGAAGCGGAAACCTGGGCCTACGGCATCACTCGCGCGCCACCCGCAGCGGGGGGCGCGAGCCGGCTCGAATACACGGCCGAAGGCCACCAGCTCGTGCTGCTGCGCTATGCGCAACAGAGCGGCTGGCAGATCGCCGACGTGCCGCGCGAAGCCGGCGGCGCGAAGCCGTTCCAGTTGGTGTCCGCCAACGAGCTCGACATCGATGCCGGCGGCGGGATCAAAGTAACCGGCGCGATGGCGCCCTCTGGCGAGGCGTGGCTAGGTCTGGTCGAGACCCCGCGCGAAGGTGCCAAGACGATCGGCTTCTTCCACAGAAGTCCCGGCGGTCGGTTCGAATACGACAAGAGCGCCACGGAAACCACGGCGCCCCTGCTGGAATCGGGCAAAGCACAGCTGCGTCTCGGCCAGGATCCCGAAGGGCATGTGTACGGCATGCTGAGCGCGAACACGCCGGAATACGCGCTTCTGAAGGAAGGCGCATGGACGCGCGAAACATCTCTACAGCGCCCCTCCGGCATCCCAAGCAGCGAACCGATGATCCTCCGAGTCGGCGACGTCCAGGGCCCAGGCGAAGCCTGGGGCGCGTTCTCGTTCCCCAATCCTCAGGGGCATGGGCTCATCCTAGGCCATCTCTACAACCGCGAATGGCACTTCCCCGCGGGCGGGCTCGGCCTCGATGCGCTCGATCTCAGCGGCGCCCTGGCCGGTCACAGCAACTACGTCGAACCGACAGCGCTGAAGGTCGAGCCGGGCGGCGGCGTCTGGATCGAAGCGAAGGTCTATCTGAACAACCACGAAAGCGGCCACGTGGTGGCGCGCTACGACGGCAGTACCGGCAAGGTCACCAACTCGTGGTGCATGCTGCCGGTTGCCAACTCCTGCGAAGAACCGCTCGGCTCGGCGGCGGTGCCCGATGCGTTCTTCGCGACCGAAAGCGGACCGGTCGCGCTCTCGCTGCACGAAGGAGTCGTGGACGTCTACGCCCATGGTCGCTGGACAAGCGTTCTGGCGCCCGGCCACGGACCGGAAAATGGGGATGCGTTTGCCGGACCAGACGCCGGCTGGCTTGGCGGCACGAAGGCACTCGGGCAGTGGTCCTCAGAACAGACATCGAGCCTGCTCACACCGTGGCCGCTGCCCGACCGCTCGCCGTTGACAAGCGTCGCACTGGCGCCGGGCAGCAGCGCAGGGGCCGGCGAATCGGGTGCGCTAGCAGTCGGTCTGGACGGCGCGACGTTGCGCTACGACGCTTCGACCGGCTGGCAGGTCGAGCCCGCCGCCCCACGCGCCCACCACCTCAACCTGCTCGGCGTCGCCTTCAATGGGGCCTCCAGCGCCTTCGCCGTCGGGCAGTTCGGCGTCATCCTGCACTGGGACGGCACGTCCTGGTCTGAAGATCCGCAGTCGATCTCGCTGACACAGTCGCAGCTCAACGCCGTCGCATTCGCCGCCAATGGCGAAGGCTGGGCCGTGGGAGCCGACGGGACGATCCTTCACTACGACGGGCAACGCTGGAGCATCGAAGATCCTCCGTCCGCCGAGTCCGGGGAGAACATCAGCTCTGTCGCGATAGCCGGCTCGGAAGCCTTCGCGGTCGCGGGCGGCAACCTGATCGAGCGCCGGCCCGGCGGCGGTTGGGAAGCGCTCGAAGAATCGCTGCTACCGAACAACCCAAAGCCCGCACCGGGCCAGTTGCGCCTGGTCGCCGGCCTGCCCGACGGGGGCGTGATCGCGGCCGGACGCTCGATCATGCTCGTTCGCGAAGCGGCCGGCCGCGGCTTCGAATACGCCGAACAGCCGCTGTCGGGCATCGCCGTTGCGCTGGCGCCGTTCCGCGAAACCTCCGGCAAGCTGCGAGCCTACGTATCGGTCGCACCGCCGGTCAACCTGCTGAGCGACGAAGTCGCCGGGTTTCCCCCCGGCGACGGCGAGCTGTTGCGCCAGAGCGAAAGCGGCTGGCAGGATCTGAGCCGCTCACAGTATGCGGGCAACGCGATCGGCGGGGACGGGGCAGTCAAGGGCGACCCTGTGCTGGCGGTCACCACCGACCCGACCGGCGAGCACGCTTGGGCTGTCGGCGGCTACGACGGCACCGAAGACGCCGCCCACCAGGGAACCACCGAAGTCCTCTCCGCCCGCCCCGCCGGCTGGAGGACCGCGTCGATCTGGCGCTATGACACGACAGGCAACGCACAGCCCTCCGGCCTGACCTCCGCAGCCCCAAGCCTTCCGGCCGAGCCGGGTGTGGTCTCCTTCGCCTTCTTCACAAGTCCCGAGTGCAAGGTGCAGTGCTCGGCGGTGCCCGACGCCCAGCCCGATGTGAACCTGAGCGCGGCGGCCAAGCAGATCGCGACCTACGCCGCGCAGCCGGGGGGTCCGGCGTTCGCCATGCTCGGCGGCAACGCCGTTGGGCCGCTGGAACACGAAAAAGGCGCGGAACCGGCGGCTGACTTCGCCCGCCTGCCGGAACTGCTCGCGCCGCTCGGCGGCCTGCCGACATTCGCGGCCATCGGCCGCTCCGACCAGCTGTATGAAACGCCCTTCTCGGAAGCATTCGCAGAAGCCCCGGAGCCGTTCGGCACAGGGGCGCCGGCCAGCGCAATCGCGCCGGTCTCCTCGGGATCGCCGACGCCGAACGGAGACATCCATCGCTACTACGCCTTTGACGCCAACCAGAATGGCGCGACGCTGCGCGTAATTGTGCTCGACGATGCCGAAGACCAGCTCGAAGCGGGTGCGCCGACAGCGGGACAGCGGAGCTGGCTTGAAGAACAACTCGCCGCCGCCCACGGGCAGGGGCTCCCGGTGGTGGTGATCGCCGCCACACCGCTGCAAAGCGTCAAGGAAGGCGAATCCGTCGCCGCGCTGCTCGCGAGCTCGGGCGTGCTGGCCGTATTCACGACCAGCGAACGGCGACTTGACGAACGCCGCCTCGTCCCCGAAAACCCTAGCCCTGGAGCGCCCCAGATCCCCGAGTACGAGGGCGCCTCGCTCGGCTACCAGAAGCCCCAGAACAACGGAGTGAAGTGGTATTTCGTGTCGGCCGACACGCACGCGCACGAAGTTCACGTCGCCGCCGTACCCGTGATCGAATCGCTCGCGCTCAAGCCGCTGGATGGGCTGAGCGTCTCAAGGAGCCTGACACTGCAGTTCGAAGCGATCGCCCGCCGCCCCCCGGGCACGCTGGCCACGATCGCCGGGCGCCCAGAAGAACCGAGTGAACCGGGCGAAACCTTTCCCGGCTACGACAACTACGTTGAAATCCCAGCGCCGAGCTGTGGGGCGAGACCGTGCGTGCAGCCCAGCTACGCATTTGCGAGCTCAGACCCGACGATTGGCGCCTTCGTGGAACCTAGTGGCCCGGGCTCGCCGCTCCCCAAGCTGGGCGCCGACGGGCACCCTATTGCCTCCTCTACTTCAAACCTGTTCTGCGCGTACAACGCGGGCACGACCGTCGTCTCGATCAGCACCGGCCTCTTGAGCTACTCGCTGCCAGTCACGGTCAAGCCAGGCGGCTTTGGGTCGCCCTGCGGCACGGTCTACCGGCCTGGTGTCGGCGAAGTGATCAGAGTCCATACTGCCCAGTCGCAGGGCAGAGTTGGTGGGGCGGCGGCGCCGCCTCCACCTTCCCCGGCGCCCACAGGCACGTTCCCGGCTGCGCTTACTGCGATTCCACCTACGCCAGCGCTGCCACCGGCGCCGCCCGCGCCGTCGGCGATCAAGCCGCTCGCGCCGCCGGCAACCAAGCCGATACCGGTAGAACCGCCCCTGCCGGCGCCGATCGAAAGCGTGGTCCCACCGCTGGCGATCCTGCCGGCGGCCACTCCTCCGGTCGAGCCGATACCACCGGGCGCCAGCGGCTATGCCCAGAGCCCCTCGGCGGCCGAGCGCAAGGAGAAGGCGCGCAAGCAGGCGAGCCAGTCGGCATTTTCGACACGGCCGTCTGGCGCGAGCGGTGCAGAGTGGTTCTATGTAGCCGTCGGCGGTGCCACGCTGCTGGCTCTGCTATTGGGAGCACAGGCGTTGCCCGCAGGACCTCGGCCCCGTCCTGCCTTCTTGCTCGAACGCACTTCCAGCCAGGACCGCCGCCGCGCCAGACGGAGGTTTCGATAGGTGCATTTGCCAGCGCTGTCCTCGCCGTTCCGAATCAAGCGGCTGTGGCTCTGGCCGCGATACGAGCGCTACGCCGTATAAAGCGCCACTACGCGCCCTTGAGCGTATGCGCCACCTCGCGCGCCTGCAGACGTTTATTTCGTGTCCTGGCATCGGTTGCCTCCTGAAGCTCTCACAACACCAGGTCCAAACACGTACACGAAGCGCCATGGACGCCTACGACAGCACTTCAAGACCTTGGACGAGTTCTTGGCTGGCTCCACAGAGCGCCCCGGCGGGGCATAGCTCGGCGGCCACGGAGCGACGAGGATCGCGGATCCCGGCGAGCGCGACGAGACCCCCGCTCACGACGAGGATGGCTGCGATCGTGTCCGCGACGCGAAAGGCGTGCACCGCCGCATCGTCGAAGGCAGCTCTGAGGAGAACCCGCTCGCCAGGGCGTACTCCCACCAAGCTCGCCCCGCCTAGAGGCTGTCGCTTGGCGAGGCTGATCGCCGCGCGGCCAGCGGGATCGATCGTGGACCGGCCTAGCGTCGTGTCGACACGACTAGCAAACGCGAGAGAGACAACGGCTCCCAGAACAGCGACCGCGAAAAGCTGCGCGACGCGTGAGAGCGTCGTATTCACCGCCGCGGCAACGCCTGCGTGATCCTCCTCCACTGCTCCTAGAACCGTGGCTGTCAACGGCGCGACAAGCATCGCGAGTCCCAACCCGAACACCAGTAGCGCAGGCAGGACCTCGCTGAGGTAATTGGCGCGCTGATCGACACGCGCCAAGAGCAGAAGGCCGCAGCCGGCAACCAGCGCCCCGAGGCTTATCAGCACCCGCGAGCCGATGCGGTCGGCGAGCGCGCCGAAGCGGCGGGAGAGCACGATCATCAGCAAGGTGACCGGCAGAAGCGCAAGCCCTGCCTGAACGGGGCTATAGCCGCTGACCTCCTGCAGAAACACAGGCAGCAGAAAGATCACACCCCCTAGCCCAAGGTAGGCAGTCAACGTCGCCACGTTTCCGATCGTGAAGTTGCGCTCGCGAAACAGGCTCAACGGAAGCATCGGCGTCCGAACTCGCGCCTCACGCGCGACAAACGCCATCGCTCCGAGAATCCCTACCGCGAACGAGCCGACCACCAGAGTGCTCCATCCGCGCGCCGGCTCCTCGGTCACAGCGAATACCGAGCCCGAGAGCGCAACCGCCGCCAAGAGCGCCCCGAGGAAGTCCAGACGCCCGCCGGTGCCTGCGCTCGCGCCCCCAGGCACGCCACGAGCAATCAGCGTCACGGTCACGAGCACCAGCGGCGCATTGAGCAGGAAGATCAGGCGCCACGAGCCGGCAGCGATCAACACTCCCCCGATGAACGGTCCGATAACCCCGACGATCGAGCTGAGCGCGGTCCATGTCCCGATCGCCCTGGCCCGCTCGTCTTCGGGAAACACGTGGATGATCACCGCCAACGCGGTAGGCGTCACCAGCGCCGCGCACACCCCCTGCATCGAACGAAACACGCATAGCTCCGGGATCGACGACGCGACCGCGCAGAAAGCCGACGTGAGTCCGAACCCGGCAACGCCAACCAAGAACACGCGCTTCTGACCCAATACATCTCCGAGCGAGCCGCCGATCAACAACAGCGAGGAGAGCGTCAGCAGGTACGCGTTCGTCACCCACTGCTGGCCTGCCAGACCGCCACCGAGGTCGCCTCGAATCGCCGGCAACGCAACACTGGTCACAGTCGCGTCGAGGAACACGACACTCGTACCCAGCACGGCCGCGAGCAAGGTCAGCTGCTTCTCACGCGATGTAGCCACTGGCCGAACGTCTGGCATATGCCCAGATTGGCACGTCACGAACGCCACTCACTTCTGCAGCCATTTTGCGGTCACCGGGATGCTCTCGCTCTTTACCCCTGTGGCAGCAGCAGTGCCCGCCAGCTACGCGTCGAGGAAGCGGTCGGCGAGCCACGACTCGATGTCCTCGAGCGCGGCGCTTGCCATCGTTGTTGGGTGGAGCGTGAAGCCGTGAGGAGACTCCGGGTAAACGCAAACGTCCACCTCACCGCCAGCCGCGGACAGTCGGGCCGCCATGACCAAGTTGTCCTCGAGCAGGCTGTCAGAACTCCCGACGACGAGGAGGGCAGGCGGCAAGCCACTCAGGTCACCGTAAACGGGGGAAACGTCGGGATTGGTGCGGTCGGCCACGTGTCCCGCATATGCCTGTATGAAGAACTCGCCGTCGAGCAACCGACCCGCGGGTGTCTTTCCGCTCATGTCGTAGGTGCCGAATTGCAGTACCGCGCCAACGAAGGGGTCGGCTACACCGCGGTCACGGAGTCGCAACAGCGTCGTCATCGCCAGCGTTGCTCCCGCCGATACCCCACCTATCCCCAGCGTGCAGTTCCAAAGCGACTCTCGGCCTCCTCCAAAAGCCACAACGCGACCGTCTCGCAGTCATCGGGTGCGGCAGGCCAGGGATGCTCTGGGGCCAATCGGTAGTCCACGCTCACCACAGCGATCCCGAGCGCACGAGCAAGGCTGTGGTTGTGCGCGTCTGCGCGTGCCGAGGACCATGTAGAAACCGCCGCCGTGAATGTCCAGATAGACCCCGCGCGGCGTAGAAGGCACGGCTCTCTTCGACATACGCCACCAACCTCCGTCGATCAAGTCTTCTCCAATGCCAACCCGCATGAATCTCCTCGCCAGTGCGTACCGTTCGTCCGGGCCGAGCAGTCCAGCACACCAGCCGGACACTCTCGGCTGGCCGAAGCCGCCAAGGCAATCCCCATGAAGCAGCAACGATCCACAGACCCAACCTTCCACCCCGGACTTCCGAGGACCGATGGAACGGGTCGCAAACCTGTGCCAAATAAAGTTCGCTTGTAGCCATAGCGAGACGCCGAATCCCGACGAGAAGGAACACTCCCGATGCCCGTTATACGACCGGCCGGACCGATAACGAACTCCCGGCCCTCGGAATCGCCTAGAGGAGTATCCATATCCGCACCCAGTCAGGTTCATGTCCGTGCAGAACGACCTGCAGACGCTCGCCATGGCGTATGGACGTCCCGCCGGAATCGGAGCCCAACGACAAAGAGGTCGTTCCGATGCACGGCAAGGCCGTCGGGGCGGGTACCGAGTGGTCGTGCCGGACCAGATCGGTTGGGGCAAGTCGTCGAAGCCGAACATCCACTACAGCTTCCACCTAAGGGAGTGTCCGATTAACGGTGGGATCCAGCTTGGTCGGTTTAGTTGATTCTTCCTTCGTAGGTTATCGCGAATGTGGCGAAAGGCCCGAAAGCGCTGGTGTGGCCGAGGCGGTATTCGCGGGGGTTCGTGGATGCCCGGAGGACTCTGGGACCAGAGCGACCGAAGAGAGCGCCTCGCGGCCCAACTGCGGTCCATTCAAATGCTGCGGTCCATTCAAATGCTGGGAGACCCGCCACCGGGGAACGGCGCGTGAGCATTCCGGTCAGGCTCCGAGCGTGCCGCTGTCGCAATCGTCTTCGATCAACGGCACGTGCAGCCTGCGAGCAAGGGCTCCGAATCGACGTGACGCGTGGTCCGTCGCCTGTACAACACTGCTACTCGCTGCAGCGTAGTCCGAGATTCGGTTCGGTTGTTTATTCAAAGTACCACGATGTGCCGGTTTCGAGCTTCGTGGTTAGGAAGTAGGCTTGACCTGCTTTTTCCGAGCCTAGACGGATTTCCTCGCTTCCTGTGGGAGGGCAAGTGAAAACGTGGCGTACAACTTCAACTTCCCCGCCTACAGAGCTACATATCTGACCCTTTCCTTCAGTGGCCGATTCGAGTTTGTATGTGCCTTTTATACTACAGGCGGATCCGGTAATTTCTACTTCACCAAATAGCTTGCTTGAGCCGGGCTGGAATTCAATTTCAGCTGTACCTCCTGCGCCAGCAATAATCGAATCATTCATTTTCACATGCACATTAGGTACCGTGCAAGCTTTCAAGAAAGTGTCTTTGCCTTCTTTTATTTCAGAGATACTACACACTTCGTAGACGCTTTCGCCGGCTTTCGACAGTCCTTCTTTTTCGATTTCGTCTTTCATTTTCCCTGCTTCGCACCTGAGCAAAACCTCAACACCGGCGATCTTGCTTTCCAATTCCCACCCACCCGTATCTGGTCCTACTTCTTCTTTGGAATTTACGATACCGTTTGTTCCTTCTACCTTGAAGACTTCAGTTCCTTTGACTTCTTTTTTCCCCACAATATAAGTATGTGCAGACGCGGTAGTCGCAATGAGTTGGGTCGCTCCAAGCACGGCCATCGCTACCAGTCCCGCCCTTGCAAGTCGTAACATGATGCTTCACCTCCCTTGATGGAGTCGGCTTTCTTCTCTGGAAGTGACATTATTATTCCATGCGCCACATGTCTGGGCATCCTCCGACCGTTACCGTCATAGTAAAGAGAGCATTAAAGCCGGCTTTTTCGCCGCTCAGGCGCAGTTCTTTGCTGCCTGTGGGCGTGCACTCGGCGAACTGTTCGATATCTTCTACTTCTCCGGTGATACCCACAAAACAGATTGGGCCTTTCCCTTCGGCCGCTGATTCGATTTTCTCTTTTCCTTTTATGCCACACGAGGCGCCACTGAGTTCAAATTCACCAAACGATGTGCCAGTGCTGGGCTGAAGTTCAAGTTCCACTGACTCTCCGGCTCCAGTGACGAGGGAGTCCTTGAATTTGAGGACTGGGTTGGAGACTGTGCATTCCGTTAGATTCGTTTCTTTACCTTCTTTGATTTCATGGATAACACATCCTTCGAGGGTAAGTTCGCCTCCTTTGGAGTGGCCTTCTTTTTCGATTTCGTCCTTGTCCGACCCCCCTGCGCATTCTATGGCCACTCTTTTGGCTGAGATCTTTCCTTCAAGCACTACTGGATTGAAAAAAACCCCTGTCGTTTTGAATATTTCGCTACCTTTTACTTCTTTGTTTTCGACAAGGTAGCGGTGGGCGGTTGCCGATGTGGCCGACAGGAGACTCATGGCCAGGAGAGTCACCAGCAGTGTGATGAGTCGGGTGGCGTTTAACGGGGTGCGAGCGCCTGTATACCCACGTCTTTTGCTATTGCCCGGCCGTTTTGTATACCACTCATTGTGGTCGTTCATAGTTTCCTCCTGTGATTCCGAGGGCCGCAGTGTGCCGTTCGGCTTCTGCGTACAGAGAGGCTGCAGCAGTTCCGGGGATGGCTGAAAGTGAATGAGAAAGTGCTACTAGGCGAACCACGAAGTGTTCGTGGGTTCCAGGTGGTGGGCATATCGAATAACCAACGCGACCGAAACTATTTCGTCCCACGGAAACACCTGGTGTGATCGTGCTGGGTGTAATACCCGTCGAGCGGGGATTTAGGCCGGTGATGGCCCAGTCGAAAAACAGTTTGTTGCGAGTAGGCTTGAAGTTGATGATAAATAGCGCGAGCTGCTGCGTTCTGCTTGGGATGTTGGTCCAGCGTACCGACAGAATTTCGTCGCCGCCATTGCACGTATAGCGGGCTGGTATCTCGTCTTCATCGCTGAGACTGGGCAGCGACACGTCTAGTGACACCGCTGGTGCACGGTGACGCCCAAACGTGGAGCGCGGGCTTGGCGTCGGCGATACGATGGCGGCACGAGCCCGAGCGCGTGCAGCCATTAGATTGGGCTGTCTCCGGGTGCTCCCGACAGTTGGGGGCTCGATAGGTCTTTGAGGTTTGGACGGGTTCCCCGGCCGGGGAACCCGTCCGTGCCTGGTCTCAGGCTGCCTCCTTCACCGCCAAGT